>Ga0181563_10005175_pt1 | contig 11993 bp, 17 predicted proteins | sample 011ome_25_FD_133759 | JGI IMG/M metagenome (GOLD analysis project Ga0181563, IMG submission 133759) | Coastal salt marsh microbial communities from the Groves Creek Marsh, Skidaway Island, Georgia - 011512CT metaG (megahit assembly) | ecosystem: Environmental > Aquatic > Marine > Intertidal... | reverse complement strand
TAAAGCAGCTGCAGGGTAAGAAAAACCTGACTCCAAGAGAGGAGGAGTTGTTGATGCTTACTCAAGATCGGATGCGCGCCAACAAGGGCAGCGGTATGTCCAACGACGAGGCGGCTGCGTTCCTTGAGGCTCTCCCCGATGACGTCAGGGCTAAGTTCGATGAGGCCCTCCCTGCTGTTCGGGATATGCAGCAGCGTGTTAGAGACATCTATCGCGAGGCTGGAATCTACAGCGAGGCTCAGTATCAGGCCAGCATGAACACCTTCGAGAACTACATCCCGCTACACGGATTGTCTCTCGATGAGATGCTGATTCGCGCAGGCGACGACGACCCAATCTTGCGGGATGACTCTGGATACCTCAACGCGCCCAAGGGCATCGATGTCAACGGAAAGTATTTCTACGAGGCAGAGGGTAGATCGGGTGAGACTGTAGACATCCTCGGTAAGATCGTAATGCAGGAGGCCAACGCTATCATGCTGGCTGAGCGCAACCTGCTAACTCAATCGGTCGTCGAGTTCGTCAGGCAAAATCCTGTAGACCCGAGCGTTACGAAGAAGTACGCCGACGGATTGGAAGTGGCTGATCCATACTACAGGTTGGTCGGGCCAGATGAGAACCTCCCAGACACGCATACCCTCACCGCATACTTCGATGGGGTACCGCAGAAGGTGTACTTCAGGGATCCCGACGTTGTCGCTCAGTTCAAGCGCGGCACAGGCATGGACGGTAAGAGTATGTACACTGCGTTCAATCGCTTCATGCGGCAAGCTTCTCAGCTGAAAAAGGTTCACACCAACTTCAGCCTTGAGTTCGGCCCTAAGGCGTTCGCTCGTGATGGGCAGACGGCACTATTGCAAGCCCTCTCTCAGTCGCAGCGTGAGTTTGGTTATGCCCTCTACGCCGAGGACGGAAGCAAAGTAAACTCTGGGCAGCTGGTGCGAGAGATGGGTCAGCTCTACCCGAAAGCCCTTAGGTACATGGCTATGGGGGATGAGAAAGCCATTGCCAAGTCGGGCGACTCAGAGATGGCCAGGTACGCAGCAGAGTACAATGCCCGTGGTAAGACAGGCTTCGCCCACATGGATGAGCTTCGGTCAGTCATGGATCAGCTGCGTAGGGAGACAGACCCGAAGAAGAGAAGCTCTATTGCCAGCAAACTCTCCATCCTCAAAAAGCCGCTAGAGTGGGTCGAGGCAATGAACGATGTCTATGAGCAGGCGCCACGCTTTGCATCTTACGTCGCCGCACGCAGACAGGGAGTCAGTGCCGACCGCGCTGCTGCTCTGGCTAAGTACGTTACAGTAGACTTCAATCGCAGGGGTAACTATGGTGCAGAGTTGGGTGGGGTCATGTACTTCTACAATGCTACTGCTCAGGGTATAGACCAGGCGGCAGGGACGATGTCTTCACCACGACCAATGTACTCGCCTGATGGCGACGCTTATGGTGGTGCAGCTAGGTACGGCCCTATGGCTACAGTCCTCGGTGGCATGACAACATGGGGTATGACCCTGACTATGTTCAACGAAGCTGTATCTGCCGTGGATGAGACAGGGCGATCGGAGTACTCTAAAATCCCTGACTACGAGAAGAAGCAGTTTCAGATCTTCATGATCCCAGGCACAGGGGAGTACATCACCCTGCCCAAGCCCTACGGATATGGACAATTTCTTGACATTGGTCTAGCTGCTGGCGAGGTGATGAGCGGAATCCGTAAAGACGAAGACGCTGGCTTCTACATCATGTCTGCTTTTGAGCACAACCTCACTCCTGTGTCGGGATCTGCGAGACAGGAAGACCCCGCCAAGGAAGGCATGATCGCCCAACAGCTTGCTGCCAAGGGATTGGACTTGGTGATTCCAGATCCAGTTCAGGGAATGGCAGACTTCGCCATGAACAAGAACTCTTTCGGTGGTAACGTGTACTACGATAGAGAAGGCAAGGCAAGGGCGATGACCAACGAGTCTGACTTTCAGCTGATGAATCAGTTCTGGCAGGACTATAACGAAAATTACGGTGGATCGAAGTATCTGTCTGGAGAGAGAAACGGAGTCACGACCGACTTGCCTGCCAACCTCGGCGACTACTTCGCTCAGTACTACATGGGGGGTATGTACTCCTTTTACAACAGAACCACAGAGGCGGTCAAGGATTGGCGTGCCATCAGTCAGCTGCCCGATGGACAGAGGGCAGAGACCTTATTCGATGCCGACGATCTGCCGTTCGTACGAGACTTCTACAGCGACGGCATGAAGGACGACGTGATGTCGCAGTACTTCCAACTCAAGCAGCGCATCAAGCCTGTCGGGAAGGAGATGCGAGATCCATTTGAGGTGATGCGACAGCTGGACAACCCGTTGCCAGATGATCTGCAGGGTCCTATGGGCTTCCGTTACGCTGCTCCCCCAGCGGTGCTGAAAATGATGGACGACATTGACGGTCAAGCATACGCCTTGTGGAACATGCGCTCCATGGCTATGGATGAGCAGAGGGAGAACCCCGTAACCTTCCTGTCCAGCGACGAGGAACTCAAGGCATACGCCCTGCGCCAGAAAGAGATCGAGGATAAGGAGAAGCTGCTGATGGCAAACATGGCGCTGGTATTGAACATGTCGTTCGATATGCTGCCAGGCAAGAAGTATGAGAAGTGAGCCAGAAGAAACTAAAGGACACCAAGGTCGGACAGTGGCTACGCGAAAAGGCCCCGTCTGTCCTCGATGTGGTCGGCGATGTGTTGCCCGACCGAGGCGTGCTAGGTGTGGTGAAGAACCTTGTGGACAAGGACCCGACGCTGGACAGCGAGAGCTTCAAGGCCGTGATGGATGCGGAGATGCGTGCTCAGGACAATGTCACGGAGCGATGGAAGGCCGATGCTCAGTCGGATGTGAAGCTGGCGAAGTTCATCAGACCGAGCGTCATGATAGCCTTGCTGACCTTCTTCATGATCATCACGATCTGGGATGGTGTAGACCCACAGTTTATGCCGCCAGAGAACTACATCAACCTACTGGAGATCCTGATGCTGACGGTGTTCGGAGCGTACTTCGCGGGGAGAACGATTGAGAAGGTCAGGAAATAAAAAGAGGGGAACACCGCTGTGCCCCCCTCCCAAAACCTAGGTGCTAAACCAAAAAGCACCGTTACCCCCTAACCCCTTAGGAGATGTCACTAAGATACGTACAAAATTTCTCCGCTCTCAGGGTGGCTGTAGGTAACACAATATCTTTTTACCCTATAGCTTGGCAAGTCCTTCAAGTCCTGGAGTACCAGCTTAGTGATTAGATCATTCCTGTCTTTGCGCTGATAGCAGCGCTTGTACGCCTCGCTCTTTGAGACGAGCCCACTGAAGTCTACGTTCTCTCGACAGTACTGCTGCAGTTCACTGCGATCTACGATGACGAATCCGTGCACCTCAGGCATATCAAAGGCGATGAACCGTGCGTCCCCAAACACCCAACCAGGCTTGCCCTGTACGTTCTTCATCTCTACCCAGATCTCGTCAGGTAGATTATTCCCCTTTACATCTACGCCAATGTCATCGTGCCAATAGTCGATGTGCATGTTAATGTCCTCTGACATGCTCGACTTGCGTGCATTCGGGAAGCATCGCTCATATCGAAGTGCCGCTAGGTTCCCGTTCCTCCAGGATCTCTTACGCCTCCCTGTGCTTACCCCCGACTTCATCGTTGTATTCCCTTACAGCCTCTCTCAATAGGTCTGATTCTACTAACAACCACCTCCTGTACTCGCTAACTCTGTCAATCACGTACTCAGTGTTCGTGTGCGGATCACCATTGTGATCGTGCAAGGCTTCGTAGAGAATCGTAATGGCCTCATGCATTCGATTGCAGGCACCACCATAGATTTTACTCAGCTCCCCCCGTTGCATACTTGCGGATATCCTCGATGACTTGATCGACTTGGTGTTTGTTCTTAGCAATATACACCGCGCAATCTAAATCATTGTCAACCAGATGCTTTAGGAATAGCTTCCACCTCATCGGGAAGTCGTGATGCGAAGGAAGGTATCCTTTCGTTTCAATAATCCAGCTGCCATCCTTAGCCACAAAGTCAGGCGTGTATCTGATCGGCAACTGCGTAGAGTTAGACCTGTTACTCAAGTCTTTCTTTTTGGCAGTCATCTTCAAGTACCTATTGGGATACCTAAACGATGGCATCAACTCGTACTCCTTCTCTTCATACAAGAAATCTAATCCAGCTGCTTTCAGCTGATCGTTGCAGTACTTCTCGATTCCGCTTTTAAACTTACCGAGATTACGCTTTCTACTAGGTCGCGTCCCCGCCTTGCGCTTCTTCATCTTTCGAGAAGGTACGCACAAAGTTTTCGTTTGGACCAATTGAGAAGCTTAATCTGTCTACAGGTAACGCAATCTGTTCCCCCTCCTGTACTTTGTATGGTGTTAAGAGTGTGCCCCTGGTGCCCCACTCGACAAACCCAGTGTGGCTACTGTTCATCACTAACTTGAACGGATCGTCCAATGGCGTTGGCCTGCCTCCAGTCTCTGTCTCCCTGACCTTACGCACATGAATCTCACTCATCATGCGGGTGTGAGGATCAGGAGCCTGCACCTTTCTGTGTATGGTGATGAAGCAGTCTGCTCGGTTGACAAACTTTCCACCACCTTCTGTGTCTTCCGCATACGGTGCAGTAGGTAGCCCGTCAGTTCCCTTACGCCGCTGTGCCTCCGTCATGGCGTGCATGTTTAACCAGACAGCCACATCATTATTGTTGCTGAACGTAAGGAAGGCAGTCGCCGCCTCATAGTGGTAGTCATGCGGGTTCTTCATCTCCGAACTCCGCAGGTCCAACCTCAAGGAATTGTAAGGGTCCACAAACACAGCGTCAATATTGTAATGATGGTTGACCTTATCCATAAACAGGAGGATGTCCAAGTAACTGTACACCTTATTATTATTGACCACGCTAAAGTGTTTCTGTACCCACTCGAATGAGAGCTTGCGTTCAGAGTACGTCATGCTGCTCACCTTCTTGTCCAAGTAGAACTGCATCAACTGCATCTTCACGCTACTCGACTTGTTCTCCGCGCTGTATACCAACCACCTCCAACCGTGTCGTGTCGAGGCGTTGGCCATCAAGTACAGAGCAACCGTCGTCTTACCTACGTTGCTGTGTCCATTAAATATGACTAACTCCTTCTTGTAACGAAAGTATTTGTCCAGCGTCTCGCTACCCGTGTCCAGTCCGTGAGGTATACGCCCCTCACTGTATGCCTCGATCCAAGAGAAGTCACTGTCGTCTTCACTGAGGAAGGAGAAGTCCCCATCCTCCAGCTGCATACGCCGCACTGCTTCCTCCTCCTGTTGAACTGCGTCCTTGATAGGGCGTGTTCTGCCGTGCTGAATACCCTGTCTTATGTCGAGGATGGCAGCGTCGAGACTATCTATATCGCGGCGCTGAATCTCACGGGTTAGAACACGGACAACCTCGTCCTCTTCCATACGACCCGCTTCAATGTAACCGCCACACAACGTGGCTGCCTTGATCAAAGTGTTGTGCTTCTCCCCATCAGGTGCATTGCGCACCATGCGGGCAGCTATGTTGAGCTTGTCGTAGTCCGTGAACAGCGAGGATGGACCTTCGGGTTCAGCATTAGCGCCCTCCTCGCTCAGCAGCATAGAGAATTTCTCGCTGCCTGTCTTGATTACTATCTCTGGGTCGTACGATTCAAAGCAAGCGCGGCTTTCATTGATGCCGCTCTCATCAAGATCCAACCCGTACCTTTCATCAAAGTACCTGACCAACGCACGGAAGTGATCGCGATGGCGTTCAGGGCTACCTACCTTGACCAGTGCCTTGACACCCGTGCCTGAAGGAGACACCCAGCAACTGTAGACATAGTCATCTGTTGCCAGTGCCCGCTTTGTACTCTCGACTTCAACATGATCGAAGTCAAGAACTATGAACCCACTGTGTTCGTGGATGTCATCATCATGACGAGACGAAAACTCCCCACTGAATAACACAGCAGGGAGTCGTAGCTTCTCCTCTTTGTTTCCCTGTCGAACGGACTCAACTGTCGTACGTGATGCCCCATCGCGTATCCGATGCAGCGCTTTTATTATCGTGACTGGATGAGGCTCGTTCTTCGCGAATATGGTTTTGAATATTGTGGCTCTCATCTCGAGCAATGATAAGAAGGATAAGATACCCGACCAGGTCGAGCAGGGTATCCTCCGTTGCATCAGACAAGCCTACGTTTTGAATACGCTTCAGCTTATCATCAATACGGTTTCGTATCCCATACTCGGCACTGGCCTGAGAAAAGATGTTCAGTGGAGACAGAGCACTGTCCCCGTACGCATCATTCTTCTCAAGAAGTAGCTGCTTTACCTTGCCGCAAGCAGCCACTATCTGGTCTCTTCTATCCATCTCCGTTGTTTTCCCTACCCATCACGACCGTGTCAAGGATCTCGACCACCTCAAGAGGTTGATGCTTTGCCTTGCTCTTCTTGTACAGCTTCTTGTGCAAGCGGGACCGTGTGTGTTCACTCTCCTCCAAGATTTTCTCGGGTTTGTGTGTGCCACAAACAGCCCACTCTTCGCTGTACGCAACTCGACCATGACGTCTGTACTTGACCCTGATCGTGTGGTAGTAGACTTTTTTAGAACGGGAGGTCATCGGCAACGCTTGTCGCCTCTTTCTTAGTGCTTCGGGCCTGCTTCGCGCCCTCGCTGTTGGGATCGTACACTCTGCAGCACGCACGCCCATTCTTGCTCATAAACAAAGTAAGGTACACGTTGCCTCCACCCTTCTCAGTCTTGGAGGTAAGATATTTGTTGAGCATGTCCTGCAGCTCGTGATCCTTGAGCTTAACTCTCCAGTTCATCAGTTCGCCCTGGTCGTTAAAATTCGGTTCGTCTACCCATCCAACAAGGATGCTGTCGTATTTCTGTTCACTCATAATGAAGTAAGAATATTGATGATGATAAATATATACAAGGTAATTGCGTAAAGCAAGTCGAAGTCAAAATCAAACCTCGAATTTGGCGATGCCATTGAGTTCAGATTCGTCTGTGTTCAACCATTCGCGGATGTTCTCGACCGCCTCGTTGAATTTCATCTCCCCTGAGAACAATGTCTTGTCACTGCACTTGACCAGACCAGGGTAGTAGGGTTCCTTCTTCTCCTGAACCAGCCAGTAAAAATCTTTCTTGCCAGTGACAAGTGTGTAGATGTACGCCTGAATGTCGTAGCAGAAACTGTTGACGTCATAGCGGAACTTGTCCATGCCTCGCGTCGATTTGCTGTCGAGCACAAAGTCGGGGTGCAAGTAGTCGATGAACCCCTTCAATGGGATACCATCGATGTCCTCGTTGAACTCAACCTGAGCTTGTCCGCCCGACAACACGTCGTCCAGCACACCTTCGTCACTCAGTCGGTCGATCATGTCACGAGCTCTCTGCCATTCCTCATCGGTCACGATGGTCTTGCCATCAGAAGCCACGGACTCTGTCCACTCCTTGACGCGGCGCTTGTACTCGTTCGTAGCCTTGACGTTCTTGGATTCAATCCCCTTCATCAGCTCATCATCAGGAAGGATGACAAACTGATTGGGTGCTTCGCTTGGGGTCAACAGCAAGCAGTCGTAGAGACTGCCGAAGGTCAATGCATCCGTGGTGTATTTGATCTCACCACGCATGTACATGTCGAAGTGCCGCATATCCCCAAGCGCATTCTTTAGGGAGGAGTAAGAGAGGTGCGGCTTCCCGTACCTCTCCGTCAGTTGGTCTCTCATATTCATCGCACAAACTTGAATAGCCCTGCCTGCTGTGCCTCGGTCAGCTGCTCCCCGTATTTAGCCACGATGGCATCGAACGCCTTGCGCTTGTCAGTTGCGCCCTTGACGTAGTTCACCGCCTTGTCCATGATGTCATCGACAGGTTGATCGGGAGCCACCTCAATCTTCGGCTCAGTCTTGGCTGGCGCTTTCTTGGCTGGCGCCTTCTTGGTGGTCCGCTTCTTGGGGGCAGGCTTCTCCTCCTGCTGCTCGATAGCAGTGGTGACCTCGTTAGCAGAGGCGATGCTGCTGTCGATGCCAATGCCAAGCATAGCCAGAGCACGACCCACGGCTGACGTCTCGCAGTTCTCGACGTAGCTGGTCTTGTTGATGTTGCTTGCCGCCTTCAGCTCATGAGCATGGCCGACAGCGACGACCATGCCGTCACGATCCGTGATGGTGCATCGGCACAGAGCTTCGTCTGTAGTGAGCATAGGGAACTCGGTATTGATAGCCCAGTTCTTGTACTGCTCCTCCTGTCGGAAGAACTTGATGCGTTCGTTGACTTCAACGTACTGCTTGCCACGGATGTTCGTGGTCTTGAAATTGTAATTACTCATTGATGAGGGACATGAAAGTGTGAAAATCTACTTTGCCGTACAGCTTGCTCAGCGGTACGCTAACGATGACGGGTTCTTTAGATGTGTAGTCGAAGATTTCGCTACGGTTTTTATCTGCGGTTAGTTTCTTAGCCATTTGCTTTCGAGTGATGATAGAACCTTCTTTCATCAGCGTGATGCGAACCTTATTGTGAACCGCCATTGGGGTTCTGTTTTCACACAAAAGCTGAAGCTGTATTAACGAGGGGCTTTTCTTGGATACTCCGTTGCCTCCACTCTCTTCGAGTATCCTGTCTTTGTATGCGTGGACCAAGCGTATTTCCTGCTCAGTCCATGGGTCTTTGTTCTTGTTCATTAGAATCCGTGTTTCATTGCTTTTTTCGTGATGCTCTCCATCGATCTGACTAACTCGTGTGTACTCATATCTCCATCTTCTTTGCGTAGTTGGTACGCAGTCATAGCCAGCATGAAGTCATGCACTACCTGAAGAGCATGGACAGACTTCCTTATTTCATTGTCGCCAATATTTTTTGCGTCCTCATCCAGCTTTTTCTGGACAAGGCTCTGCATGTACTTGCTGTTGCTTTCAGCTATGCCCTCCAGGCAGAGGTTGAATGCTGCCGCAAAGTAGTAGTCAGTAAGTCGGAGGTCATCACACTTCTTGATGCTGTTGATCACCGTGCTGTGATCCCGATCGAGATAAGTTCCAACCTGCTTTAAGGTGATCATTGGGTCCAGCTTTACGCACAGATAGCAGAACGCATGTCTGGCGTGAGCTATGCTCTTGACCCTACTGGTTCCTTTTACTTGTTCTTCAGTAACGGAGAAGGACTTGCAAATCAAACCCATCACCTCATTTATGATGGTCTCAGAAGTTTCACCCCTAACTCTCATGGTTGCGGACATGCCACGTAACTTCTTGCGCTCCATCTCCATGCGCTCAGCCGCCAGTTGAAACCTCTGAGCGGGTGTGTATTGTTCATTCGTCATGACGGAATCACAATTAGTTTGCCGTAAGTAGCAAGCCTACGGTGTTTGGTGTTGTCTAAATCCTCCCTCGCTGTGTTGTGCCAGTATGGTCTACGCTTGGGGTTGTAGTGTGCGAAGTCACGCACAGCAGGAACAGCTTGAGGATCGGCGGGTAGCACGACTAAGTCGTCACACTCTACCCATGCGCACACTGTCTTGTTCTCTCCTGCACAGATACGCTCTGCCGTCTTGCGTTTGTTGCAGAGCTTGGCGTTGTGCATTTCAATCATGACATCTTCAGGGTCGTAGTAGTCTACGGATTCTCCGTGCTTGACTTGCCAACGCTGATAGTTGGGGCCACGCCCCAGGTGGAATCTTACTTTAGCTTTCATACGTCTCTTTGATTTCGCAAATAGATGCCTTCCAAAAACCATGGTTCACGCCGAGTTGACTGACGAAGTTTGATGCGTCGATCATGTCCTCGAATGGAACCCAGTCCTCCGTGACGCCTTCGTTCTCTCGGCCTCCTATGTAGGCGACTATGTATCTGGCGTCCCTCATTGGTCTCCATTATTCTCCCATTCTTTCCACTCCACCCGTTCGGGGAAGAGGCGATCGAGGATGAGTTGATACCTACGTTCGTATCTGTCTTGCTTGTGATCGTCATGCACTTCTTGGATGAGGTCATGGACGAGGTCCAGCATTTTGTTCAGTGCTTCTGCCTGCTGAACGGTCAGGCGTTGTGTGTCTGGCATGTTTTTTAATTTGATGTTGGTACGCTTTGCTACAAACTCCATCTGTCCGCTTACTGCGTTCATCAGGTTCTGGAATAAGGGGTCTACGTGGTCGTGACTCATATGTTGTTTATTACGATTAGGTACAGGATGCACAGGAATATTCCTGTCCACCCAAATGCGATGATGTCTTCAGTGTCCTTCATAATCGATGATTTCTCTGGCGTCACCTGCCCCCATCAGGGAGTTGGTATTCGTGCAACCCTCGTCATCAACGGGGTACACACTCCATTGCCATGAGCCATTGAGCTCATCATACCAAATGTTCAGGTCGTGCTCCTTGCCATTGTGATGTACAAGGAGCCAGTCGTCTTCACCGTACACCTTGTATGGTGCGCGACCGTCCATGAGTTCGCCGTAGCATTGTATCCAAGTAGGTTTCATCGCTGAAAGAATTTGAGGATGGTGGTTTCTTGGTCGTCGACAAACTTTCGTACCCGTTGCACCAGCTCCAGGTCTTCCATGTCGTCACGCCCTACTGCGGACTGCTCGAGTTCGAACAGGCAGGATCGGATGTCTTTCTCGCCGTCAGTAATCATGCCGCTTCGTTTGCATACCTCTTGTCACGCCACTTGCCTGGCTCGTACTCCACCATGTCCGTCTTCAACATGTAGGTCGGGCTGTTGAAGTTGTCGTTGGCCTCGTTGAATTCGTACTCGGAGTTCTGCTCCGAGTACACCATCTTACCCTTGACGCGGTCCTTCTCGGCGGCATCGGAGTCGGGGTGGAGCATGATGCTCACGTCACTCTTCCAGCCACGTTCATCAGCTTCACCACGTCCAAAGAGAGTCATCTTGATGATCTCCCCCTTGTACATGGTCACTGCCACGGGGGGCTCGACGTCAGGTGGGTAGACAGGGTCGCCGTAACCACTCACAGCCCAATGGTTGTGGCGGAAGTAGTAGATGGTTTGGTGGTCCGTCTTGCGGATGCCGTATCCGTTCTTGCGGGCCTGTTGCACAGTCTTACCTGTGCCCCAAGGGCGGCGGTATCCATTGCCAACGACAAGGATGCCGCAGTGTTCGGTGTTCTCATTCATGGGGTTAGGGTTGTTGAGAGGTTGTAAAAATAGGGTCTGTTGAGTAGTTGTCAAAGTTCTTTGCCCACATTGTGCAGATCGAACTCATGTAAGCGGCGGTACAAGGTGCGTTCGGTGATGCCCAATTCAGATGCGGCGGCTCTTCGATTACCCTTGTTCCTAAGCAGAGCAAGTTCTATGACGTTACGTTCGTTGGTCCTAAGTGATAGGGGAGGTTGGCGGTATGCTTTTGATAGGTTGATTTCCATGATCCATTCTATTAAGACTCTCTATGTATATACTATTCACTATGTTCATAGTATATACTTAGAGTGTCTAACCAAGATGTTGTTTGAGGTGTTTGCTGTTGGACTCTAATCTCAACCTTCGCAGAGCCTTGTCTTTGATCTGACGAGCGCGTTCTCGTGTGACCTTCAAGATCTCCGCAATCTCTTCGAGAGTGTGTACGTGGTTGGCCCCCAATCCATACAGCATGTTTAGCACTTTTCTTTCTCGGGGAGTAAGCACGGTCAACGCTTGGTTGATGTCTTGCCTGAGTGAAGCGAGGTTTGAACTGTCATCAGGTCGCTCCATGCTTTGATCCTCAATCAAGTCCATACGAGTTGCGGAGTCTGGAGAGTCACCTACAGGTGCATCCAGTGAAGAGGTGCGCTTCTGATTTGCAAGCGCCACATTGACCTCATCAAGAGTGGTGTCCAGGTAATCAGAAAGCTCATAGGCTGTAGGCTCTCGCTCCATGTCTTGCTCAAGGGCTGAAGTTGCTTTCCTTACCCTGTTGATTTGAGCAATCTTGTTCTGCGGCAGTCG
>Ga0181563_10005173_pt1 | contig 11995 bp, 7 predicted proteins | sample 011ome_25_FD_133759 | JGI IMG/M metagenome (GOLD analysis project Ga0181563, IMG submission 133759) | Coastal salt marsh microbial communities from the Groves Creek Marsh, Skidaway Island, Georgia - 011512CT metaG (megahit assembly) | ecosystem: Environmental > Aquatic > Marine > Intertidal zone... | reverse complement strand
AATTACAGTGGTTACGCGACGGTGGTCGCTGATTTTGACCTGAACGGCACCGAGGACCTGCTTGTGGTCAACACCTTGGTTTCAGCCAATCCCGGTTGCGAGCTGTTCTTGAATATGGACACCGTGCCACATTGGATTGGCTTTGAATTGGAGGGGGTGGTTTCTCCGCGGGATGCAGCAGGTGCTCGGGTCGTGGTGCATTCCGGCACGGATTTCCACCGTACAGATGCCTCTTTCATCGGTTACAGTTACAGTTCATGCGGACCCTTGACATTCAACTTTGGTCTGGGCGAGCGCACATTGGTGGACAGTGTGGAGGTGTTCTGGCCGAGTGGTATCCGAACGGTGGAGTTGAACCTGGCCATTGATGCATATCACACCTTGGTGGAGACCCCATGTTTTGGTGTAGAGCTGGATCTCGGCTGGCCGGAGTCGTTCAATCTTTGTCCAGGCGACTCCCTGCTGTTGGAGGTGCCCGACGGATGGACAGCGTCGGGCTGGACGGGAGGATCCGAACACCCGCAAGGCCGGATTTTCAGCCAGGCGGGGGTGGCCCAGACGCTGCTGAACAATGGAGGGTGTTCCATCCTTTCTCCGACCGTGGTGTTTACCGTCACGGAATCGGTGCCTCCGGTGATCGAGATGGATGGTCCTGCCAAGTTTTGCAGTGGGACCCTGAGGCGCCTGAATGTGCAGGACCCCCAGCTGGACATTCTGTGGTCCAATGGCATTTCTGCCGACACCTTGAATTTCGCTTCTACGGATTCGGTGTACGTGACAACGACCAACCTCTGTGGCCACATCGACACGAGTGAGCCCGTGGTATTGGAGGTGTTCGATTCTCCATCCCCGCCCATCGTGGCGCCGGGAATGGTGGTGATCGGCGCCAGTCACACCTTTGAGGCCATACAGTTGGAAGGGGAGACGATGAGGTGGTATGCGCCCTATGGACCGAATGCAATGGAGGACTTGTTGGCCGGAAGCACGGAGCAGGTGGGGCCGTTCCTACAGGAAGGAGCTACCTACACGACCTCTCCTTTGGGCAGCAGCACGGGATGGTGGGTGCGCGCTGAAGGGATGCGCGACATACGTGAGGCCCAAGGGGGCAAGGAGACCAGTTCTTCGGGATGGTACATCAATTCGGATACCTACGGACTTTCGTTCGATGCCCACGAGGATATTGTGATTGACCGTGTCAAGGTCCGCGCTGAATTACCGGGGCCGAGGACCATACAGTTAAGGACGATACAAGCGGACGTGTTGGCCGAATCGACCCACAATCTTGCCCCGGGCTGGAATACGGTGGAATTGGGGTTTGCCGTTCCCGAAGGCGAAGGATATGCCTTGCGGGCGATCGGTTCCCAGGTCAACCTCTGGCGCGACAATGCGGCCGGAGAGTTGGAGTACCCCTATGCCATTGGGGAGTTGGCGACGATCAACAGTTCCACCATCGCGAATGCAGCAGGACTCGGGTACTATTATTTCTTCTACGATTGGGAAGTGTCCTCTCAGGGCATCCTATGCAAGAGCGATCCCACGGCCGCCTATGTGGAAGTCGTGGATGCCATTCCGGGCTGTACGTATTCTTTCGCAGCCAATTTTGATCCCATCGCTTCCCTGGACGATGGTTCTTGCTTCTTGGCAGGCTGTTTGGATCCTGCGGCGGTCAACTACAACCCCGAGGCTGTCGTGGACGATGGAAGCTGTGCTGTAGAGTGTGCGAGCGATCTGAATGGGGATGGCCAGATCGGAGCTCCTGACCTGTTGGAATTGCTCGCCGTCTGGGGTGGCGTATGCGAGTGAATTCGCGTTAGCTTGGCGGCCGCAAATCCGCCTGTTCATGTCCGTTCGACTGATTGAATGCGTGCCCAACATCAGTGAGGGCCGCGACCGCTCCAAAATCGACGCCATTGCTGCCGTTGTGGAAACCGTTGAGGGAGTTCGACTCCTGGATGTCGACCCTGGAAATTCCACGCACCGCACGGTCATCACGTTTGTGGGGCCGCCCGAAACCATTGTCGAGGCGGCATTCCGCCTGATCTCCAAGGCTGCGGAACTGATCGACATGTCCAAGCACCACGGCGAACACCCTCGGATGGGCGCCACCGATGTCTGTCCTTTCGTGCCAGTGGCAGGTGTAACCATGGAGGACTGCAAGGCCGCGGCCCATGCCTTGGGCAAACGCGTCGGGGAGGAGCTGGGCATACCCGGTTACTTCTATGAGGAAGCGGCCCTACAGCCGGAGCGCATGAATTTGGCGCATTGCCGCAAGGGGGAGTACGAAGGATTGGAAAAGCTGTCCGAGCCGGCGTGGGCTCCGGATTTCGGCCCTGCGGAATTCAATGCCCTTGCCCGGAAGACGGGTGCGACTGCCATTGGTGCCCGCGATTTTCTGGTGGCCTACAACATCAATTTGAACTCCACATCTGCGCGACGAGCCAATGCAGTAGCTTTTGATTTGCGGGAGAATGGCCGCGTCAAGCGCGATGGCGGATTGGGTGGAAATGTGGTCAACGGTCCAGACGGACAGCCCCTGCGTGAGCCGGGCATGCTGAAGTGCGTGAAGGGCATCGGTTGGTACATCGAGGAGTATGGCATCGCCCAGCTATCCCTCAACCTGACCAACATCTCGGTTACGGCCGTGCACACTGCGTTTGATGCGGCCTGTGAGCGGGCCATTGCGCGTGGAATGCGGGTGACAGGCAGTGAGATTGTCGGTTTGATTCCCAAGCGGGTGCTGATGGATGCGGCGGATCATTATTTGCGCAAACAGGAGCGGAGCCTGGGCATTTCAGAATCCGAAAAGGTCAAGGTGGCGGTCAAGTCTCTGGGGCTGGATGACCTCGCGCCTTTCGATGCCCGCAAGAGGGTAATCGAGTACCTGCTCGAGGATGCTGGCGGAGACACGGCGCCTTTGGCGGCCATGACCTTGACGGGCTTTGCCGAAGAGACATCGAGTGAGTCGCCTGCTCCGGGAGGTGGATCCATCGCAGCCTATGTCGGCGCTTTGGGCGTTTCGCTGGGAACCATGGTGGCCAACCTGAGCGCCCACAAGCGCGGTTGGGACGATCGCTGGGAGACTTTCAGTGAAGTGGCAGAGCGTGGAATGGCGTTGCAGTCACGCTTGCTGGCTTTGGTGGACGAGGACACTGCGGCGTTTGATGCCATCATGGCGGCTTTCGGCATGCCCAAGGGCAACGATGCGCAGAAGGCAGAGCGCTCGGCAGCCATACAGGCGGCCACTTTGGGCGCGATGCAAACGCCGCTGGAGGTGGCCGAGTTGGCCTTGCAGTCCATGGAGGTCATGGCGGATATGGCCGAACGCGGCAATCCCAACAGTGTGACGGATGCAGGGGTGGGGGCGCTTTGTGCCCGGACGGCTGTGTTGGGTGCGGTGATGAATGTGAGGGTGAATGCGGGCGATTTGAAGGACCGGACAACGGCAGGCGCCATGTTGCAGCGCTGCGATGAGCTCGAGGCCGAGGCCGAGGCGCGGGAGCGGACCGTTCGCGATCGCGTTGCGGCGGTTTTGGCAGGATGATGATCACGACGGTAGTCGGGCAGACGGCCCGCATGCCGGATACAGAGGGTCAGTCCAATGACTCTTCTTCCTCGCTGGCTATGGCGCGGCGCAAGGAGTGGACAATGCGCTGAACCTGTTTGGCGTCCACAGGATAAATCTCTCCTTCGAACCAGCGTCCTTCGTGGGCGACTCCGGCGCTGTGCCGGGCGGAAGCCCGAAAACAAGACAATCCAGCGGACCACATTCGGGCGGCTCCACTGGGCAACACACCTCCTGAGGCGTAGAGGTCAAAATCCACCTGGGCTTGCCACTCTATGAGTTTCTCGTGCCCTTTGATGGCGTTGGCGAATCCAGCGCTGCTGGCAAGACCTGCGATGGGAAGGTCTTTCAGATTTTCAAAATCTTGTTGGGGTTTCCTTACACTGTCCAAGGCTCGGTTGACCATGATGCGATGTCCACCGAAGCGTTGGATGGCGGTTTCAATCAGATCCAAGTCCAGGTTGAGGTGACCATCCAATCCTCCCAAAAGGATGTGGTCTGCGCCCTGCTCGAGGCTCCATTCGGCATCTGCCAAAATGATCTCCCGTTCGGATGCACTGTATACAAGATGTCCTTCGCGGGGACGCATGGCGATGATGACCGGAAGATCGGTGGCTGCGATACAAGCCTTGATGGTACCAGGAGAAGGGGTAACTCCTCCGGCAGTGTAACAACCGGCCACCTCAATGCGTGTGGCGCCTCCGCGCTGAGCTCGGGAGATGTCACCGGGTGTACTGCATACGATCTGGAGATCGAAAGGAGCGTCCATGCGTGGGGACAAGATAGGCAGGGCAGATTCCATAAACGACGAAGCCGGCCATGGGCCGGCTTCGTTGCAGGAAAGGACATCGCTTTACTTGGCGGTTCTGAACGAGCGCTTTTCCTTGATTCGCGCTGACTTGCCCGTGAGCCCACGCAAGTAGTAGATGCGGGCACGGCGCACTTTACCCACCTTCATGACTTCCACAGCTTCGAGGAAGGGACTGGAGATGGGGAAGACCCGCTCTACACCTACGCCGGATGCCATCTTGCGCACAGTGAATGTAGCGGTTGGTCCTTCGCCACGACGTTGGATGACGGTTCCTTGAAAGAGCTGCGTGCGCTCCTTGGAGCCCTCCTTGATCTTATAGCTGACCTTGACGGTATCACCAGCCTTGAAATCAGGCCAATCCTGAACGGGAACGAGCTGCTGGGCAATTTGACGGAGACGATCCATGACGCGTGGGATGAAATAGGTCCGTTTAAACGGGGTGCAATATTACGACATTTCACGCCTCGTCCAACAAGTCGGGACGAAGGCGTTGTGTTCTTTCCAATGCTTGCTCCATACGCCACTTGTCTATTTCGGCATGGTGTCCACCCAGCAGGATGTCCGGGACCTTGTGGCCTTGCCAATCAGCGGGGCGCGTATACACTGGAGGGGCGAGCAATCCGTCTTGAAAACTGTCGGTCAAAGCACTTTCTCCGTCCCCTATGGCACCGGGTACAAGACGAACCAAGGCGTCTGCCAAAACAGCGGCTGCCAATTCGCCTCCGCTCAGGACGTAATCCCCGATGCTGATTTCCATCGTGATGACGTGATCACGGATGCGCTGGTCAATGCCTTTGTAGTGGCCGCACAACATCAGCAAGTTTCCGGAAAGGCTCAATTGATTGACCCGTCCCTGCGTCAGCCGCTCTCCATCGGGGGTGAGGTAGATGATTTCGTCATAGGCGCGTTGGGCGCGCAAATCGGCAATCGCGTCAACGATGGGCTGAATGGCCATGACCATACCGGCACCGCCGCCAAAGGGTGTGTCGTCGATCTTACCGTGCTTGTCGGTGGTCCATTTGCGGATGTCGTGGACTTCGACTTCCACGACGCCGGCCTTGCGCGCCCTTCCCACGATGCTCTCGCTGAAGGGGCCCTGAAGAAGGTTGGGGACGGCAGATAGGATGTCGATGCGCATGGCTTCAGTACTCCGGGTGTGCCGGTGCGTTGCTCAGGATTTCCTCGATGCGTTCCATGACATCGGGGGTCAGCAATGGTACGACCTCTGGTGCCTGCAGGTTTTCGGCGAGCTGTTCGGGTTTGGAGGCTCCGAGGAGAACCGTAGAAACGCGGGGATTCTTCAAGCACCACGCCAGGGCGAGCTTGGGCAGGGTCGTGCCGAGGTCCCCAGCGAGGTCGACGAGGCGGTCCACCTTGGCCAAGTTATTCTCATTGAGCACGATGTCGGCCAGCCAACCGAGTTCGTCGCGCTTCAGGCGGGCGTCAGAACCGGCACCCCGGTTGTATTTGCCCGTCAGAAGGCCAGATGCGAGCGGGCTCCAGATGGTGGTGCCCAGGCCGACCGTGCGGTAGACGTCTTGATATTCCACCTCGACTTTCCCGCGCACGAACATGTTGTACTGCGGCTGCTCCATGACCGGGCCGATGAGATTGTGGCGTTCTGCGATGCGGTGGGCATCCATGATCTCCGCAGCGCTCCATTCGCTGGTGCCCCAGTACAGGACTTTCCCTTGTTGGATCAGCTGGTGCATGGTCCAGACGGTTTCCTCCATGGGGGTCTGCTTGTCCGGTCGGTGGCAAAAGAAGAGGTCCAGGTAATCGACCCGAAGGCGCTTCAGTGCATCGTGGCAGGCTTCCACGACGTGCTTGCGGTTGAGTCCGCGTTGGGTGGGCATCTTCCCGCCCGCGCCGAAGAATACTTTGGAGGAGACACACCAGGTGTCGCGTGGCCAATCGCGTTGGGCCAGCAAGCGGCCCATGACTTCTTCCGAGGCGCCATGGGCATAGGTTTCCGCATTGTCAAAGAAGTTGATGCCGGCATCATAGGCCATGTCCAGAAGACGGCCGCTCGTGCTGTCATCGATCTGATTGCCAAAAGTGATCCAGCTTCCGAGTGAGAGTTCAGTGAGCTGCAGTCCACTGTTGCCTAGCCTGCGGTATTCCATGCTGCGAAGTTAGCGGGAGGGGGTTTTCACCGAACCTAGGCCTGCCTTTCGTTGTAATTTTCGTGCACCGGCAATGCTCCGGTGCAAACAACCCCACCTCATATGGAGCATTCGACCTACGTGTCCGCCGTGGCGCGCCCCTTCGAAGTTTACAACAGCATTTTCCTGACCCTGCCGCTGGACGGCATTCGGGGTACGGGACTTCGCGTTCCGCTCTTTGCTGAAGCCTGCAGGGAAGGATTGGCTCAGGGGCGTTCCCCCATGGAGCTGCTGGCCGAACATTTGTCCGAGGTGCATCTGCCCGAAGAGGACAGGGTAGGCCTGTTGTTCCGTTATGTCCAGTACATCGAACGGCAGGTGGTGCTGGTGGATGCCCTGGAGGATGCCCGTTACGATCGACTGAACGACTTGGAAGGTCCGGAATCCCTGGCGGGCATCCTGCCCAGGATTGCGCGACGGGGATTGGAAGATGCTTTGTCGAATACGTTGAAAGGTCAGCATGTGAGGGTGGTGTTGACGGCCCATCCGACCCAATTCTATCCAGGAACGGCGCTGGGCATCATCACCGATTTGACGTCTCGCATTGAGGCTGGGGATCTCGAGAGTGCACACAACCTGTTGCACCAGCTCGGCTTGACGCCCTTCTTTCAGGTCAAGAAGCCCACTCCTTACGAGGAAGCGGTACGGCAGAGCTGGTATCTGGAGCACGTGTTCTTTGAGGCGATGCCCAAGCTCGCTCTCCGTGTGGCGGCTTCAACGGGTGTCTCGCTTGAAACAGCGGCCGGTCTGTTTTCCATTGGCTTCTGGCCGGGAGGAGACCGTGATGGAAACCCCTTTGTGGATACAGGAACGACGCTGCGGGTAGCCCGTAGGCTCAGGCTGACTTTGTTGCGTTGCTACCGTCGCGCCTTCCGTCAATTGCGCCGGCGCATCACCTTCAAGGGGCTCGATGTCGAGTTGGATGCGCTCCAGTCCAAAGTGGAAGAGGCGATTCTGGCCATTGATTCTCAGGTCTTTGACGATGAAGGCGTTCTGGAGGGACTTCAGGAAATCGAGGCCATGGTCCGCCGGGATTTTGGGGGGCTTCACGCCGAGGAGATTGCGCGTTTGCGCGTGGCCATTCTCATGTTTGGTCGGCATTTTGCCGCCATCGACATCCGCCAGGACAGCCGGGTGCTCAGGCGCTCTGCGGACGCTTTGGGATTGCCCGAAAACGCGGAAGCCTTGTTGGCGTCGGAAGGTGTGAACGCCATGGCTGAAGAAACCGAGGAGGTGGTGAAGGACGCGTGGAATGTGATGGAGTCCATTCGGGAGATTCAGCAGCTCAATGGCCCGAAGGGATGTCACCGCTTCATCATCAGCAATTGCCGGGGGGCGGAAGATGTGATTCGCCTGTTTACCATGGCGCGCCACGCAATCGGAGAAGAAGGGATGGCGCTGGATTTCGTGCCCCTTTTTGAAACGGTGGATGATCTGGCGGGTGCTCCCGAACAGATGCGAGCACTTTTCGGCTTGACGCAGTACCGCAGCCATGTGGAGCGTCGAGGCAACGTGCAGCATGTGATGCTCGGTTTCAGTGATGGAACCAAGGATGGCGGATACCTGAGGGCCAACTGGTCCATTCACCTGGCCAAGGAGCAATTGTCAGCGGTGTGCCGCGAAGCGGGAGTGGAGGTGGTCTTTTTTGATGGCCGTGGAGGTCCGCCAGCGCGGGGAGGGGGCAACACCCATCGCTTCTATGCCTCCCTCGGTCCCGACGTTGAAACCCGAGAGGTGCAGACCACCATACAAGGGCAGTCCATCAGCTCCAACTTCGGCACGCCGCGCAGCGCTTCCTACAATATGGAGCTGCTGCTGACCGCGGGCATTCAGCATCGATTGATCGATCCCGAGAAGTCGCGGTGGACCACTGAACAGCGGGCTTTGATGGACCGCCTGGCAGAGCGCAGCTATGCGGAGTACAATGCGCTCAAGGCTCATCCGGCCTTCATGAATTACCTCTCCACGTATGGCACCCTGATGCATTATGGTGCGACGAACATTGCAAGCCGTCCGACGAGTCGAAAGAAGGACGGGCCCTTGACTTTGGACGATTTGCGGGCCATTCCCTTTGTGGGGTCCTGGAGCCAGCTCAAGCAGAACGTACCGGGGTTTTTCGGTATTGGTACTGCGCTCTCGGAGTTGGAGAAGGACGGCCGTTTGGAGGAGGCCAGCACCTTGTACCGCGATCAACCCTTGTTTGCCGCATTGCTGGAAAACAGCATGCAGAGCATGCGGAAATGCAACTTCGCGTTGACCGCCCATTTGCAGCAAGACGCGCGTTATGGAGACCTCTGGTGCAAAGTGCGGGAGGAGTATGAATTGGCAAGGGACTTGATCCTGCGCATATCCGGACAGTCCCAGTTGATGGAACGTGCGCCGGCCATTGCCGAGTCCATTGATCTGCGGGAATCCATCATACTGCCGCTTTTGGTCATCCAGCAGGCCGCTTTACAATGGCTCGATGGTCAAGGTGAAGCACCTGCCGAACGACCTGTACTTGAAAAGCTGGTGGTGAGGACCATGTTTGGCATCATCAATGCGGGGCGAAATGCCGTTTGATTCTTCAGCAGGGCACAGCCGTCTTTTCTGAATTCTGAAAAGAGAAAGCCCCGCCGGGCGGGCAGGGCTTTCAAATGGGATAGGGATGTGCCGGGAATCAGCGGCGTCCTTCTTCAATCGGGCGGGCCATGTCGTTGGGCATGGTCTTCGGCGCGGTCACGAAATCGATTTCGTCGATGAGGTTCTGAGCGCCTGCCATCTTGTCGATGATCCACATCACGTAACGAATGTCCACGCTGATTGTGCGCTGCAATTCGGGCTCAAAGGCAATGTCTCCGCTCATGGCCTCCCAGTTGCCGTCAAACGCAAGGCCGATGAGGTCGCCATTGCCATTGAGAACAGGGCTGCCTGAATTGCCACCTGTGATGTCATTGTTGGAAATGAAGCAGAGGACCAGGTTGCCGTCTTCGTCCGCGTATCGTCCGAAGTCGCGTTGGCGCAAAAGGGACTCCAAGGTGCCATCCACCACGAATTCGGGGTCGGTGTTGTCCTTTTTCTGCAGGATGCCATCGGAGGTGGTCACGAAATCGTAATGCACAGCATCAGCTGGGTCGTAGTCGCCCACGGTTCCATAGGAGAGACGCATGGTGGAGTTGGCGTCTGGATACCACATCTTGTCGGGATTCATCGCGCGGAGACCCGCGGTGAGAAGGCGGTAGCCTTTGTCGAATTTACTTTGCTCCGGTGATGCGAAGTAGCTGCGATAGGTCTCGATCAGGCTCATGGCTGCGCTCACAGCGAGGTCCTTTTCAAGCACCTTTTGACTGGGATTGCTGACGAATTCTTCAAACCGTGCAGGATCGGTCAGGAAACTCTTCGGATACATCTTGTCCGCGTAACGGCCAAAGTCTCCCTTGTACTTGTCGCGGACGGTAGCGAAGAACGAAGGCTGTTGGTCTGCAGGGATGTCATTCATGTATTTGGTCATCATATTGACGAACAAATCGCGGTCGGTTTCCTGGTCGTAATCTTTGAAGAATCCTTCAGCTCGGCTGCGCAAGCTGGCAGCTGCTCCGGCGGCACGGTCAGCATCTTCGCTGAACAATCCCTGGGCTCCCATGCCTATGCGGTAGGCGAAGAGCATCAGATCGCAACCGATCAAGCCGGCTTCCACCGAGTAAACCTGACCTCTCACTGTGGAGTTCGTGTTCTCATAGTAGGTCTGCAGCATCCCGAGGGCGGCACCGTATTCTTTCTTGCGTTCGGGAGAGGCTCCCATCCAGGCCGTGAACTCGTCCTCCAAGGCTTTTTTCTTGCCATAGACATCGAGGGCGCGCAAACCTTTGGATTGACCGATGTAATACTTCCAGTAATTGGCGGTCTGTGCGTATTTGGCGGCGTATTGGATGCGAACGGCTGGATCGGCATCCATGTGTGTCTTCATCGTCTTCAGCTTGAGGTCGCGCACCTCCACCACGCTCGGATTGTAGAGGTCAAGGGCCTGCTGAACACCGTGGCTGCTCAGGAAGCGGTCGGTGCTGCCGGGGTAACCCATGATCATGGTGAAGTCACCGTTCTGGACACCGTCCAAGCTGACTTTGAGGTGGCGCTTGGGTTCGTAAGGTTGGTTGTCCTCGCTGTAGTCGGCTGGATTTCCGTCGGCATCACTGTAAATGCGCAACAGGGAAAAGTCACCCGTGTGGCGTGGCCACATCCAGTTGTCGGTGTCGCCACCAAATTTTCCGATGCTCTCGGGCGGATTTCCTACCAGGCGTATGTCCGTGTAATCGCGGTATACAAGGAGGTAAAATTCGTTGCCGTGATAGAAGCTCTTGATTTGGGGGCGGAAGTCGGGGTTGATTCCCTTTTCCTCCTCTTCAATCTGGCTGATGACGGCCTGTATGGTCTGCTCGCGGGTGCTCTCATCCATATCGGCTGTTACATCGGCCAAGACCCGCTCGGTCACGTCTTCGATGCGCTGCAGGAAGGTGACACTGAAATCGGGAATGGGCTTCTCCTCCTCCAAGGACATGGCCCAGAATCCGTTGGTCAGGATGTCGTCTTCGACGGTGCTGAACCCTTGGATGGCGCCATAGGCACAGTGGTGGTTCGTCAGGACGAGCCCTTGGTCGGAAATGATTTCCGCAGTACAGCTTCCCCCGTTCAGGGTGATGACGGCGTCGCGGAGGCAGGCCTGGTTCAATGAGTAAATCTCCTCGGCAGAAAGGTTCAGACCCATCTGTTGCATTTCGGCTTCGTTGATGCGCTTGAGCATGTGCAGGAGCCACATGCCTTCGTCAGCGCGCGCCGTCGTAGAGGCGATTTGGAATGCTGCAAGGAGCAGCAGGACAATGCGTTGCTTCATGGTGTTGTTCGTCGTTTCCCACAGCTCCACTTTCGGGAGGCGGGGAGCGCGAAAATAGGAGGAGAAACGGTTCAGTCCTGTCCGCGTTTCGTTCCGTCGATGACTGGGGTCCAATCCGTGACGGAAATCAGACTGTCCAATCGCGTGTACAAGGCGGTAAGGTCCGGGCCGTTGATGCGGTCCAGCACCCGATGGGATCCCATAGCCAATCGGGTCGAGGGGAGGTCCATGATTCTGGGATTGTCATACGTCCCGGCTTTTTCATCCAGCCGCAGGTCATGGGCCATCTGCGCCAGCTCGTGCAGGGTTTCCTTCGACCATGTTCCCGTATGGCGCCCTTCGGGCTGAATGTGGACCCGTCCGTTGAATCGGGCATGGCCTTCGGAATCGACTTCCAACTCAAAGGCTGGACAGGGGCCGAAGCACATGGTGCGCGCGTATTCAAGCAAGGGAGCTCCGGGTTCGGATTTCAGGTATTGCTTGGGGCCGTGGCATGCGCCGAGAGCCAGGCAACTCCATGCAGTGGCCATGGCGGCCAAGGATCTTACCGCGTGCCGAGTTGCCCCGAATTTCCTCATTTCTTGCGCTTT
>Ga0181563_10005168_pt1 | contig 11998 bp, 10 predicted proteins | sample 011ome_25_FD_133759 | JGI IMG/M metagenome (GOLD analysis project Ga0181563, IMG submission 133759) | Coastal salt marsh microbial communities from the Groves Creek Marsh, Skidaway Island, Georgia - 011512CT metaG (megahit assembly) | ecosystem: Environmental > Aquatic > Marine > Intertidal... | reverse complement strand
TAACAAATAATCACTATCATCCTAATGAAATAACAGCTCAATATATGGAATATTATTTTAGCGATATTTTAGGAGATACATCTTTAGATAATGAATATGAAGGTTATAATATATTTAAAAGAAATATTAAAAAAATTTTATCTACATAATGTTTTATTTTTTATGTTTTATATTATTGTTTTTGGTTTTTAAAAATAATAAGAGTGTCTGGTAGTTCAGAATTTAATCTCTTAATCATTTTATTTGTTATTTTATAAGACCCTAATATATTTAGATGCTTTAAATTCCTACACTCTTTCAGTGACATCAACCCTTTACTAGTAATTCCTGTGTATCTTACATCTAACCATTCAATATTAGGACAATATTTTGAAATTGCTATAAAGAATAAGTCACATACTTCCTTATCTTTATATCTATAATGTTTGAAAAGATGACTATTATATTTTAATTTCTTTAGAGAAGTTAAAGTCCTATTCTTAATGAATGTTGTAAAACTACCCATATTAATTTGTGTTCTCCATAAATTAATAGAAGTGATATTTTTATTAGATGCGATAATATCCATTAAATCATCTATATTTAATGCACTAGTTTCTATCTTAATAGTAGTTAAATATTTATAATACTGAAAAATTAGTGCGACAATCTTTATTACACGATAATCATGTTTACCTCCAATATAACTTAGTTTAGTAATATTTGTTAATCCCGATCCTAGTGGAAATCTATCTAAATTTAATATCATACTAGTATTAAATACTAGACTATTTATATTATTAAAATACTTTATTGTAGCAAAAATATCAAAAACATTTAATTGTAATCGGGGTATATTCAATTCTATTGGCAATGTATAACATATTATTCTCCAACGTTTACATACATATGGTAATATGTGTATATTTTGTGAAGTATAAATAAACTGAAAAATCATCACAAGAACTTTATCTTGGATAAAACTGATATGACTATCTTAATCATTATTTTGTATATAAGACATTTCACAGTCTTTTTAATAATAATAATAAGTTATCATAAAAAATCAATTTTATTAGATTTTTAATCATTATCATTATCATTATCATATCTAAATTTAATCATATATTATATATTTAAATTCAATTTTATTCATAAAATACTAAATAATAAACATAGTTTTATTATTAACTTTGAGATATTAAAAAAGTTTTTGTGTATTAATATAAGAAGAAGACAATATATATATATATATATATATAGATATGATTAACGTTAAATATGAATAAAATACATGTTTATGAATTAAATAATAATAGTGAAATTAAAATTTTCTATCCTAATATTCTAGTTAAAACAAATTCATTAATTGTGATGAATCAAATTAATTGGAATAGTAAGCGGAAATGGGATAATAGTTTAAATTTTAGTAAAAAAAAAAGAGACAAAAATTATAAATCAAAAATATCTAAATTACAATATAAAAAATTAGATAATAAAACAATAAATAATCACGGTAATAATACCATAATTAATAAAAGATTAATAAATGCTAAAAATCAAATAGATTTATTTTATAATAAAAGAGAATGGGATTGTGTTAAAAAAATAACTAATCCGTTTGAATTAATATATATAACAAATCGTTATAATAAGAAAAATAGTATATCATTATATGATCCTTTAAGTAGGAGTTATTTTAAAATGATAGAAATGATACATGAATTTTTAAGTGAAATTCATCCATCTAAAAACAATTCAAATATGAAAACACTTCATTTAGCAGAGGGACCTGGTGGGTTTATGGAGGCTTTTATTAATTATAGAAAAGCCCAAAATGATATTTATTATGGAATGACACTAAAATCAGTAAATAATAATATTCCAGGGTGGTATAAAAGTAATTATTTTATAAATAAACATACAAATTTAAATATAATAACAGGAATTGATAATATGGGAGATTTATATAATATATATAATCATTATTATGTAATTAATAGATTAGGTCGCAATGAGATGGATATTATTACTGGAGATGGTGGGTTTGATTTTTCAGTTGATTTTAATTTACAAGAACAATATGCTCAAAAACTAATTTATGCTCAAATTCTTATGGGATTAGAAATGTTAAAAAAGGGAGGTACATTTATTTGTAAGTTTTTTGATACATTCACTGATTTAACACAAGAGTTAATATTTTTATTGTATTTATTTTATGATAAAGTATATATTTATAAACCATTTACAAGTCGTTTAGCAAATTCAGAAAGATATATTATTTGTAAAGGATATAGGGGTATAAGTACGTTATATCTTTACGAATTAATACAAATACTTGATATTTGGAATGATTTTGATGCAAAAAATAAATTAAATAAAGAAATAGAAAAACAAGATAGATATAATTTCAAAAGAAATGGAGAATATAAAAATATAACTATTGAAAGTATTATTAATATAGATAATTTACATACAAATATGAAATTATTATTTACAGATTTTAAAAAACAAATTAATAAAATAAATATGGATTTTCAAAATATTCAAATTAATAATATTAATAAAACAATAGATATTATAAAATATCCACCAAATACAAAATGGTATAAAGAAACATGTAAAGAACAAATTAAAATTGCTATTCAATGGTGTAAAAAATATAATGTTCCTCATAAATCATTTATTTATAATTTAAATTATAAAACATTATATGATTTCAATTAGTTAAAAGTATAAAAATTACTAAAATGGTAATTATCTTATGTATAAAATCAATAAACAATAAAAAATTGAAATTTATTTTAGAACTTTAATTTATTACTTCGGTCCGGATAAGTAATTCCTCGTTAGCGATTTACTATCCTGTCTAATGCGACAGGCGGATAAGTGATTCCCCCGTTAGTGGTTCACAACCCAGTTTGATGCGACAGGGTTTCTATAGAATGAAACCATAATAATAGGGAGGAAGTTTCTTTATTCTTTCTCGGAAACAGAATAGGCCAAAAAATAAAGTTTTTGCGACACGACGTCAGCAAAATAAAACTTTTTTTTATTTTGTTTTATTTATTTCTATCTAAATAAATAAGATCATTCATTAAATTTCTATTTGTTAATATATCTAATACAGTTCCATATCCTAGTATAGAATGAGCAGTCAATATACCACCCATTAATGAACCAGTAAATCCCATAGAACATATATCTTGACCGGTTATATATAAATTATTAATACCAGTATCTGGTTTTAAATCATAACATTCTGAAAATCGATATTTGTTTGAATTTAATCCATAACCCTCCCCATTTAAGGATGCTAAATAATGCTGTGTAGTTAATGGTGTTCCGACTTCAAAATGCGATACTTTCCCTATTGTTTTTGGATAATATTTATATAAACCTTCTTCAATCATTCTCAGACCCATTTTATTTTTTAGCTCTTTATATTCTATATTTCTCTTCATACATTTTTCATTTTCCCATTCTTCAAACCATTCTTTTTTTGCCATACATAAAAGAATAGCATTACTTTCATTTGGATATCTATTAGACCAATCACTATCTTTTGCACAAGAACAAGCAATAAATAATGGCATTGGATTATTTAATATATCTTTTTCAAATGTTTCAAATAATGTATCATAATCTGTATCTTGATATATCGATAAATTTGAATCTCGTAATTCTAATTCATCAGGACTTCCTTTTAAATTTACAAAACAATATATAAAACTTGTAGAATGCCCTATATTATCATATATATTTCTAAATTTATCTATTATATCTTTATCATAATTATCATTTAATAATTTGTAAAATGTAGTATTCAATCCAACACCACATACAACTTTGTCTGCATATATATTATCACCATTATCCATTTTAACACCCATAACTCCATTTTCATCTCTTATAATTTCTCTTACACCTTTTCCAACTAATACTCTACCTCCACTTTTTTCTATTACGGGAATTATTTTTTTTGCGATTACGCTAGAACCTCCTTTTGGAAAATAACCTCCTTCTAAATAATGATTAACAATTATAGAATGTATGTAAAATGTTGCTTTTTTAGGAGTAATACCATAATCGCCAAACTGTGACGCTAAAACTGCTCTTAATTCTTCGTTATTCGTAAATAAACTAATACCTTCATATGCACTCATATTAACATATTTATAATAATCAGTATTCCAATATTTAAAATATAATTTAATAATATTTTGTATAAACACTGACTTGACAACTTTTAATCTAATAAATAAATTATTAGACGCTATTTTTTTAACTAGATTTATATAATTCTTAATATTAGTTTCTTCATCTGGAAATTTTGCAACTAAATCCTGTATAAAATTCTCTTCACCAGCTCTAAATAAATATCTTTTATCTTTTAAATATATTTCATCATATACACCATTCGTTTTATCTCCCATTTTACACCATTCGATTGGAGTATCACATATTAAATCTAATATAAAACCTCTTTTTTCTATATTACCTACATAATGTATACCCGTTTCGTGTTCTATACCTTTTTCTTCAAAAGAATGCATACAACCACCAGCAACATAATGTTGTTCTAATACTAAAACTTTCTTTCCAACTCTTGATAAATATGCTGCACACGATAAACTTCCGATTCCACTACCAACTACAATAACATCTATATCTGTAGGAATTTTTCTATAACTATATCTATCTTTATCTATATCTACTCTATTTGTATATACTTTATGGGGTTTTATTTTTTTATATTGTTTTGGCTTATAATTAAATAATTTATGTTTATAATTATAAATTAATGGTATACCAATAACTAGAAATAAACTTATAATTTTCTTACATAATAATTCAAACAACATTTTTAATATTAACTTATTGAAAATAGTTTAATTTAAAAAATAAAAAAATTAATGTAATTTTTTATATTTAATATAATCCTTATTTTTTATATAGAAAAACAGCATAAATTAAAATATTAATTAACAATATTTAAAAAAAATGAATTTTAGATAAAATATTATAAATATTAATTAATAAAGGTTACAAATGTAGCACTTAATATAATGGGTGGACGATATGTGTATACGGGCACATATTCAGATTAATCCCAGCACCGTTAAGGGGGGTTTAGATAACATGCGAAGGATCTCTTGAGTAAGACCATTCGTGTCCTCTGCGCTTGATATGTCGTGTGTTGTTTAAATGACTTTTTTTTATTTTATTTTTTATTTTAATTTATATATATGTATATATATGGATATATATGGATATATGTATATATATGTATATATATGTATATATGTATATATGTATATATGTATATATGTATGGGTGATATATATATATATGTATATGTGTATATTATATAGAAAAACAGCACAAAACAGCACAAAATTGATAAAAACGAATAAAATTGAAATTTAAAACTTTAAATATTAATATTAGATTTAGGAGGAAAATATATACGAATACGAAAATGTAGCATATCGAATAATATACAGAGGTTCTCTATAGAGAACCTCCGGTGGTGACTGCCGAACACGTCACATTATATTTCTCCCATAAAATCTCTCAGTTCGAGAGGGCACATAGCACTCGTTGCCTCTGTGAAACAAAAAACTCTTTGCTTGGCGAATAAGCGAAGTTTTTGCTACACAACATTAGCAAAATAAAACTTTTTTTATTTTATTTTTTGTTGGTCTTCAAGAAAAACATCATTTTCAAATTTTAGATCTAGATTTTCATCTGAAAAATATTGCGGTCCTACTTCAGTCCATTGTGTTATACTAGGAAGAAAATTCAGTTTTGTATATAAAAATGCGACTAACGCACTACATACAAATTTATCCTGTTTTTGTGTATCGTTTCTAAACCAATTAAAAAAGATACACGTTGAAACTTGTTGTTCAATATCTATATTTAAATCAATAGTGAGTAAATCTATTAAATCTAAATCATATTTTTTATTTTTTATGTATTTATATATTTTTGATAAATGTATGCGTATTTCATTATATGTTAATGTTGTTGCTGAAATATTGAGTTTTCTCCAATATATTGAACCTTCATATGATTCTACTACTTCTTCAAGTGGTACTATCTGAACACCAAATTTATATACTTTGTCATCAGCATCTAGTATTGGTTCACCTCCAGATTCAATTAAATAAATACCTCTCAATTCTTTTTGAGAACCATCTGGTTCTTCTAATATGGGGTTAACTATTACCATACCTATATGAGTGTAATGACTTTTAGTCCAAAAACGGATAGTACTAGATATAATACTATGTTTACCAGAAAAGAGTATTAAATCACCAGTATTAAATTCGTGTTTAAATATATCATATGCTGTTCTTGCATTGCGATTATCTAAATATAATTTACCCATTATATGTTTTGTGTTACTATATTAAATTTATTTAAAAAAATATGATAATTAAATATTTATCTTTTACACTTATATATTATCCATATTTTAATTATAATTTTCTATAATTTTAAATATGGATGAAGACAATATAACACAAGACACTCTTACTTTTTTAAAAGACAAACTAGACCATTATAAAATAGATAATGCGTTGTTAATTATTCCTTCGTCAAAAGATATTAAAAAAGACATTATAAATAGTATAAATATAAATGAACACTCTAATAATATTAAAATAATACAATCTAGTAAAGATAATGATTCTAATTTAATATTAGAAATATCACCAACGCAAAACACCCAACACACACAATCCAAACAATTAACAACACAATTAACAACACAATTCCATACAGAATTAAATACAGAATTACATTCACAAAAAGATATTGACCACAATACAAATACGCAACTTAACACGCAAATAAAAGAATATATGGACCTCGTTAAAAAGATAATGACATTAGTTGGAGATTGTAAAAATGTATGTCCTTTGGGTTTTATACAAACAGAAAATGAAAATGTTTTGTCGTCATTAAATCATCAATTGCGGACACCAATGAATACTATAACTTCAGGTGTTAGTGTTTTACAGATGAATTCAAAAGACATTGCAAATAAACGAATTTTAAAACATTTACTTAATTCATGTTTAGAATTGAATCTTTACATTAATGATATTATGGATTTTTATTTATTAAAGGGTGATAGTATGGAATTAGAATATACAGATTTTAGTTTACAAACATTACTAGATGAAGTAAATGGATTCTTTGAGAGCGATATTAAAAAAAACAATATAAATTATAAATATGATATTAATTATAAGTCTAGTATTAATACAGATTATAAAAGACTTAAACAAATATTGCGTTATTTAATGTCAAATAGTATTAAGTTTTCAAAAAATGAGAAAATTATATTAGATATTAAAAGAGAGAAACATAAAGACAAAACACATAAAAATAATAAACACACTATAATTTTTACAATTATAGATACAGGTTGTGGTATAGATAAATTATTGCGTGATAAAGTATGGCTTCCTTTTTATCAAATAAACGAACAATGGATGACGACACAAGAGGGTTTGGGACTTGGTCTGTCTAATTCTAAATTGCTTTCAAAACAATTGGGGGGCGATATATCATTTATAAATAGTCCTTATAATTCAGGTACAGCAATCCAATTTTATATTAAAGATAATACTATACCTAAAAAACGCGTTCTTCCTAAATTACCATTTCATAGAACTTTACCTTCATTACCATCTAAAAAATTGGAAAAACTAGAAAGGCAACAACAACAACAAGACAATATACATTCATTAAAATCTACTTCTAATATGGATATAAATAATAGTAAAGAAATATTAATTATTGAAGACAATGTAATTAATTCAGAGTTATTAAAGTTAATGTTAGAAAACAAATATAGGAACCAAGGAAAAACATATAAAATTTCAATAATAAATGATGCTAGAATGGTTATGAATAAACTTGAAGGGTCTAGAGAGGGATATAAAAATATTTATATGGATTTAAAAATGCCTCACGTTTCCGGATTTGAATTATTACAACTTATTCATAAAAAAAGCAATCTAGTAAAAAAATACAAAAACAGAATAATATTAATAACCGCACTGGCACAAGACAAAGAAACAATCACTTTAAAACAAATTCCATTAGTCAAAAACATAATTTTTAAACCGATACTTTTGGGTGATTTGGAGATTTAATATAATATTAATTATTTTAACTTACATATACATCTATAGTACTTTGTTGTTCATTTACAATAATATTATTTATATTAAATTCTGTTTTTCTTATTCTGTTAATTACAAATGGATTTATTATTATTTTTAGTTCTTCTTTTTTTGTTGAGTTTAATGTTTTATAAGTTTTTTTAGTATCTTTATCTATTACCTTTTTTATATCGCTATCTACTTCAATTTCAATATAGTGATTTTGATTTAAATTAATAATTGTTCTATTATTAATAATAATTTTAATGGCACATCTTACACCACCTTTCATTATGCGTTTTTTTGTTTTTCTAGAACTCTTCCTTTTAACTATTGTTCGTCTTACTTTAACTCTTGTTCGTTTTCCTTTAACCTTTGTTCGTTTTACTTTAACTCTTGTACGTTTTCCTTTTTACTAGAAGAACGTTTCATAGTTTTTTTACTAGAACTTCGTTTTTTACTTAAAGCCATATTTATTTATTTTTAATATTTTAATTATATTATATAATAATATTTTTTTTTGAAAAATATATAATATTATATTAAATAAAATAAATAATTAAAAATTAATCTAGTAAAGTAAAAAAGAAAACTATAAAAATGATATCAAGAAATAAATCAATAAAGGAAACAACTAAAATGATAAATAAATTTTATAAAACGCAATTTGATAAAAAAGAAAAGAATACTAGTAAAGGAGAAATATATAAGAAATCTAAACAACGAAAACAAACAAAAAAAAAACACAAGAATAAATCATCTATACGCAAATCAAAAAAACGCACAAATCAAAAATAAAATAAAAAATAAAATTATAATATTAAATAAATAATTATTGTAAAATATTACTTAAATCTTCAGGCATTTCTTCAATCTGTGTTTCATAATATTGTTCAATATTTTTAATTTTTTCAACATCATAATGTGTTGCAAAGTTAATACCAACACCTTTACGACCAAACCGACCACTTCTACCAATACGATGTAAATAGTTTTCAACATTATTAGGTACATCATAATTAATAACAATAGATACTTGTTGAACATCAATACCACGCGCCAATAAATCAGTTGAAATCAAAACACGAGTAGCACCACTTCTAAATGCGGCCATAGTCTCTTCTCTTTCATCTGGTGTAATACCTCCATGAATATATGAAACACTAAAATTAGCCTCTTTCATACGGTATGTTAAATCATCAACAACTTTCTTATTATTACAATAAATAATACTTTGATTAATAGTTAAAAGACTATATAGATCACATAATGTTTCAAACTTATAACTATTCTTCTGAACGTCAATATAAAATTGTTTAATACCTTCTAATGTTAGTTGGTCTGCTTTAACTAATATTTTAATCGGGTCATTCATAAATTTAGCGGTTACATCAAAGAAATTAACAGGCATTGTAGCACTAAAAAGACAAACTTGCATCTTTTTAGGCATTGTTCTCATAATATTATAAATTTGATCTATAAAACCTTCAGAAAGCATTTCATCAGCCTCATCGATAACTAGCATTTTAAGTGTATCAATTTGCAATGCTCTTTTATTAATCATATCCAATACACGTCCTGGTGTTCCAATAACAATATGGGGTTTTCTAGGTTTTTTTGAAAGAGCTTCAATATTTTCACTCGTTGAAATACCTTTAATAGAAAGATTAAATACAACATCCATATAATTTCCTATCTGACGGAAAACATTATTAATTTGAAGTGCTAATTCACGAGTATGTGCTAAAATCAATGCTTGTGTTTTATTTTCAGCAACATTAATACGACCTAAAACACCTAATGTAAATGTAGCAGTTTTACCTGTTCCTGACTGTGCTTGTGCTATTACATCACGACCACTTAATACTGGACGAATTGCTTTTTTTTGAATAGGACTGGGTTTCTCAAAACCATATGAAAATACACCCCTAATAATGTTTTCATCAATATCTAAATCTTCAAATTTTTCAATTTCATCAAAAGAATCTTTTTCTTCATTATTAATGTCCTCTTTAATAGATTTTTCTTTTTTAGACACTTGTTTTTTACCTTCTTTTTTTTTTGCAGGGTTTTTTTCTTTACTTGACATTTGATATTTTTATATTATAAACCTTTTAAACTATATTCTCTTTTTTTCAATCCACAAATTATAATTAATTATATATAAATATACAGCTATAAAGTACTTAAATTATAAATTAATTTAATTAATTGTAATATTATTATATATCGAAACGTTAAAATAACGAACATAAAAAATGAAAAAATAAAATTGAATTTAAAAAAACATTAAAAACATATAATAAATAAATAAATAAATAACTTAAAAACATATTAATTATACTATATAATGAATACAGAAAAAAGTCCAATCAAAAAAATCAAAAAAATCAAAAAAATCAAAAAAATCAAAAAAATCAAAAAAGAATTTAAAGAAAAACTTGAATTTAAACAAAATATGATTTCTGATGAAGATAAAAAAAATATTAGTTTAAAATTATATAATGTTTTTACACATCCAATTAAAAAAGTTCCACAGGGAAAATTATTTATTGATTTTATAGATTCTCTATTGGAAATATTTGATATGTCAAATGATGACGATGATATGAAAAAAGAAGAAACACTTGAAGATAAAATACAAAGAAAAAGACAGGAATTATTTTCAAGATTTAATTCTGATAAGAAACTTGTAGATTTTGAATCAGAAATTAAACTTAAAACAAAAAAAGAAAACAAGAAAGAAATTAGAAAACAGAAAAAAATTGTTCCTTTAGATGAAAATGGTACTGTATTAAAAAAGACGAAATCTAAAGAACTATATAGAAAACCGTGTTATGAAGGTATTACAGATGAAGATAGGGAAAATGAGGTTTATTTTAATAACCATGGAAACTTTGATAAAAATGTTTATCATCGTAAAAAATGGAGTTCTCTCCCTTCTACAGAAAAGAAAAAATTTGAAAAGAAAGCTCTCAAAATGAAGGAAAAATACAATAAAGCATATGAAGAACAAAAACCAGAAGAAAAACCAAAAGGACCTTTAAGTAATTATATATTATTTGGAATGGATATTCGTAAAAAATATAAAGATGATAGTTCTTTCAAAAATAAAAAACCAAAAGAAATTATGACATTAATTAGTCAAAAATGGAAGGGTGTTTCACAAAAAGTTAAAGATAAATATTCTACATTGGCAGAAAAATCTAAAGAAGAATATAAATTAAAACTTATTGAATATGAAAAAATACAGATTGAATTAAAGAAACAAGAGGAACTTAAAAATAATTCAGTAAATACTATTAATGATGAAGCAGGACCTGCAGAAGAACCATTAAATGATAATGAAGAAGTAAATTCAGATGAAGATGAAGGGGCTCCAACTGAAGTACAACAATCATCTAATGTAGAAATAGATGAAAATTTAGATTCAGATAATGACGAAGGGATCCAAGCTGTTCAAGAAACATCTAATGTAGATTCAGATGAAGATTCAGATGAAGATTCAGATGAAGATTCAGATGAAGATTCAGATGAAGATTCAGATTAAATAGTAGAATTAATTATATCAATACATTTATAAACTTCAATAAATATTACTAAATGACCTATTATATCTTTTGAATTATATAATAAATTTTTTAAACATATATTTTTTTTAATGTTCTTAGATTTATTTCTAATAGATTTTGATTTTTTAGATTTTTTTGATATATTAATATTATCGTTTATAATATAATCTTTAGCGATTACATACTTTCCTTGTTTAAGTAGATTAAAATAAGTTTTAATAGATTTTTGAACTAGTGTAGCATATTTTGTTTGTATTTTAT
>Ga0181563_10005167_pt1 | contig 11999 bp, 13 predicted proteins | sample 011ome_25_FD_133759 | JGI IMG/M metagenome (GOLD analysis project Ga0181563, IMG submission 133759) | Coastal salt marsh microbial communities from the Groves Creek Marsh, Skidaway Island, Georgia - 011512CT metaG (megahit assembly) | ecosystem: Environmental > Aquatic > Marine > Intertidal... | reverse complement strand
TTATGGGGGGTAGTGTGTGTAAATAAAAGAGAAACACACATACTAATATTTTTTTTTGGAATTTTTTGGATTTTTTACTGGGCGGGTACTACAAAATACTAGGCGGGTACTATATATACTATATATACTACTTACTACTTACTATATATACTACTTACTATATATACTATAGTACTATATATATATAATATATATATAATATATACTATTATACTATATATACTATAGTACTATTATAAAAAACCTCAACAAACTAAACAAACTTAATTAAATATATATTATCTACCATTTAGATGTCAAGTGTTATTAAATTAAATCATGGAAAGAAACCGTACATTATATCAGAGGGCCAGAATGAATGACTTTCATATTGATAACGTCTATGAGAATCTAGAGCGTTGCCGTGAGATATCAAACGAGCTAAAGCTTACTGATCTCATAGACCCCAATTCAAAACAAATAGGTCTCCTATCCGAACTATTGTACCGCATGAAGAACATGCCAGAGTTAGAGATATTAGACCTAAACCTTCTGGACGATCAGGAACCAAACTGATTTGGCACTGACTCGCACCATAAAGGGAGTCAAGCACTATGCCTACGAATCAGAAGAAGAGTTTCGTAAGGCACATCCAGACACTCCATTGATTACTGATTGGAAACAGGCAGAAGAGGGAGACTGGTGCGTATCGGATGATGGTAAGATTGTTCAGATACTAAAAAAGGGGTCGTACATAGAAACAAAAAAAAGAAAGAGGGAAAACCCCTATATACGAACTGTTATTGGTATGTTTAACACAAATAGAGATACCTCCCTTGTGGGAACGGTTAAAGATGAAATATATAGATTCACAAAAAAAACAGACTATCAAACCAAGACCGGTGGTCATTTAACAGATGCCAAAAGAAACTTTGCAAAGTACATAGCACACGGCATGGAACCGGTAGAGGCATATCAAAAAGCCTTTCCAACTACAAAAAGTTTGGAGTATGCAGAAAAGAAGTCAACATTACTACTTAGAAACAAGACAGTGAGGCAAGCAGTGGATAAAGAAATAGAAAACTTAATGTCAGAAGTGGGTATTACAAAACGATACCTACTGGAAACAACTAAAGATGTTATTGACAAGATAGACGTTAGAGACAATGACAAGCTTAGAGCGATAGAAACCCTGATGAAGATATCTGGTTTACTGTCTACAGAAAAGAAAGTAGACTCTGTAGCACTGATACAGGAGTTTTCTGGCTTTAGTAGAGAAAAGCTACAGGCATTTGAACAGGGCATACTGCCTGAAAAGAAGAAAGAACTGTCTGAATGAGTTTTAATATTACCCCTCCACCATCAGAGATGGAAAAAAGAGATGAGGTATTAGCAAAAGCATATAGCAACCTTATCTACTTTGGTAGAGCGTTTCTACCTAATGACTTCCTCAAGAAGTCTGAATCAGCACCCTTCCACTACGAAATGGGAAAGAAAATGATAGATACAGCACCCGGTGCTCGTATCTGTAACATTATTCCTAGAGGTCATGGTAAGTCAGTAGTAGCCAAAGCGGCTATCATGCATAAGCTATGCTTTGCCGCTGATGACCAGCAACACTTTATTGCATGGGTATCAGAAGAGCAGTCACAGGCTATTGACCACCTGAAATATATTAGGTCACACTTTGAAAACAATAAAATGATACGCTACTACTTTGGAAACATGGATGGTGGTAGTGTAGGTAAACGCTGGACAGAAAAAGATTTGGTAACACCAAAGGGTGACAGGGTTATATCCAAAGGTACATCACAGAGACTTAGAGGTAGGGCAGAGGTAGATGTGCGTTATACTGGCATTGTACTGGATGACTTTGAATCTGAATTAAACACCAAAACGCCAGAAAGGCGTGCTGACATCAAGAAGTGGATCGTATCCACAGTGTACCCTGCCTTAGAAGAAACACCGGGCAATGAGGGCTGGATATGGCTTTCTGGGACTATTGTACACTATGACTCCTATCTGCAAATGACCTATGATGGCTGGAAAAAGGCACAAGAGGACAAAAGAGAGTATCCTTGGGACGTAAACTTCTACAGGGCTATTGAAGATGGTAAACCGCTGTGGTCATCTCAGTTCTCAAAAGAAAAGCTGGAAGCAAAGAAACGTGAGTTCATCGAAGCTGGACTGGTTAATAAGTTTGCTCAGGAGTACATGAATGATGCTAGAGATGTTTCCAGTGCATCATTTAAGATAGACAGAATACAGTATTACAACGGAAGGGTTGAATGTAAGAATAAATTTAACTACCTTATAGACGGTGATGATGCTATCCCAATCAATATCTACATGGGTGTTGACCTTGCGGCGACTGCCTCAGAGACTTCTGACTATCAAGTCATACTGGTCATGGGCATTGATTCCAGCAACAATAGATATGTACTGGAATATTTTCGTGAGCGTATACCAACATTCGATGTTCCCAAGGAGATTATCCGACTTGCGAACAAATATGCACCAGTACGCCGTGTCACGATTGAAACAGTTGCGGCACAGGAGATGGTTCGGGATATGGTTACGAGACTTTCCGCAAAAGAGAAAAGACTTCTTCCCGGCATATTTAAAGGCGTTAAGCCTCCATCTAGAATCAAAAAAGAAGATAGGCTGGAAACCAGTCTCGGCCCTCTTGTTAATTCTAAGAAGCTGTATCTACAAAGAGAAATGACAGAACTGGTAGATGAGTTCTTTGAACATCCAAAACCTAGAAACGATGATGTAATGGATGCATTGTACTATGCAGACTACTTTGCAAAGCCACCAAAAAGTTCTAGAACCAAGCGGGAAAGCCTGTTGAACGAACAGGAAACACCAACCAAACGCATTGCAAGAAAGACCTATAGCTGGATGACTGGTGCACGGGTTTAAATCTATTGCAACATTTATCATTTTATAGCTAACATAGCCTAGTAAAATATTCATGCCAAGATATTCAAAGAGATCAAAGGAAAGACTAGCAACATGCGATCAGCGGTTGCAAGACGTGTTTAATGAAGTGATTAAGCATGTGGATTGCTCTATTTTGGAAGGATATAGAAACAAGGAAAGGCAAAACAAACTATATGATGAAAAGCGTACTAAGGTCAAGTATCCTAATGGCAGGCATAACTCTAACCCTTCTAAAGCCGTTGACGTTACCCCTTATCCTGTGGATTGGGAAGACAGGGAACGACAAACCCTCTTTGCTGGGTTCGTTATTGGCATTGCTAGGGGCATGGGCCATAAGATAAGATGGGGCGGTAATTGGGATATGTATGAAGAGAAAGGGAGATGGGAAGTAAAAGATAACAGATTTGATGATTTTCCACACTTTGAGATAAAAGAATAATGCCCGGAACTACAGATACAGTAAAAGCAATACTAACCCCCGGAGAGTTTGTGATCCGTAAAGAGGCAGTAGACATGATAGGAGCACCCATGCTGAATATGATAAACAACATGCCGGAAAAAGGCGGTCACTCAAACATAGATAGTCTTATAGAAAAGGCTACAATGGCAAACATGAAAGGAATGTATGGCGGTGGCATGGTTCAAGCTGGGCCAAAGCCAATGGGAACCGGAGGCATGGTAGATGCTTATGCTGGTGGTGGTATGGTCATGGATCAAATGGAGGGATATCAAAAGGGAGGTTTGTCTAAGTTGATTTCTCTTATTTCTCCGAAAGCTAAAAGGCAGGAGCTTTATAGTGAAATGGTGCCACAAGACATGCAAGAAGATGCGTTGCCATTAGATCAAATGTCTTCATTGTCTCCGTTGCAAAAGCAAATGGGGCAAATGGAAAATCTAGAATATCTTGATAACCTTAGAAGCTTTATACTTATGCAAAGAATTAAAAACGCCCCAAATCCTAAAGCGGATCCATATATGAAGGGTGGTAAAGTAAAAAAGAATTTAAAACCAGTACCTCAAGGCAATTCCGGTCTAGGTAAACTACCAGAGGCGGTTAGAAACAAAATGGGTTATATGCAAGAAGGTGGAGAAGTGCAGGAATCTTTAATGGGAATGATGTATGGTGGCATGGCGAATAAAAAGAAGAAAGGCTATCAGGAAGGTGGAATGATAGGCCCTGCATTACCACCAGAAATGATGGGACAGGCAATGAATCAGCAATTAAGTGAAAGCATTGATATGAGAATGCAAAATCCACAGGCAGGTGGTAGCATTGGAGTAGCTCGTGATCAAGCTATGGCTCTGCAAGATAGTATCAATATGAACACTGTGGATAGTGCTAGAAAGTCATTGCAGTTGTTGAGATTGCAATCTTTGTTAAGTGAGGGTGGAGACACATTGAACTTTGAAGGGTCTATGATGCCTCCAAATCAAGAAATGGAAAGTGCAAGGACTAGAGACTTGTTAGAGTTTTTAAAAATGCAAACAATGCAAAGAGGTATGGGTTCAGTAAGGCAAGGCATGGGAGACGAACCAATGAGAGCTCTTAGATAATGGATAAAGACCCTAGAGCTTCCTATAACGAAGAGCTATATCGCCAATGGCGTGACTCAAGATCTGATTGGGACACAGAGGCCCGTAAGGATATTGACTTCTATCTTGGGAATCATTTTAGTCAAGATGAATCTGATGAGTTGTCTCAGAGAAATCAGGCAGACATACCAATGGACAGGATCTCTGCCGCTATTGAAAAGTTTAAAGCACTACTAACATCCAGACCACCAGCGTTTACGATAACACCCAGAGAAGATTCCGATGTGCAGGTTGCTACATTGTGGAGAACAGTCATGGGTTATGTGTGGCAAAACTCAGATGGTGACTGGCAGATGAAACAGGCAATACAGGATTATGCTACTACCGGCATGGGGTATCTGTATGCTTACATTGACTCAGAATCAGATTTCGGTAGAGGTGACGTTAAGTTCACTTATGTTGACCCGTTTAGAGTGTACGCATCTCCCAGCTCTAGAGATCGTTGGTTTGGCGATTCGGATGGCATTATCCTTTCCACCATCCTAACGGGAGAACAAGCCGTCAACCTCTACCCTGAATTGGCAGATAAACAAGACCCGCTTACTGGAGAGACTATACCGGGACTAATAAATGACATCTCTGGGTTTACTTATGACGAAGAGGATTACCCGGCATCGCAAAATAAAAATTCAATGGTAGTGTTTACACCAGCAGATGTAAAAGATAAAGACTACTATCAAGTAAAAAAGTATCAGGTATTAGAAAGATTTTATAAAGTCAAGGTTCCTTACTACAGGGTCATTGACATGCAGACACAGGATGAAGATATTCTGTCTCAAGAAGAGTACGCCAAGTTCTATCAGGAAAACACAGAAGCATTTGACATTGGTGCATTTACAGCTATAGAAGTCTTACAGACTAGGGTGAAGGTATGTGCATCAATGGGAGAAGTTGTACTGTATGAACAGATTTTAAATACAGATGAATATCCGATCATACCACTTCCAAATATTTGGACTGGTACTCCATATCCAAAGTCTGATGTGTCTAGGGCTAGACCAATGCAAAGGCTTCTAAACAAGTTGTGGTCTTTGGCACTGTCTCATGCACAGGCATCCGCAGGATTAAAGCTTTTAGTACCTTTGGGTAGTGTGGACGACATAGATCAACTTGAAAAAGACTGGGCTAACCCGAACGCAGTCATTGAAGTAGATTCATCCCAAGGCGAACCGCACTACCCTGCTCCTCAACCGCTTGCTGGTGAGTTCTATAGGTTAATACAGCAGTCAGAGTTTTACATAGATTTTATCTTTGGTCTACCAGAAATGATGCATGGATTTGCAGAAAAAGCTCCAGAAACCATGAGGGCTACAGAAAGAATGATAGCACTGGGTAGCGAAAGACCAAAGTCAAAACTCCGAGACATAGAGTTCAGTATTAACAAATTGGGTAAGGTTTTGTATAACCTATCCAAAGGTCACTATACTTACAAAAAGATTTTTAGACTGGCACAGCCAAATAACAACATCACAGAGGTTATGGCAAACTTCTATACAGATGTATCTCAGGCAATCTTAGACCTGAAGAAAGATAGGCACATGCTAGACCAGCACGATGTAAGAATTGAACCGGGATCAACAATGCCATCCAGTAAGTATGCAGAGCTAGCTGTGTACCTAGAAGCGTTCCAGATGGGTATTGTAGACCGTTATGAAGTATTGAAAAAGAATCCTGAGCTATTTGATAAGGAAGGCATTATGAGGAGAACAGAAGAGAAGCAGTTGATGCAACAGCAGATACAGGCAATGGATGCTCAGATAAAGAATTTGCAAGGTGACTTGCAGACAGCCCAAAGAGAATCAGTCAGTGATAGAAAGAGAGTCGAAGTTGAGAAGTTCAAGACACGTTTGAGCGAAATTAATTCCGAGTCTAAGGCTGATAGAAGGGTACAACGTGGAAAACTAGAAAACGAGGTGAAGCTTGAGGTGGAGAAATTGGCTAGCAATCTCAAAGATGTACAGAGAAAAGTCAGTTCTACTCCAGAGGCCTAAAGACATCTAAGGAGAAACTATGTCAACACTAGAACAACAGGAAATGAATATCCCCGCCGAACAGCCCGGTGCTAATAGTACTTTTGAAGAGGATATCATCAATCAGCAGGCAGGCCCACAGCTTGTCGCTGAAGCTCAAGAACCAGTACAGGAAGAAGTTCCTGCTGTAGATTATCAAGCTGAGGCTAAAAAGTTTCAGTCTATGTATGATCGGTCACAGGCCGAAAATGCTAAACTGCAACAAGGTGCTCAGATACTACAGTTATTAGAACAGAGACCTGATTTAGTTCAGGTTCTTGAAGATGGTATAGCCGGAAACAGAACACAACAGCAACCAGAGCAAGCAGTAGGTAAGGATGATTTCAATCCTTGGGATGCGTTTACAGATGAAAACTCTGAATCAGGACGGTACGTTAATAACAAGATAGAGAATCTGGTACAACAGAGATTGCAATCTGCGTTATCCCAACAACAGCAACAGATACAGGCTGAAATGCAAATGCAAAACACTGTGAATGAACTGAGAGGAACTTATAAAATGTCCGATGGTGACATTCAAGAGTTCTTACAGTTTACGACACAGCCTAAAGAGAGAGTAGGTTTGAACAATCTAGTCAAACTTTGGCAGATGCAGAGCGGTAAATCCGTTGCTAATAATGATACAATGGAAGCGGTAACTGCGGCACAGCAGGCTCCTCGCACAGCAGGAGTTCTCCAAGGAGAGCCACCAATGCCTAAAAAGAATGATACAGACAATATGTTTGATTCAATCATGGCAACTGGGAACTCTGGAAGATTACCGTGATTAATAATAACCACATAACACAAAGGTAACAAAATGGCAATATCATACAATTCTGGAGTATTAAAGTCCAGTGATATTACTGCTACTACCTCTGATGCTAGTGTAGGTCAAAGACCGGATAGAAGACGAATATTTAATTTCGGCGACAGAGTTGCCGAATTGGCTCCTGAGGAGTCTCCATTTTTCGTCTATCTAAATCAGGTTGCTAAAGCACCTACCGATGACCCAGTGTTCCGTTATTTGGAAAACCGTAACCGAATTAGCTTTACAGATCGTTCCTTACTTCTTAAAGGTGCTGTAAATGGTGGTTCCGCTGTTTCCGCAGGTTCTTCGTATTCATTTACTGTTGATACTGCTGGCGGTGCCACTGTTGACTACCTAGTAAAGGGAATGGTTTTGGCTGTTGGTACAGTTGATTCAACCTCAGGATACGGTCAGGCATTAGTTAGAGTAGAGTCAGGAGTAAGTCATGCAAGTGCTGATTCATCATTTACTGGTAAAATAATTGATGTATCTGCTGTCAGCGGAAGCAATGTTTTAGCTGATAATGACGTAGCTCAAATCATAGGTTCTTCCTATGAAGAAGGTTCTGGTTCCCCAGACGTATTCTCTTCTGAATTAGAAGATGACTTTGGGTACACCCAGATTTTTAAAACAGCGGCAGAAATGACCAACACTGCTTATGCGACTCGCTATCGTGGGTATGCTGAAGAGTGGAATCGTATCTGGGCTACCAAACTGCGTGAGCATAAGATTGACATTGAAAGAGCTATGCTCTTCGGTCAAAGAGCTCGTGTAGGCGGTATCCAGTACACAGAAGGTCTAGTCGGTCACATCGTAAAGAATGTGTCACCAGTAGTAAACGATTCTGCACTTTCCTACTCTTCTGGAAATGCTTATCACCGTAGCGTTGATCAAGCTGAATTAACATACGATAGATTGCTTAGCGATCTTGAAGTAATATTTGATCCAGCTAGAGGTGGAATGGCAGAGAAGCTAGTATTATGTAGCTTACCAGTCATTACATTCTTTAACAAGTTAGGTGATGGTGCGTTTCTTGATGCATCTATTGGTCATTCTAATGGCCCATTCAGACTGAACATGGACTCAAGAGAAGGTGCTTTTGGACATTCCGTTATGGTAATTGATACCATTCATGGAAAGTTAAACCTTGTCAAAGAGCCATTGTTTAGAGGAATTGCATCTGGGTTTATGCTCATGGCTGATATGACACAACTTGCTTATCGTCCGCTAGTCGGTAATGGTATCAATCGTGACACTCAAGTTATGACCAATATACAGGCGGCTGATGAGGATTTAAGGAAAGATATGATCTTAACCGAAGCTGGTTTAGAGATTACTCTTCCTGAGTCACACGCACTGTTCAACCTAGAAGGGGTGTAAGATGAGAGCTGATTATCTAAATAATAATAGCGGTAAAGCTGATCTTAAACTAAAAGTAGAGACTGTTAATGCGGCTAAAACCTTAACTGCTTTAGATTCTGGTAAGGTTTTTATGATTCAGCAAGACTCTGCTTATGAGATTACCCTACCATTGGCGGCAACAGCCGGTGCTGGATGGAACGCTAAGTTCATCCTATCTGAAGTTGCGGCTAATGCAGTTACCATTGCTAACAATACATCTGAAGACACCATTGTTGGAACAACAGTTGGTGCTGACGGTGGTGCTGGTAGCAGTGCTGAGTCTGCTGTTGATGAAATTGTTTTCATCAGTGGTGCACAGTTAGGAGATCAGGTTGAGTTAATTTGCGATGGTACTTATTACTATGCCAAAGCACAGGCTCACGATGTCGCTCATATAACCATATCTTAATCCGAATACATAAGGATAACAGTTTATAGTACTGTGGGGAGGTTCGATAAAGGTTCCTCCCCGAAACTATAAAAGGATTGATTATGAAAAAATGTATACATTGCAATAAAGACAACAAAGAAGGCTGGTTCTACTGCAAATCTTGCGGTAAACAAGCATCTGAAAGTAAGTTCACTACAAATATGTGGATGACTTCTGACTTAGGCAAAAGAACAGATGTTGAGTTTTCTACCCAAACGATGGATGACAATGTAAAAAGCATGAGGAAAAATTTAGGTTATGCCAGCTAAAAAGAAGAGAGACCCAAAGCTTGTACGGGCTGGAGTAAGTGGATATAATAAACCAAAACGTACTCCAAATCACCCAAAGAAGTCACATGTAGTGGTCGCTAAGGTTGGGAGCACAACAAAATTAATTAGATTTGGACAGCAGGGAGTGAGAGGTGCCGGCAAGAATCCAAAGAGTAAAAAAGACAAGGCAAGACGTAAATCGTATTATGCAAGACATAATGCACAAGATTCTAAACCTAGCAAACTATCAGCAAGGTATTGGAGTCATAAGGTGAAATGGTAATGAATAAAAAGGTAAAAGCACCTACCGGTTATCATTGGATGAAAGCTGGTGCTGGTTATAAATTAATGAAGAACCCTAGGGGTGGATACAAGCCACACAAAGGTGCGAGTTTAACTGCCAGTTTTAAAGTTCAAATGACACACGCCAAAAAGAAAAAGAAATAGTGGCGACAGCAAAAAAAAGAGATCCCGCCAAGTGGGCAAGAGCAAAGGCTAAAGCTAAAAGAAAAATGGGTGGCAAGCACTCTGCTAGGGCTATGCAACTTGCTGTAAAGTATTATAAGGATATGGGTGGGACATATTCTGGTAAAAAATCATCTAAGAATAAATTATCAAAGTGGTCAAAACAAAAGTGGGATTATGTCGTTAAAGCAGATAAGAAAAAACCAAAAGCAAAGCGTGGACGTTATTTACCTGAATCAGTTAGGAAAAGTCTTAGTGCCTCTGAAAAAGCGGCTACAAACAGAAGAAAGAGAGCCGCATCTGCAAAAGGAAAGCCAAAAGCCAAGTACTCAAAGAAGATAGCAGGCAAGGTAAGAAGAGCATAACATGGCAACATTTGAAGCACAGGTAGAAGCATTAACAAGTTTAAGCATAGATGGTAGTAGTGCACCAACTCAAGCAGAATTAACTCAGTTCTTAACAGATGGTGCTAAAGAAGTAATAAATTTGATGCCGTCTAGAATGTTAGCTGAGTGTACAACTCAGGCAACTTTAGATAATTCCACACCTACACTTGTGAATATGGATGGTAAGGGGGTTGTGATATCTGTATTGAGAAATGATGGTACGATAGATCAACCTTGTAGGCTTATCCCTAGCTCTAAAAGAGGAAGAATAACAGACTCTTCGGATATGGAATACGCAACTACAAGCGATCCTGCTTATTATTTATATCAAAACATTTTAACAGTATACCCAACGCCAACTGCATCTAACAATGCGTTTGTACAGCATGTGTCTTTTCCAACCGTAGCATTTGGGGATTCTAGTATATCTAGCTTTCCAGATGAGGCTGAATATCTTGTAGTTCTTTATGGTGCGATAAAGTCATTACAAAATTTATTAGGGAGCAAGTCAAGCAACGCAGATATAACCACTGCACTAACAGCAATTAATACAGAGTTAGATGAAACTCAAGCTGTTTGTGATTTAATTAATACCCAAGTTGATAGCTCTGTTTCTAATATAACATCTGCCTTAACAGAGATAGGCTTGGCTAATGCTGAGGTTGATAAAATGTCTGCTGAAGCAGATTTGGATAATGCAGAATTAGATAAGGCGACTGCAGAATTAACAGAGGCTGTTGCATTAGTAGATAGTGATATAGATACTGCAACTGGTGCTATGAGCACAGCGGCAGGCAGGATTAATACGGCTGTGCAGTTAGCAAATACAGAGTTTGACCAGTCTGATGCTTTATTAGATTTAGGAGAAGCTGATTCTGAAGGTGATGTTAATACAGCATTGACCGCTATAAATGCAGAAATAGATGATTGTTTAACAATAGCAGACAATGCTCATTCTGAAATACTTTTAGCTAATGCTGAAGTAGATGCTTCAAAAGCAGAGGTGGTTCTTGCTAATGCCGAGGTGGACAAGATGGCGGCAGAGGTAGATTTGGCAAATACAGAAGTAGACTCGGCAAATGCAGAGGTAGATAAGATGGCCGCAGAAATTGCTTTAGCCAATGCTGAATTGGACGAAGCGGTTACTTTGGTTGATACCAATATAGATACTGCTACTTCGGCTATTAACACGGCAGTTGACAGGGTTAATACCGCAGTACAACTTGCCAATACTCAATTTGATAGTGCGGTAACTTCTAACACTGCTGAAGATATAGAGTTAGCATCATCACACGTCAATGCTGGCAATGGATTTATATCAGAAGCAAATGCGGCTGTATCAGAAGCACAGGGTTACGTTGCAGAAGTTTCTGCTAGGGTAAATCAGGTAAATGCTCAGGTTGGTATAGCAAATGGTTTTTTACAAACAGCATCTGCTTATGGGAATACAGCGAGTGGTTTCAATAATACTGCACAAGGATATTTAGGCACTGCGAATGGATATGGGAATGTTGCTCAGGGGTATATAAATACTGCAAGTGGTTATACTAGAACAGCACAGGGATACATAAATACTGCAAACGCCTATTTAGCAGAGATACAATCTAAGCTTTCTATTGCTCAGGGTTATGCGAATGAAGTTAATGTTAGATTAGCACAGGCAAGAACAAAAAGAGAAGAATCTCAGGCTAGAATAGCGGCAGGTAATGC
>Ga0181563_10005166_pt1 | contig 12002 bp, 3 predicted proteins | sample 011ome_25_FD_133759 | JGI IMG/M metagenome (GOLD analysis project Ga0181563, IMG submission 133759) | Coastal salt marsh microbial communities from the Groves Creek Marsh, Skidaway Island, Georgia - 011512CT metaG (megahit assembly) | ecosystem: Environmental > Aquatic > Marine > Intertidal zone... | reverse complement strand
CGGCGGTGGCGTCGCCGTCGGCGGCGGCGGGCAGGGTCACGTCCATCCCCGCGTTCGGATGCGGGAACGCCATCTCCAAAACGGACGTCACGAAACCCCCGTCCGACACGTCGTGCCCCGCGGAGATCCGGCGCTCGTCCACCAACGTCTGCGTGGCTTCCCAGGCAGCCTTGAAATACGAAGGGTCGTCCATGTCCGGCGCCACGTCGCCCATCTGGCCGTACGCCTGCGCCAACGCCGAGCCGCCCAGCCTCCGCTCGCCGCTTTCGGACCCAAACTCGACGAGGACAACGCGCGACGCGCCGGGCGCCTTGAGGTCTGGCGTGACCGTCTTCGTGACGTCCGGCACGGTGACGTACCCGCTCATCACCACCGAGCCGGGCGCCTTGACCACCTCACCGTCCGCCCTCGCCGCCATCGACAGCGAGTCCTTGCCTCCGTCGATGGCGACGTCCAGCTTCTCCATCGCCGCGCACAGCGCCGTGCACGCGTCAAACATGTGCGCGCCGTCGCCGGGAAGCTTGGCGGCGTACATCCAGTTGCCCGAGTACTTCACGTCGCGCAAGCCGGTGGTGTTGGCGAACACCAGATTCGTGAGCGACTCGCCGAGGGACAGCCGGGCCATCGCCGCGGGGTCCACCATGCCTTTGATCGGCTGCTCGCCGATGCAGGTGGCGCCTCCCGTGATCCCGTAGTGGGTCTGCGCGATGACGGCGACGTCCGCCACCGGGACCTGCAGCGGGCCGCAGCACTGCTGCTGCGCGACGAGGCCCGTGACGGAGCGGTCCACCTTGGTGGTGAGGAAGCGCTTCGAGCACACCGAGGGGAGGCGCAGCACGCGGTCCAGCGCGGAAGCCGGGGTGGCGTCCGCGGGCAAAGACACGGCGTCGTTGGGAAACGCCATTCTCGTCAAGTCGTACGTCTTGCGGGGCATGTCGCCCAGCACCTTCTCGAGGTCGAGGTCCTCCGGAACCGGCGACCCGGGGGGCGCGGTCGGGTCGATCAGCTTGACCCTGCCGGAGCCGTCGATCGCGCCGAGCACGGAGAACGGGCACCGCTCGCGCGCGCAGATCTTCTCGATCAGCGGCAACGACTCGGGCGCGATGAGCATCGCCGAGTTCTCCTGGTACTCCGCGCCCCAAATCTCCAAAACGGACAGAGTGGCGTCGCCGAGCTTCACCTCGCGGATATCCAGCGTCCCACCCTTGGGGTAGATGAGCTCCTTGCACACGTTGCAGTTCCCCCCCGCGCCCTGGTCGTGGATGGACAGGATGGGGTTCTTCCCTTCCAGCTCGACACAAGCCTTCACGACGCGGTTCAGCTTGTTGGACATCTCCGCGTCGCCCCGCTGCACGGCGTTGAAATCCAAATCCGCGTTGGCTTCATCCTCGCCCCCCGCCTTGGAGCTCGCCGCGCCTCCGCCCATGCCGATGCGGTACGCCGGCCCGCCGATCTTCACCACCAGCATCCCGACGTCGCCCTCGGTTTTCTCTAAGTTCGTGTGGTCGATCTGCCCGAACCCGCCGGAGAACATGATGGGTTTGATCCACTCCCTTCGTTCGCCGTTCTTCAACCGCTGGCCGAACGACCGGCAGTACCCGGCGATGAGAGGTTCGCCGAACTTGTTCCCGTAATCCGAAGCGCCGTTGGAAGCGTCGACCAAGATCTGTAACGGCGGCGCCAAGTTACTGGGGTACTTGAACCCCGTCACGTCCGTCTCCGTCTCGAACGCCATGGCGTTACCGTCCATGTGCAAGTTCCCGACGCAGTACCCCGCCGTGCCCGCGGTGAGCAAAGACCCGATGCCGGTGGCGTGCGTGTCGCGCATGCGGCCGCCGGCGCCAGTCTCCGCGCCCGGGTAAGGCGCGACGCCCGAGGGGAAGTTGTGCGTCTCCGCGGTGAGGAGCAGGTCGAGGTCCACAGGCCTGGGCGCCAGCGCGCTCGGCCCTCCAGGCTCGGTCGGACGCAACGGCGTGTTCACGAACCCGCGAATCGCGGAAGAGTTATCTTTAAACGCGATCACGGAGTTGTGCCCGCGTTCGCCGGCGATGGTGTCTTTGACCATCTTAAACAAAGACGCGGGTTGAGGGACGCCGTCCACGATGAGGTTCCCGCCGAAGAACCAGTGCCGGGAGTGCTCGGAGTTGCTCTGGCCCATGTCGAACAGCTCCACGTTCGTGGGGTCCCGGCCGATGTCGTCCCGGAACAACGTGAGGTAGTAGTCGAAGTCCTCCTCGTCGAACGCGAGGCCCATCTCTTTGTCCACGCGCTCGAGCGCCGCGCGGCCCTCCGCCAACACCGGAACGGAGTACGTCTCCTCGGGAGACGCGTCCGTGGCGAACGTCGCCAGCGGCTCGTCGTACACGCACTCCGTCATGCGGTCGTGCACGATGGAGGCGAACGCCAGCTTGATCTCGTCGCTGGGCGAACCACCGTCCTTCATGGTCAACGAAAAGCGGCGGCTTCGTTCGAGCCGCGTGACTTTCTCGAGGCCGCAGACGCCGCACACGCCGACGGCGTTGGTGGACCACGCCGATTGGAACGCCAGCCGAGGGCCAACCTCGACGACGCGCGCGGACGCGTCCGCGAACGCGGAGGAGGACGCGAACAAGTCCGGCTCGAACGTCTCGCGCAACAGCCACTGGAGCGTGGTCATCTCGTCCGCGGACAAAGCCTCGGTGGTCTCGACGTTGAAGCACTGCTCGGTGTCGACGCGCGAAATCGCGGCGGCGCCGATTTTGGCATTCGCCTTGCGCGCGAGCGTCGCCGCCGCCTCCTCGGAGAGGAACGGGCGGCGGAACAGCTGGAGCACGAGCCGCTCGCCGGCGGATTTGTTGGAGGAGGCGGCGGGGCCAGTGGCGACCGCGCGCGGGGTCAAGGTGCGCGCGCGCGCCGTTCGGACGCGGACGCGGCGCGAGCCGTCTACGCGGTTTTATTTTTTAAAGTGAAACATCGAGCGAGACATCGTCACGCGTTCGGAAGGGCCGATGAGGTGGTTTGAACGGGGTGCGGAGGCGACAGGGTCCGTCAGCGGTGGGTCCGCGGGGTTCCGCGCGTGCCGGTCGAGCGCGTCGCGCGGTGCGTCGACGGCGAGTCGCGAACCGCGACGCGGTCGTCCGCGGTTCGCGCGTCTCCTGTCCCTCGGTCGCTCCTTGAAGGCTCGAGAGAGGTTCGAAAACGCGAAAAAGCCGGTGTTTGGCGCGATCGCGGCGCGGCGGGCCGCGAGTCCGGCGGGTGGCGCCGAACGCGCGGACGCGGGTCGAGCCTTGAGCGTCCGGACGACCCCGGCGAAATCTCAGCGCGGAATGAAACGCCACGACGTACCTTTCGAGGCCAGGGCGCGGCCGAGCGCGGCGGCGCTGGCGCGCTGCGCGAGGGGGGCCGACATGGTGACGCGCGGCGGTGGATGTGCTCGGACGTCAGTCAAAAAGCGCGACGGCCGCCGACTGAGTTTCGCGGATCCGTCCTCGGGGAGGAAGGGGACGTGTCGGTGCGAAACGAGCGGGGCTCGAGCGACCGGACTGACGCGGGTGCGGCGCCAGGAGTTGTGGCGCGCGGGCGGGCGGCTGCTGTGGCGGAGACGCCTGATGAGCCTGGGAGGGCCCTTTGAAGTTTGATATTTGGAGTTTTGGACAGTCGGCGCCGCTTTTTTTCCGCGGAATCGTCGGCTGGGACTCAAGGACCGGGGTTTGTGATCCGTCGCGAGGCACGGGACGAATCGAGTTTGAATTTCGGCCAGCCAGCCCAGCTGCCCAGGCGTGGCGAGTTCGCGATTTGGCCCTTCGGCGGTTCGGCCCGGCTGAAAAGGTTTCTTCTCGTCCATCTGACTCTTCCGTCTTCGCGTCCCTCCAAGGGACGCGCGATCCTCACAGCGAGCCGCGGACGGCAGCGTCGATTCGGCGAGCCGGGCGTCTCCAGCACCGCGTCAGCGCAGGTTCCGGCCAGGCGTGACGCCCCGGGGTACCCGTCCCCGCCCGTCGCCGCGCGTCTCCACGTCCGAGACTCCGCCTCGTCCGGCACACGTCTGGCGCACATCTGACTCGTCTCGCCTCTCGCGCGCGTCTCCTGAACGCGTCGACCATGTCCATCGTGGACAAAGTGAAGCACTCCGTGCACACGGTGTTCAAGGGCGCGGCGGAGTCCGTGATGACGACGCGCACCACCAGCGCGTTCGCGGAGAAGGGCGTCGTGACCCCCGAGGAGTTCGTCGTGGCTGGCGACTTCCTCGTCCAGCAGTGCCCGACGTGGGCGTGGCAGGCGGGCGACCCCAAGCACGCCAAGCCCTTCCTGCCCAAGGACAAGCAGTTCCTGGTCACCAGGAACGTGCCTTGCCGCGAGCGCGCGGCCGCGATGGAGCAGTTCGCGGGCAAGGAGAAGCACCTCAGCGGCGACGACGAGGGCTGGGTCGAGGCGGGAGGCGATGGCGCCGGCGACGCCGGCGACGCCGACGACGACATTCCCGACATCGACGCCGGCGTCGCCGCCGTGTCCCTCTCCGAGGAAACGGAGGAAACGGCGACTTTAAAAGACGGCTCGGGAGCGTCCGACGCGTCGTCGGACATTCCCGACATGGACGATTTCGTGGACGTCGCCGCGGAGGAGGAGGAGGACGAAGCGTCGCTTCTCCCTCCGCGGCGGAGCGAGACCCCGGAGAGCGCGGCGCTCGACGCGCGCATCCTCCGGACTCGAACCTACGACCTGAGCGTTTCGTACGACAAGTACTACCAGACGCCCCGGGTGTGGCTGCACGGCTACGACGAGCGGCGGAACGCGCTGGACCCGAAGAAGACGCTGGAGGATATCAGCGCGGAGCACGCGCGGAAGACGGTAACGATCGACCCGCACCCGCACACGGGCGCGCCGAGCGCGTCCATCCACCCGTGCAAACACGCGCCGACGATGAAGCGACTCGTCGACGGCGTCTTCGCGGCGACTGGAAAGTTTCCAAAAGTCGAGCACTACTTGCTGGTGTTCCTCAAGTTCATCGCTTCCGTCGTGCCCACCATCGAGTACGACTACACGCTGGCGATTTGAGGCGGTAAAAGCGGTGGTGGGGTAGTGTGGTATTAATACCACGTGGTACCACGCGTCGTCCCTAAAGTCGCTAAAGTACGCGTAGTATATACGTTGGGAGTAAAAACAAAAAACGATTCAATTCTCTTCGTCTCCTACCGGGCGACGGTAGTCCGTCTCCTCGCTATCGACGTGTACCGGTAATATACCGGTAGTAGTATCATCCTCTCCCCCGCCCTCTTCCGCGCCCGCCGCGCCCTTCCGCGCCGCGCCCGCGCCCGCGCCCGGGCCCGGACCCGCGCGTCGCCGCGACCTCCTGCACCTTCTGTATGGCCGCGCGGATCATCTCCTCGCCCTTCTTCGTGATCTCGGGCGTCGCGCCCACCACCCGCACCGTCTTGGCTTTGTTATCCGTGGTCATCACGCACGCCGACGCCTTCTGCAGGCGCAGGATGGTCGCGCCCTTCGCGCCGATCACCGCGCCGAGGTCCTTCCGACGTGTAACAAAAAGGCGCAACCTTTCGTGATAACCGCCGAGTCGTCGTCGCCGCCGTCGCCCGCCGCCTCGCGTCGCGTGCGCAGCATCTCCGCCGCCCGCATGCCCGCCGCGAACCGGTTCGCAAGGTTTTTCTTCGTGACCATCCCGGTGAACTCGCGGTTGGCGATGGACGCCACCATCTCCGCCGCCACCGCGCACGCAGACGCGTCGGGCGCGCGGACGACCACGCGCAGAGCGGCTTCGTCCACGTCGAACGCGCACTGCGTGCCGCAGCTCGCGCGCAGCGCCGCGAGGTTCTCGCCGACGAGGTCCGAGGCGTCTCTGCCGCCGAGCGCCAACGACAAACCCCTCGGACCGCCGCAATCCACCGCCGCGACGAAACCGGGTTTCGATTTCGATTCCGTCCCGTTCGCGGCGTCTCCGGCGTCGGGAGACGGATGATCCGGCGCCGGCGCGGCGACGACGGTGGCTTTCGGTTCGGCGTCGCGCGGGTCCGACGTGGGCTCGCGCCGTTTAGCGCCGTCGTCGCCGTTTAGCGACTCCGACAAGACTCCGATCTTGTGTTCGTTCGCGCCCGCGGAGGTCAAGCGCGCGCGGAGGTCCTCGCCGGGTCCTCCTCGGGTCCTCTCCCTCCCCGGAGAGGACACGACCTCGTCTTCGGGCACAGGCGCGCCGCCCCCGTGCGCGCCGCCCGGCTCGATCCCCGCCTGCCGCAGCGTCGCCTCGACCATCCGCCGCGCGAGCGCGACTTCGGCGGGTGTGCCGGAGAGCACCACCGTGGACTTGTCCTTCTTGCACCGCACGCGCGCGCCCGTCTCGCGCTCCGTCCGCTTGACGTTCTCGCCCCGCACGCCGACCACCAGCCCGTTGTTCCCGCGCGTGTCCATGACCCACGAGCTTTCGTTCGGGTCGCGGTCCAGCGACGCCGGCGCGTTCGAGTGCGCGTGGAGGTCATTCTCGACGCGCCGCCGAGAAAGCGCCGGCGCGGCTTCGGGCGCGCGGTCGTACGCCGCCACCGGCGAGGGAGGGCGCCGCTTCTGCCCCACCCGATACGCGACGTCGTCCGCCCGATACGCGACGTCGCGCGAGGAGAGGTCAAACGAAGGCGCGCGTTCGTCCCACGAGCCTCGCTCCAAGTTTCCGCGTGCGGTTTCCGCGACGCGTGAGGTGTTCACGGAGAACCCGAACGGGGGCGGGCCGTACCCGCCCGCGCGAGGCGGAGGCAAGTCGTACGCGCGGCCGGCGCCGCCGTTGTCCCGGCGGAACGTCCAGTCCAGCGCGTCGCGCACGGCTTCCACGTCGCCGACGCGGGGAGGGGGCGGCCCCGCGCCCGCCGCCGCCGCCGCCGCGCAGCTCTCCACGTACGCGTCCCACTCGCGCGGCGACGGCGCGGAGTTGGAGAGCGCGCCCAGCTCCGTGGCGCGCTCGGTGACGCGCCCGCTCCGGTCGAAGAGACGGAGCACAGGGAGCGCGCTCGCTCCGGCGCCGGCGCCGGAGTCCGCCGCGCCCCCCGCTAACTCGGCGATCTCCCAGCGCTCTCCCGCGTGGGGGCCAACGTTGGCCCCCACGCGCACGATCGCGCCGCGCGCGGCGTGCAGCGCCTCGACGGCGACGCGCGGGTCGTACGAGTTTTTGCGCGACGCGAAGTGCACCGCGTCCGCGCCGACGGGCGCCGGGCCGCGCTCGTCGGCGGCGCACAGGCGCGACACGTCGGCGCGCGTCGCGAATATAGCGAGCGCGTCGTCGAGTGTCGCCGGCGACGCGCGATCGGGGAAACGCGTCATCGCCGTCATCGCGGTCATCGCGGATGGGTGATGACCGTAGGGGTTGGATCCGGGATCCCGGATATATCCGGGATCCCGATCCCGCGCGTGGCCTGTCGCGTCACGTGTGTTTGATGCGCCCATCAGCGCGTGTTGCTGCGCGTGCGTTTGGGTGGGCGGCGCGCGCGGGTACTCGGCGTGCGCGTTTCGCGCGGGACGCGAAGAGGGCTCGGAAGTTCCTTGATTCATTCCGTGACTGGTGGGACCGAGCGATCGGCGATCGACGGGCCCGGGGGCGGTGAAGACGCGCGTCACCTCGACGTGCCCGGGGTACGGCGCGTGCGCGCCGTCGCCGCCGTGGCCGTTCGCGAACCGGTCGCGGGAGGGGGCGCGCTGGAAGGGAGGCGACGGGCCCCGCCCGCCGCGCCCACCCCGGCCCGCGGGGGCGCCCGAACCGCCGCGGCCGGAGGCTGGGCCCGCGGTGGGCGGGTTCGCACCGCGTCCGCCGTGAGGCTGGTCGCCGCGGCCGCGGCCGCGGCCGCCGGACCCGCCGGGACCGGTGCTGGGCGTCGGTCGCTTAGCCGCGTCCGGCTCGGGCTCGGGCTCGGGCTCGTCGCGGTCGCGCTTCACGCGTCGTCGGTCGTCATCTTCGGATTCGGAGTCGTCTCCGCGCGGCTCCGGCATCGGCGGCTCCGCGGGGACGTCGTCGCCGACGCCAACCTCGGGCGAGGGCGACCGCAGGGGCGAGCCCTCGCTCAGGAGGTCCGTCTCGACGTCCGGAGAAGCCGCCATGCTGGCTGCGCGCGTGTCGAGGCGAGTGATCGCGCGCGCCCTGATCGACACCAGAAAACACGAAAACGCGAAGACAAAACATGTGAATAATTTGATGCATTGATGGGACCTGTCGCGATGCGCGGTCGTCGACATTAAAATCTCGCGTGAGACATCCCGAACGTAATAACGTCGCGTCTAGCCTCTCCCGTCGGTACCGAACGGTACCGCGTGACGACTCCATCCCCGAAAGCGACCGAACCAGCCACCTCCCCGCGCGTCGCGTCCACCCGAACGAAGAACGGGCCCGTATGCATCATCGGTCGAAGCTTGTCTCGAAGCTTGTCTCACAGCTTCTCCAGCTCCGCGCGCGCCTCCTCGAACAGACGCGTCATCTCCTTCTCGTGCTCGGTCCCCCCCGCCGCCGCTTTTCGTAACCACTCGGTCCGCATGTCACCGAGGATGTACGCCCGGCGCCGCTTGAAGTGCGTCTTGATCGCCTGTTCGAAGCGCGCGTCGGGTTTGCGCAGGCTCTGCGTGATGGCGTACCGCAACGTGTGCTCGCGGATCTGCCTGTTGTACTCGTCGCTTTTTTTTCGGCCGTCGTCGGTGCCGATGCCGCGCTCGAAGCCGGGTTCGTTGAAAAACGGATCGGCGACGAAGATGAGCGACTGAATGGAGACGATCACCTGCGACATCGTGGACACGTTTTTGTCCCACGTCTCGCCCTTCGCGCCGGACCACGTGCCGAGCAGCGACAAGCACACCTTACCGTCCTTGTACAGGTTCGGGTTCATGCGCGCGCGGCCGCCGCCGGTGGTCTTGAACCGCACCTTCGGCGCGCACGCGGGGTAGGCGCTCGGGAAAAACGCGTCGAAGAGGAAAAACCCGCAATCGTACGGCGTCTCCTCTGGTCCTGTCACGGCGACGGACCAAAGGACGACCCGGCGCTCGTCCACGCGCACGAGCGCGCTGCTGCTTCGGCTCACAGGCAGTGTCGCGACGAGGCCCGCCATCTCGCGCGATATGCGCGCCAAGTGCGGGCCCGCGCGCAAATCGCGCGCCGCGTCGTCCGCGAACGCGTGCGCGCCCCCCGACGCGACGGCGGAGATCGAAACGGTCGAAGGTTTTTTCGACGCGGGTCCCGGTCCCGGTCCCGCATTAGAGTCTGATGCCTCGTCCGACGCGGAGACGTCGAAGACCAGGTCGCGCATGGCCTCGCAGTACGCGGACTCGCACGTGAACGACTCGGGGTCACACGAAGCGTGACCGTGAGTGTCTTTCTTCTTGCCCCCGCGGGGGGGTTTCTTCTTCGCCGCCGAAGCGAGAAGCTTCGCTTCGGAACCCCGCGGCGCGGGCGGAGAGGGCCGGGGAAGCCCCGCCTCTCGTCCCCGCGGCGCGCCCCGCCGCGACCGCCGGGGCTCGCCCGAGGGCTCCTGAACTGTCGCGTCGGCCTGTTTTCGCGCGTCCGTGGCGGCCTGCACGGCGTCGTGCACGGCGAGGATGCGCCGCGCCAGCGAGATCTCGGCCGCGGCAGCCTTCGCCCACTCCGCGGGATACGCGGTATCGTCGCCCTCTTGTTTTTTTCTTTTAGTGAAACGCTCCGTCTCCGCGCCTTCTCCCGCCCTCCGCGTCTCCGTCTGCCCGGCGGCGTCGGGGATAGGGAGCTCCCCGGCGGCGCGCATGGAGCGCAGGTAGACGCGCGCCTGCTGCGACACCTCCCGCAGCGACGCCGCAACGGATTCGCGCGAATTTCTCGAGTCGTTGAGGAGATTCGCGCACCCCGCCAGCGCGGCTACGGCGTCGACGGCGTCCAGGAGACTGGCGTAGTACGACGCGCGCGCCGTCATGTCCATGAACGCGCACCCGGCGAGTTCGCGCGCGGCGAACGCGACGACGCACGACCCGCGTATTAACGATTCCGTCACGGTGATGGAAACGCGCGCGTGTTTTTTCCCCATCTCGGAGAAAAGAGCGGTGAAGGAAGCCTCGATCGAGGACACGTCGTCGTCCGTCTCGTAGGTAAGTCGCGCGTCGTTCGCGTCGTTCGCCGACGATCGCGCGCGATCGTCGGCGGAACGCGGAATCCGACTCGGATCCGACTCGAAACCCTCCCCGCGCGCCCCGACGCGGATCAGCGCGGTGGTCTCGGCGACGAGCGCCTGCACGACGGCGTCCTCCGCGCACTGCGCCTCGCGTGCCGCGGAGGCGTCCCATTCGGTGCTCTGCCCACCCATGCCGTCGTTTCCTGAACCGCCGTTGACGCCGCCGGAACCGCCGCCGCCGCCGGACACGCCGGCGTCGTACCCGTACCCGGTGCCCTTGGCCCACGCCTCCGCCTTCTCCGCCGCCTTGGCGCTCGCGCGCGCGCGCGACTCGCGGTTCTTCTCGGCGGCAGCGAGCGCGCCCTCGGCTTCGGAAACGCTCAGAGGACCACCGCCTTGAGGGTTGATCAGGTCCGCGAACGAAACCGGGCGCGCCGGTTTCTCCCCGCGGGAGCCGTCAGACGTCTCGCGGTTCTTCTCGGCGTCGTCGAGGTCCGCCTCGCCGCCCGTCTCGCCGTCGTCGCCGGCGGACGGACCCGCGGCGAGCGGCGTCGCCCACGCGTCGCGGACGAACCCTTCGTAGGCGACGGCGTAGGCGTCGGGCGTGATGGGCGACCCGCGGCTGGTGCCGCACGCCGCCAGCCGCGCGAGCGCGCTCTCCAAGCGAGAGGGGTGATCCGCGTACGCGCCGTGCACCGGGTCGGGAAACGCGGCGGGGTCGTTCCCGTCGCACTCCAAATCCACGCGCGCGTCGCAGCGCACCAGAAAGTCGCGCGCGAACGCCACAACCGCCGCCGCCGGCGTGAACGGCTGCCACTGCCGCAGGTGGAACGCGGGGTGCGCGGCGAGAGCGCCGGCGGCGATGCCTTTCAGGCGCGGGCGCACGACACGCACGCGCGGAGGGTAAAACGGGTACAGGTCGGGCATGAACGAGACGCGCATCTGTACTTCGCCGTACCCGTTCACCGCCTCCAGAAGCTCGAGGTCGTCGCGCAAACAGCCGGCGGTGACGTCTTTTTTCCGTCCGACGTCAAACGCCGCCGCCGGAAACCGCACGTCCCACTCGTGCACGTCGTGGTCCGCCGCGTCGACGCGGCAGGCACACGTCGGGTCCGTCTTCTCCTGGAGCGCGAACAGCTCGGAGTAGAGCCGCTGGAACGCCCCGGACGACGAGAAGATCTGGTCCCGCGCCGCGCGTTTCATCTCCCACGTCATGCCCGCGCCTCGAGACGCCGCGACGCCGCCCTCATCTCGACGCTCGCTCGGCGCCGCCGAGACGAACGACCGCGCGCGCTCATCGTGGCTCGCGTTCGACGTGTCCAGCCGCGCTATCAGCCGCGAGGCGACCCGCCGCTCCTCGCGCTCCTCGCACTTGCGCTTGTTCTGGTACAAACGCGTGATCGTGGTCGAGTCCAGCGCGTTGTCCTCGGCGCCGACGTGGTCCGTGCCGTCGTCCTCCTCCGCGTCCGACGCCGTCTCCCAGCCGCGACTCGACGCGCCGTCGGTTTCGTGATCGGTCTCGCCGTCCGAATCGGGGGGGTCCCGATTCGTCGCGACGCGCAAATCGCGCGCCGCGACAGACGGAGGCGACGCCGTGTCCCGCTTCCGCTCGGAGACGTCGTCGCCGCGCACGGTGCGCACGTCCAGGGCGGCGTCCGCCGCCGCGCCCGAGCGCGCGCCCATGGCGGCGGAAAACCGCGCCTCCGCCATCTCGAGGATCGTCTTCAAGTCGAGCCCGCCGCCGCCGCCGCCGCCGCCGCCAGATCCGCGGCGCTCCAGGTCCTCCGTGAACGCGAGCACGGCGTCCTGGACGACGCGCGAAGTGCCGGTGGGGACGTCGCAGGAGGCCACCACCTCGCCGCGAGGGTACCCGTCCTGCGAGGGGAAAAGACGCGTCAGGATCGACGTTCG
>Ga0181563_10005158_pt1 | contig 12011 bp, 9 predicted proteins | sample 011ome_25_FD_133759 | JGI IMG/M metagenome (GOLD analysis project Ga0181563, IMG submission 133759) | Coastal salt marsh microbial communities from the Groves Creek Marsh, Skidaway Island, Georgia - 011512CT metaG (megahit assembly) | ecosystem: Environmental > Aquatic > Marine > Intertidal zone... | reverse complement strand
CCTTGCCGTCCTTGCTGAAGAGCTTCGCCGCCGCCGCCGCCGCGAACGCGGCGCCCTTCTCCGCCGCCGCCGTCGTGCGCCTCTGCAGGTTCTCGACAGCCTCGCCCATCTTGTCCGCGGCGCCTCCCACCGCGCGCGTCGCGCTCTGCAGCCTCGGCGTGTCCCTCGCGAAGCTGGCGCGCCAGTCGATCGCCTGCAGCCGCGCGCGCAGGTCCTGCACGTTCGCGAGCGACGCGCGCGAGACGACGTCGTCGTGGAGCACGACGGAGACGAGGAACGGCGCGCACGACTCGGCGGCGTCCAGCTCGAGACACGGCGGCGTCGCGAACGCGACGCACCGCAACGCGGGGATGTCTCGTTTCAAGATCGCCGCGGCTAACGCGGCGGTGCCCGCGCCCAGGCTGTGCCCGAGGACAGTGAGACGCGGCGCTTTTTTTGTTTCTTTCTTTCTCGCGGTCTCCATCGCCATGGCGACCACCTCTTTTGTCTCGGCGACGATCCACCGCGCGGCGGCGGCCATCCCGCGGTGCGCGCGGAAGACGTCTTCCGTCGGTCCGTCCGCGAACAGCGGCTCGGCGTCGCAGTCCATGTCCGTCAGCGCGTCCGTCAGGCTGGCGGTACCCCGGACGACGAGGTGCACGTCGCCGGTCGCGTCGTCGCGAGAGACGAAGTACGCCGGCTGCTGGAACTTGCTCTCGGGCTTGGACACCACGACGGCGTGCCCGAGCGGCGCGATCGCGGCCGCGACCGAGGCTCGGTCCTCCAGGTACGACGCCTCCACGGCGACGCACAGCTTGCGCAGGTCGAGCAGCTCGGACGCGCTCGGCCCGGGGCCGAGCACGCCCTCCGCGTCCGCCCGGTGAATCTCGTCGGGGCCGGACGCCGCGCGTTTCTCGCGCTCCTGGTCGCGAAGGTAGGTGATGCCGATGACCACGTCCGAGGCTTCGAACGGGGCGACCGCCGAGTAGTTGGCCTTGAGCGCGGACGCCACCGTGGCGTAGTCCGCGAGCCAGCCCGGGGCGTATCCGGAAGAGGCCATCTCGTGCGTCCCGGGTCTGTCAGCCCGCGGCGTCCGCGCGTCGTCCGATGCGCCAGGCTGGCGCGCGACGCGATGTTATTAGCACGTGAACGTTCGACGATGACTGAGAAACGACGTTTCGGTTCATCGGTTCTGGACGACACAATTTGCGTTATTAGTATAGTTGCTCTTTCGGTGGAATGCCAGAACTTTAAATCGATTTCTGCTCGCGGGTAATGGAAATGAGCCATAGACCTCAGTCGAAGAAGTGAAGCTCTCGGAAAAATGAACATGAAAATGCAATAAAATTTGGGCACCATCCGTGAAAAAAATTTGGCTCCCCAGTTCATGGAAAAATGGAAAAAAATGGAAAAAAGCTGAAAAAATTCCACTGAAAAGGCCGGACTTGGGACTTTAGAGTCTGCCAACTCAAAAATTTTGACTCGAGGCCCACCGCGTCCGTCGAATCTCATGTTTGGCTTGTCGAGAACTGCCAAAATCCGCGGTTTTTTTGTGAGACTCGAAAATTTCGACGAGTTATGACTTCTCACATATTGGCCGATTCTTGGTTTTCAGCTGGGATGATACGTAGCTAGTAGCTAGCTAGCTAGCTAGCTACTAGCTAGCTAGCTACTTAGTATGACAAGTTGACTGAAACCAACGATACTTCTCCTTTGAAATTTCGTGAAATTTCGTGAAATCCAGGTGCCACGTCAACATCAAATTGTCAAAATTCATTGTGAATGAATTTGCGAAATTTATATTACTATTACTAATTACTACTATTATTACTATCCCAGATACCCCGCCCAGTTAGCACGGACTAGCTCTAGCTGGCTAGTAGCGACTAGCTCTAGGATATATCTGTACATTTGTACCATCTTACTGACATGGTGCGTTTGAGGGACGAGCAATACGTGTGATTCCCGATGACAACAGAAGGGTGTTCGATTGCGAGATCCGAGCAGGAGTGAGCAAACAATAGATGATGAATATGTGTATCGCCTCGGTTGAAAAAGAACACGTGCTGCACGTCATCGCATACACATCGTCGAGTTCGATCTTGTTGCTCGTCAACGCGGCATTTGTGCGTGCTTTGGGTTCTCCGTCTCTGTTGCTTTCAATTCAAAGCCTTGTGTCTGTCCTATTTATATTACTCCGCGTTGGAACCTCAGAAGTGTTGTGGCCTCGAAGAGATGAATTTAAGATGTTATCTGTTGGTGCTGGATCATACGCGTTTAAGTTGTTTACAAACCTAAAGACAATACAGTACATCAGGGTCCAGACCTACGTTTGTTTGCGCTTGACAGCTCCTCTTGTGTTGAGCATCCTCGAATATTTCTTTTCCAATCTCGAGCTGCCCACTCTTCGGTCCCTCGCATCCCTTTCAGGACTCGCGAGCGGTTATTTCATATACGCTCTGTACAACTATGGCAAAGGCAGTCCTCACTCCCACTGGCTGGCGTTATGGTATTGCGGATCTTTGTTCCACACGATGTATGTCAAGCACTTGATATCGCGCGTTCCCAGACTTTCTGGGACTTGGAAACTGATTTTCCAACAAAACTTGTTTACGGCGCTGTGTTTCGCGACGATGACGGTGTTCACAGAGCTACCTCAGACTCGCGACCTGTTAAAGATGTCAGGGGTAGTTTGGTCAGCACTACTAGTATCTTGCCCTCTTGGGATTGCGATGAGTTACTATTCGTTTCATTTCCGCACGCTTCACACTGCGGCGTCGTTCGCAGTCTTGGGCGTGTGGAAGGTGGTGCCCGTGTTTGCAGTCTGTCTTATCTGGCCAACTCACATGCTATGGACTGGGACGTTTCACGACACTCTGCTCCTATTCCTTTGCGTGAATTTTTTCTTCGGGTATTCCGCATCCAAGCCGCGAATAGGCAGTCTTCCACCATGCCCTGCGGTATCGACGTACTGCAGAACATGGTTTCTGGCGATGCTAGTAGTGTTGTTTGGTTTGCTCGTGCTTTTATGTTGGCACTCTATAAGTTACACACCACCGGAATACTTCGACGATTTTTCACGCGAAAGGATCTTGCCAACAGTGTCTGACTTTATCGGTGCCACAAATACCGAGTCGAGCACTTCAAAAGCAGCGTTGATACGAAAAGAAAAGCTCTGTGACCAGTTCCTTCCAATATACAACGAAGACTCACACGGAATCGAGCTGTCAAAGAAAGACACGGTGATGAACATAGGACTCATAGGACAACTGAGCGTAAAGGGCCGCCTCGGAAATAGGATTCGAACACTAAAAAATATGATAGATCTCGCCGAGCATGGTTGTTGCAACATCGAAATAAACCCTTTTCCAATCTTGGAAGGGTGGTCACCCAGGACAACAGTTTTCAAAAATCTTAACAATAGCTGCTCGACGGCGTGTGAAAGGTCGTCGTGTTCTTGGCCTTGTCCGCACTTCAACGGGCAGCAGTGGTACTATTTCGACGGCAGGGAGATGTATGGCGATCGTACTGATGACTGCGCTTACGACATTTTGAGACATTACTTCGAAATCAACGCGACGCACTCTTTCGGCAAAGCATGTCCCACGTCGCCCCACGTCGCGATTCACGTAAGATCGGGGGATACCTCAACTGGACATTACAGCGGGATCACGGGCTCTTACATTTCAAACAAAGTTCACGGGAGTTATTTTCTGGCTCCCACTGCGTATTATCTTGCCGCATTGAACAACATTCATTCTCGTCTGCCAGGGATGAAGGTGTTTGTTTTTTGCGAGACTATGGACAACCCGACTTGTGGCTTCTTTGCAAAACTTAGACGCGCAATGCCAGGAATCGAGCTTCGAGTCGGAAAACCCTTGGACGAAGACCTGTTCCTGCTCTTGTGCGCTAATGAAGCTGTGACATCGACAGGAAGCTTCAGGGAAATATTCATGCTTTCCGGTAGAAAGCCGTTGATGCACGCGTTCTCATCCTCTGAACTGACTTTCTGCGAAACGGAAGAAGAGGAGAACTCCTTTCTCTACTTTTTGGAAAACGAAGAGCTCAGGGAACGTTTTGCCCGAGATGTCATTTCAGGATGGAGAAACACAGATTATCAACGCGACATCATAAACCAGGACTATGCCGTGAGAAGTGTTCCTTGCGACCGTACTACACGTCGTTGAATGCCCAACGAGATGACGAGAAGGGATGTTCAGGCAGACTTGAGCGGCTTCTCGCGGCTTATGACGACCACGCCGCCCGCGCGCGACGGCAGGCGCATCTCCGTCTTCGCGAGGGATCCGGGGACACGCGCGTGCCCTCGGGGAGACGGCCCTTCGTGCCGTCGCCGCAAGGCACGAGCTTCGGCGCCTGCACGCGCATGCGGCAAACCCAACGACGGTCTCTGCGCAGATGCAACGTCGGATCTCGAGGGTTCTTCGTCCCGACGACGCTGTCGCCTCGAGTCCTCCGTTCGAGTCCACCGATGATGTCCAACACAAAAAAACTGTGAGTGGATCTTCGACTCTCAGGTCGGGACCCCCACGTCAGTAAGCTCGTGACAAATACGTTACACACCTCTCGTGGACGATTCGCATACCTTAAGGGCAACTAGGAGGCTCAGTATCCCGAGCACGTCGGCGTGTATGACGCGACCGACGAGATGCTGCTTGTGAGTGGGTCGCTGGCGACGTATCAATAATATTTTTCCCTCGCCCCCGTCGCGCCGCGCTTCCCACATCATCGTCCTCCGTTCGACGTATTTTCAACGACATGCGAGCGGAATACTTCCCCAGTGTCCCTCGCTTGGTCGCGCGGCTCGGTGGGTCACGTCAAGCGGCGCAGCCACCGCGTAAACCGCCGTTTTGTCGGCTTCGGCATCCATTCTGATCTCAAATGGAAAACGCATCGTGAGTTCCGACACCCAGCGCGAGCAATGCCACTCGATGCCCTGAACTCCTGGACGAGACGAGACCAAGCTGGTCTCAGATCGTCGCGGATCCTTCTGAAAGGGTTGCAGGCCGATGCACGTAGACGGTTGAGCTGCTTTCTGCTGGATCTGGGTGTATGCTCACAGGCGGTGCTTCGAACAATGGTGAAGAAGCCCCGTCCTCTACCAACTCCAAATCCAATAGGTTTGTTGACATATATCCCGCTGCTGCGGTCAATGGACGCTGTGTATCGCGAAAGGAGCTCCGGATCCCGGCCTAGCGTGCCTTGCAGTGCCGAGAACGCATCCTTGAATTTTCAAAGCGATCCACATGCGGCGCAGCTACACTCTCGGGCGCTTTTTGGGAAGTTGCCTGCCCAGCTCTGTAGCGTTTCAGAGAAGCAACCCAACTACTCCCAACCGACGAAGAAAAATATCATCCTATTTTCCGGGCATGTTGTCATCGGCGTTTTGCGAAGTATCTTCTACTTGTCGTGAGAGAAAAATCCAATCCAATTTGGTCGACGTGGTGGCTTCTTGCTTCCTCTTCGGCGCCTGTCTGTAAAACGCACTGCTTATGATCACGCCAACGAGACAGAAGAGTGTGGCTTTGTTTTGTTCCGCCGCAACAAGGAGTTCATTTAGGATAGAAGATGCTATTTTGCATACAATGCCCAGTATGGTGAAGCTTGTTGCACTTAGATCTGACCTCAAAGACATTCCTGTGTAGCTCAAAGCTGTGCCTGCTATGCAGCTCAGAATCACGGCTGTGATGGCTTTAGTGTCGTGTGACAGAGCAGTAGGCGAAGTGTAAGGGGGTTCGAACACGCTGGACAAGAGCAACAGAGGAAGAGCAAGAACGTTCTGATACAGAGTACGTTCTAAGCCAGAGCAAGGATAAGCGTGAACGACGTACTTGATGTAAACCATGTCCAAGATGAAGCTAGAAAACCAGACAAGAGACCATAAACCAGCGACGAGAGATGATCGTCCCTGCGGAGGTGCCTCGACACTGGAATGCTCACTGAGTTTCAGGAAAGAGTACGCTGAGGCGCAGATGAATATGCCAAACAGAGGAAGTAGGGAAGTACCACGTGGAAATTCGCGGCCTAAGAAGATCCAATCCAAGTAAGCGATCAATAAAGGAGTGCCACAACGTAAGACAATAAATGAGTTCACTCCTATTGAGTGGATAACTTGAAAGTTGCTGTATATTGTCGCTAGGAACACTGTGGCCACAGACAAGTACGCGTTCACTGTACTTTTTGAAGGAAACATGTTGACTTCAACTACTCCAAACAAACCAGGCAATATGATGAACAGAGCTGTACTCAGCAGCTGAACGAAGAGAAGAAGTGTCGCGTTCGGAACTGCGGTGATGGAAATTTTGTTCAAGACGAGCAGCACTGAGGATGACGCTGCATACAAACACACTTTGGCGCCGACGAGGCTTTTCTCCATGTCTATCGAGTGCCTTTGTTCGGCGGATGATAAGTTTTGGCCCGCGGACTGCTGACCGGTGAAGTCCTATAAATAATACTACTTCGCCGATGAAGGTTCACGGTGTGGGCGTCGACACCTCCGTCGTCTGGCGAGGTGCTTGAGAACGGGGCTTTTCAAACAGGCACCACGTAGTTCAACCACCAATCACTCAGTAGTCAACGAGTCCAGATTACTTTCGCATATTATTGCTATTATTTATTTACGTGCAGCATGCGTAGATAGCGGCAAAAAACAGCCAGGACGGTTTGGCGGTGGCGGGTCCACAAGGGCCCGCGGGCGTAAATTAGTGTTTTTCTGATCCCAGGGATTTTTCACTAAAAAATAGCTATCCTATAATATTCTTTTTCGTCAAGTTTCGTTTTCCGAAATCGAACGGGCGAATTGATCTCAACCTGTCTGTATCAAGCAGAATGTCTGAGTGAGCACCAACGAAGGAAGCGGCAAGGAATATTCTGAGCTCTTCTGCTTTGGTCAGGGTCACTTCCTTTCTCTGGTGAAGGGGCTACCGACACCAGAAGCAACACCCTCGGAAGGGTTGTGTCTCCAGATGCCCGGATCCGAATAAGAAAGCTCTATAGAAGCTGAGCACAGAGCACGCACCGACCGAAGCCGGCTGAGCACGGCCTATGAGGTGTCCGAAGCGATGACGGCATTGCTTTCAAAAAAGAGACACTACATTACTTTGCCCTTTGTAATATTTTTGTATGTTGTTTTTCAAGTCGAGCCAAAAGGCTCTGCGGCAAGAGAGGCCTCTAGCAACGATTCTTCACTTGTTGTTAGCTTGGCTGTCAAGTTACCTTGCCTTGCAAAACCCCCTGGGTCATTCATTTCTGTGGATGAAGAGTGTCGCCAGTCATTTACCTCTGCCCCGATACAGTCACTGTTGGAACCGCTGGTTGAACTAGAAGGCAGTGGAAGGTCAGGTAATCTGATTTTAGCCCTTATACACCTTGTTCACTACGCGGAGACGCACTGCTGCAACTTATTGTTCCCTCCAGAGGTTCTCCCGGGCTTTCCCTCAATGGCCTTCAGAAATCTGGCGGATTGCGCTGTACATGCCAACTCCACACTTCCGCCGAATTCATCTTGTAAAAAGCTGCGCATTGATGATGTTCTCCGTTTCGAGGGAACCTGCCCAAGGTGTGCAACTTTCCTTCTTCGTGAGCTTCTTCAAATAAACTCGACTCATTCTCTTGGTCAACGTTGCATCGAAACTGAGCATGCTGCCTTTCATGTGCGCGCGGGGGATGTAGTGGCTGGCGATTTTGACGTCTCATCAGGCACTTATACACCGAGTGCCAAGGTACACAACATGTACTGGTTATACCCGACCTCGTATTACGTATCTGTGTATCGCAACATTCGGAAAGAATCTTTGTCGCGCAACATTTTTGTCTTCTGTGAAACTCTTGACAATCCGACGTGTGGGTTTTTTGGGAAGCTTGCAGATATCGATGAGCAACTCCATGTACGAACAGGGCATTCCCTGACTGATGACATCACGCTTATGTTGTGCGCTCGTGATGTTGCAATATCAAGAGGAACCTTCCACACGTTGTTTACTCTGTCACTGCACATGAAAACAAAGCATGGCTTTGTTATTGACCGTGGCGAAGAAAGTCACTTATCTCTTTCGGAAATCGGTAATCCAGAAAGTATTCCCGCTTTCCAAGCACATCATGGTCAGCAGAGCCTGGAAAGTGAATTTTTGTATTATTTCGCGGATGACAACGAGCGGCAGTTGTATCAGTCTCGAACTGTCCCGTGGAAAAACACTGCTTACCAAAGATTTCTTGTTGATAAGCGACATAAGATGGATTGGCAAGTCAAGAATGTGTCAGAATGGGTCAGGGAATGAAGTTGGTTTCTGCGAAAGAAAGACTTGAAAGCTCCCGTCACGCTCAGGGCGCTGTAGACGAAATTGATCCCTACCAACACGACGGTAACACCGGCAATTTATTTCGCAGCAGCAGCGTTAGGTTGGACGTCCCCGAGGAGCTCCCCGCATCCGCGAAGCGCATGAAGAAGTTCCTTGACTCTGCCACGAACCCGCTCTGGGCGCGCTCAGGATCCCGAAGTTGGATGGCGAGGGGAGTGGCTCCAAGCTCTCGACGGAGGGCGCGATGAAGTTGATTCGGAAGCGCATGATCCGGTTTGAGACCTTCGTGAAGCTTAATGATGGAGGAGCCGACGACGACAACTCTCCCCGGTGTGCGCATCGCTGGGGGTGTCTCACGGTGGCGCCGCCCTCATTTCGCCCTTATAATTGACCTTTTCTTTATTGACAGGAACGAAGTTTGCCGAGATGAGATATATTTGTGTTGCTTTTCGTTCGTTCGTGCTCGGTCACAAGCGTTTTTCGCCACGCCACCCGCCTCTCTTGGAGGCGACGATGACGGGTCGTTACGCCCGTTCGGACGTGCGCGACAGTGACACGACCTAGGTCGACATCAAAACTCGCCATCTCGTCCTGAACCGCTCGCGTCCGCCTTCGCGTTCCCTACTTTCCGCGGTAACGCCGCGCGGTCGCAGATTGCGAATGGTTCTCGAACGTCGCGGTCGCGGGACGATTCGTGGTCGTGGAATTTTGAACCGTAAACCACCTATCGAACCGTGAATATCGCGGGATGAACCGCTCGAACCGTCAACCTGGGTCTAATTCGTCCTGATCGTTTTCGTTGCGCCACCCGCCTTCTCTTCGAGGCGACGATGCCGCGTCTACACGTCCGTTCGGACGCGAGCGACGGTGGCGCGCCATCGTCTGACGTCTAAAATCGCCATCCCGCACTGAAACCGCGCGTCTCGAGGTCGGCGTTTCTTATTTTCTGGCGTGACCGCGCGAGGGGGGTGGGCATATGGTCCGTGAAGACATTTACGGCGTTTCAGTCAGAAAAAGTGTGAAAATACAACCAATCAGAGGGCCGGAAGTACACGAAAATGGCCCTCTTTGAAAATAAAAGAAATCGCGACGTCCTCCTACCGTTACTGTCTCTCCTCCAGTTTCTTTCCGTCGGCTTGAAAGTACCGCTATGGGTCGTCACACTGTTCGAGCCGCCACCGCTGCCACGATTTGTGTGCTTTGCTGGTACATCGCGGCGAAGTGCTATTTCAACCCTCACAGACCGTTTGCAGCCTACAAGTTTGTGGACGACGTCTTGCAACTATCCTCATCGGCTTCCCTTTCAGACCTTCCTTCACCTGCAGACCCAAGCGCAGACACGCTCTACTGTCCCGATAACCCTTTCTGGCCTGCGATCGAAGACCCACCAAACCTTATACGCGATAGAATATTCAAATGGCTTGCAAAGCGGCAGGACATCGAACGTGAACTCGTCGCGGAAGGACTTGGTTATACACACGCCCGCTTCGGTGCTTTCAGGTCAATCACGACTTGCAAAAGGACGTGTGTGGGTGGAGAGTGCGGCGCGGATGAGTCAAAGATGGTGTGTGGCCTGGATCTTCTAAAAGCGCCTTGCGTGGTGTATTCCGTCGGTGGGAATAACATGTGGTCCTTTGAGCTAGACATCTTGGCAAATACTGAATGTGAGGTTCACACCTTCGATTGCACGGGACCCCTGTCCCGGTTCGACGTGCCGCAAAACTCGAAACTGACTTTCCACCACACATGCATAGTCCCTGCCAGCTCTTGGAGTAATGATGGACAAATGGAAGGCGAACGATTGGATCTGCAAACCGTTCAAAAGAGATTGGGGCACCGACAGATTGACCTCCTCAAGATGGACATCGAAGGTTTTGAATGGCCAATATTATATGACTGGCTTGATAATTCAAGCTCGCAGTCTCGAGAGCTCGTTCTGCCCATGCAAATTTTGCTCGAGATACATTTTCGGACACAGATGTCTGATTTGTCCACCGATAGGAGATCGGATTTCAAGTTCGCTACTGACATGGTTCAGCTACAAACGCATCTTTTGCGTAAGGGATATGTGACGACAAACTTTGATCCGAACGTCGCGTGTGCGCACTGTCTGGAGGTCACTTTGATACGAGTGAAATGTGAATCTGTGTGATGAGACTTACTTAGTAGACTACGTAGCTAGTAGCTAGCTAGTACTACGTTCGTACTAGCTAGTCTAGCTAGCTAGTGGCTATAGCTACGAAAGCTTTTCAGGGAGATCAAGGGACCGCCTTGGAGAAATTCTTTGTAAACTGCGCCTAACAATATCTGGTGCATAACTATATTCCCTCGATCTCCTCACTCCATGTCAACATCTTCCCCTTTAGAAACGACTCTATACCCTAAGCTTGTCATATACCTGATGGGCTCTTGTGGATCGGTATTACTTGCCCGCAGTAATTTCTCATGATATTCGAAGCGCACTCTGAGTCTGCCCTTGTTCTCTTTCAAAAGTCGTTCAGCACCGCGAAGGACGGACAACTCGTTTCCCTGCACATCAATTTTAAGGTTCTGAGCTTTTGTTCCAGGTGGAAAAAAGGAGTCAAGCCTTATCATCGCTACGCTCTGTTCGAAGTCAAGGTCACTTTCGGCAACGTTAAGAATTGCCTGCTTCTTTGAAGCTGCTGAATTATCAGCACGAGATGAAACATATACACTCGATTGACCATCGTACTGTCCTACGAGTGCATTCACGATCAACAGATGCTCTGATATAGTGCAGTTGTTTGTGGTGAGAGCAATGTGCATCAAGTCAACGTTGTAGCGAACAGGTTCGAAGACATATGTATCGAATCCTAGGGCAGCGCTTGGAAAGGAAGAGTCTCCAATCCAACCTCCTACGTCGATAAATACACCATCACTGGGCTCGCCCTTGCTCGCACGGTTGATGATGTCCTTACTGTTCCCAGCCTCAGAAAACTTCCCAGTCGTCTCATCTATCCTTTTTGAAAAGAAACGCGGTAGAGCTAGGAAGACGGGGGGTTCCATATCAAGAATACCTAACACAAAGTTAGCCGAAGTACCCCGATTGAACGTGTACGCGTGAGCAGGCAGTGGTATATTTTCCTGCGGAAGGCCCAACCTATCACAGCTCAAGGCAGGTTGCGGAAGACACGTGCTATCACGGCATTTACTGACCCTGTGTGTTTTCCAACAATACAAGAGTAAAATTGAGCAGGAGACTAAGAATATCCTTGTACCTTTAAGAACACTGCTGGGTGCAACCTTACAACTGGGGTTATCTCTTGCGCTGATCATCAAATTATAGACCTATGCAAAACAATTATGCGAGTAGACCTTGGTCAACAGGACGGGTTGCTACTCGTTCGTCATGCCATGGAAAGGACACCTCGTGCAGGATCCAAGCAGGGCGGTGGATGAGTCAACGCAGAGTTACTCGTGATCAGCTCGCTATAGTAGTGAAATTGAGTAACGAATCGAAGAAAGAAAAATCGATTTTTTCTTATTTATTTATTAGAACTAAAATAATATTAACGCATATATCGCAGCCCACCAGCCAGCCGCAGCATATATATGGAGGATGCATGCATGAATAATAATATTAATGTACGCATAATTATTAATATTATTATTATTATGAAACAACTAATATTAATAATAACGACTAATAACGTTAGTTTATTTGTACCAAATTCGATACGTACTACGAATTTGGTG
>Ga0181563_10005157_pt1 | contig 12012 bp, 8 predicted proteins | sample 011ome_25_FD_133759 | JGI IMG/M metagenome (GOLD analysis project Ga0181563, IMG submission 133759) | Coastal salt marsh microbial communities from the Groves Creek Marsh, Skidaway Island, Georgia - 011512CT metaG (megahit assembly) | ecosystem: Environmental > Aquatic > Marine > Intertidal zone... | reverse complement strand
AGACGACGACGACGCACGGCGCGCGGGCGCGGGTCGTGGATAAGCGACGAGGTGGAACGACGAGGACGACGACGAGGACGACGGGGGTGGGGCGTGGTGGTGTGGTGCGAGCGGCGATGCGTGGTGGTGGTGGTGGTGGTGGTGATGACATCGTGACGACGACGACGACGACGAGGACGCGGGATGCGCGCGTGCGAGCGATTGGTGACGCGTCGGTGTCGTCGGCGGAGGATCTGCGGGCGACGCTCGCGGCGCGGGAACGGGAATTGAGGGAAATGGTATCTCCGACGACGACGGGTGAAGCGCCACGAGCGGCGGATGTGCGGGCGCTGAGAAAGACGATTACGGCGTTGAAGGGGGAGTTGCGCGAGATTGAGGCGAATGGTGGGGGAGTGGTCGCGCCGTCGGCGAAGACGCCAGCGTCTCAAACGTCTGCGGCGCCGACGATGCGCGTGGCGATGGCTCCGGATGCCGAGACTGAAGCTTTGGCGCGAGAATTGGAGCGTTTGGAGTTGGAGCAGCAAACGTTGCGTCAGTTGCAAGCGTTGGAGGATGAGAACAGGCGATTGCGCGAAGGACGCGAGGCCAAGATGAAAAAGGCGCAAGCGCAAGCGCAAGCGCAAGCGCAATCCGACGCCGAAGCTCGACGTTTGGCGGCGCAAGCCGAGGCTGCGGCTCAGGCTGAAAAACAACATGACATTGACTTAGCTATCGAAGCTGCCGTGCATGAAGCGGCTGATGCTGAAGCCGCTGAGATTGCCGCGCAAGTTGCCGCCATCGAGTCGGAGGCGCGCGCCGTCGAGGAGGAGCTCTTGCGCGCCGAAGCCGCCGCCGCCGCGCAAGCTCAGGCTCAAGCGGACGCCAAAGCTAAAGCCCAAGCTGAAGCTGCTGCCGCCGCTGCTGCCGCCGCTGCTGCACAAGCCAAGGCACAAGAGGCCGCTGATGCCGAAGCTGCCAAATTGAAGTCGATGAGCTCCACCGAGGACAAGAAAGCAAAATTGGAGAGTGTGAAAGAAGCGGCAAAGGCAAAAGTAAAGGCTCAAGTAGAAGAGAAAATGGCCAAGATTAGAATGGAGGCCCAAGCTAAGGCCAAGGCTGAAGCAGCCGCGCGAGCGCCGCTCCCGCAACAGCCGAAGCCGGTTGCAAAGGCCGCCGCTGTTGAAGACCTCGCTTTAACCGGTGATGATGAAGCCAGTAAAGTTCTAAGAGAACTGATGCTTCAAGAGCAGAAGTTAGTTGCGGAAAGAAAAGCGCTCGAGGATAGACTCCGATTCGCCGAAGAACGAGAGGCAGATTTCTTAGCGGCGAGGTCGTCCAAGATGCCAGACGCGTTCCCCTCCCGAGAACAAGACATCGTCATTGATTTAAATTCCATGACTGAAGCTGAAGCTCGGGATACTATTTTGGCTGCGGAATCGATTTTGAACGAGCAAACCAAGACTGAAGCTGAGGTCAAGGCTGCTGCTCAAGCTCAGGTTACAGCGCAAGCGCAAGCTGCCGCCGCCGCTGAAGCCAAGGCTCAAGCCGAGGCTGCTGCTCAAGCTCAAGCTCAAGCTCAAGCTCAGGCTCAGGCTCAAGCTCAAGCTCAGGCTCAAGCTCAAGCTCAGGCTCAAGCTCAAGCTCAGGCTCAGGCTCAAGCTCAAGCTCAGGCTCAAGCTCAAGCTCAGGCTCAAGCTCAAGCTCAGGCTCAAGCTCAAGCTGAAGCCGAAGCGTTAGCCAAGGCTCAGGCGGAATTGGCTGAAGCCCAGGCTGAAGCTGAAAAATTGGTCAAGGCACGTGCGGCGCTTGCTGAAGCCCAAGCTGAAGCGGAGAAGTTGAACAAGGCCAAGGCTGAAGCGCAAGCACGAGCTCTGGCAAAATCTGCAGCTGACACTCAAGCTGCGGCTGAAGCTCAAGCTGCTGCTCAAGCCCAAGCTGCGGCTGAAGCCCAAGCTGCGGCTGAAGCCCAAGCTGCGGCTGAAGCTCAGGCTGCGGCTGAAGCCCAAGCTGCGGCTGAAGCCCAAGCTACGGCTGAAACTCAAGCTGCTGCTCAAGCCCAAGCTGCTGTTCAAGCCCAAGCTGCGGCTGAAGCTGCGGCTGAAGCTAAAGCAAGTGTCGCTGCTCCGGTTGACCTTGACGAAGAGTTCGAAATCGAGCAGGAACTTTTGGCTCAATTGCGATTGACGTATGCGGAAACTGAACACATCTCCGCGGCGATTCCATCTGCCGCAAAAGACTGGGAGACCGCTGTCAATTCATCGGCGACGAAAATCGCCGGTTTGTCAAAGCATCTCGGTGGTATCGCTCCGAATGATCCGAAATTGTGGACGTTGGATCCCGCTGTACCGGTGCCTGGGTTCCCGGTGACGGTCAGCTACTGCCCCGACAACAGAGTTCTCCACGGTAAAAGCAACATCGTGTTGCACTATGGCTCTAACGACTGGACTGGCGCAGCGAAAGTGCAAATGCAGCAGCTCGCCAGTAGCAAAATGTTTGTCGCAACGGTTGATGTTCCCGCCCACGCTGCGGTCATGGATTTCGTCTTCAGTGATGGCGGCGCCACGTACGACAATGCAGACAAGCAAGATTTCCACGCGCCCGTAAGAAATGCATCCCAAAAGCTTGAAATTGCTAGGATGAGTGGCGTTTTGGAAAAGTTTGAAGAGTTGACAACTGCTCGAGCCACCAAAGAAGAGGCTGATAGAATCAAGAATGAGAGACGCAGCAAGGCAAAGGCTGAGGCGAAGGCCAAGGCGAGTGCAGTAACGCTCAAGCAGCGTCAACATGTGCTCTACACCAGCCCAGCGCAAGCGCAAGCCGGTCAATCGCTTGAAGTGTACTATAATCCGAACAACACTTGCCTCGCTGGTTCGTCTACGGTGTACATGATTGGAAGCTGGAACAGATGGTCTCACACGGAGACTTTCAAATTGCCAATGTCCGAGGTTCTCGTCAACGGTGAAAAGCGTATGGTGGTCGAATTGAACGCGCCTGCCGATGTATTTGTCATGGATTTTGTTTTCAGCAACGGATTACACGACGGTGCGACTTACGACAACCGTGGAAACATGGACTACCATATTCCCGTGCTCGGCGGCAAAGATGCCGCTGGTGTGGCGGTGAAGGAGAAGCCGTTGCATGTGGTGAGCGTCAGCGTAGAGATGGCGCCTATCGCGAAAGTCGGGGGTCTTGGTGACGTGGTCACCTCGCTAGGTCTCGCCGTGCAAGCAGAAGGACACAAAGTTGAGGTGGTTCTTCCCAAGTATGACGTGATGAAGTACGACCACATTCAAGATTTGAAGGAGGAAGAGGGATTCAACTGGGGTGGTTGCTACAACCACGTTTACAGCGGCACCGTTGAAGGTGTCAAGACGTATTTCATTGATCCGGATAATGGTATGTTCAAGGTGGGCATGATTTACGGCACAGACTACCTTCCCATGCCCTTGACGGACGCTGAGAGATTCGGATTTTTCAGCCGCGCCGCACTCGAGTGGATGTTACAGAGTGGTCGACAGCCGGATATCATTCACTGCCATGACTGGCAAACCGCACCAGTTGCCAAAGTTTATTGGGAAGATTATCACAACTATGGCCTAGGCAATCCTCGAGTGGTTTTCACGATTCATAACCTCGACTTTGGTCAGTCGTTGGTTCGCGAAGCGATGGACTACAGCCAAATAGGCACGACGGTGTCGAGATCTTACGCCCAAGAAATTTCTGGACACGACTCCATCTCGCATCAGCTCAGCAAATTCCATGGCGTGGTCAACGGTATCGATCCCGATATTTGGGATCCGGCTGACGACAAGGCGCTCCCGATCTCTTATGGCATGGAGAATGTTGCAGAAGGTAAGGCGGCGTGCCGCCAAGCGTTATGCTCACGCAGCAACATTTCGAACAAGAGCGATGTACCTTTGGTCGGTGTCGTCACCCGATTGACGCACCAAAAAGGTATCCATCTCATCAAGCACGCCATACATAGAGCGCTCGAAAGAGGTTGCCAAGTCGTACTTCTCGGTAGTGCTCCAGATCCAAACGTCCAACAAGAATTTCAGGATTTGGCAAACGCATTGAAGCAAAACCACTTCAATGACGCCTGCTTGCACCTGTACTACGATGAAGCGCTTTCGCATCTCATTTATGCAGGCGCAGATATGCTGCTTGTGCCGTCCATGTTCGAACCCTGTGGATTATCGCAACTCATTGCAATGCGTTATGGCACTGTTCCAGTCGTGCGACGTACGGGTGGTTTGGCGGATACCGTTTTCGATTATGACCATGACCACGCCAAGGCTGAGTGGGAAGGTATGACACCGAATGGGTTCCAATTCGATGGTACCGAGGCGCACGATATTGATTACGCCTTGAACCGTGCGATTGACTTGTTCTACGACGACCGCGGAAAATGGACGGCGCTGCAAGCGAATTGTATGTCACAAGATTGGTCCTGGAATAGGCCAGCATTAGATTACATCGAACTCTACCACGCCGCTAGAAAAAACTAAAATGTTGAAGAAATGCTATTGCTGTGAGCTACATTTGTAATTGAATCAAAGACGCATGCTATCATATTTTTGTGCGCCGTGGCGAACTTGACTACTTCGTTGAGTGGCGAAGCTGACACCCAAATTTGGAACCCTCGCACACATCGCACTGGGGCCCACCCTCGTTGATATGCGCCAAACAGTGTCGCACGCGTGAATCAATCACTTCCGTCATGAGTGGATGCAGGCCAATCGGTGCAGAAATTAAATACTTGACACCCTCGTGCTCGCGCGCTGCCTCCGCTACAAGTTGGGGAATGTCCTCCTGAATATGTCGTCCCGGCGATAAGAAAAACGGCGCTACTACAATAAAATTAGCTCCTCGAGCAACACATTTTCCGAAAGCTTCTCCAATAGTAGGCGCCGCCAGTTCCATGTGTGCCGCTTCTACGATGGCGCGCCCCGTAGCCTCCGCGTACGCCTCAGCGAACGCCTCCAACTGTGCGTTTGACGCCGCGCGTCGAGAGCCGTGATCGACAACTACGACACCGATAACGTCACCGTCACCTGACGTTGACGCATGGCGTCGTGTCGTGCGTGTTCTATGCGTACACGTGCCGCAAGCACCGCGAGATTGCGACAGACGAGGTGCCCGACGGATAGAGCAACCACTGTTGCTCGTCGCCGCCGATGCTCGAGTTATCGAACACAACATGTCACGCGCGTGGTAAAATAACGACAAAGTTAAAGCTCTTCACCGGCGCACTCACGTTCTCGACCGTGTTTCGGCGATCGAGGACGGCAACGTGTGAGGCGTGGTGGCGCGCTTTTTGTCAACAATTTACTCTGCTGCTGCACTACATAACAAACAAATTTCTACTAACGGTACGATCACCAAGCATTTGGTGGCGCGAAGAAATAAATAAAAATGCAATAAATTACTGGATCGGCGACAGGCCCACGGGCTTGAGCAACTGTGTGTCAAACATCTGAACCATGGGTGCGATTTCACCGATGGCGGCGCGCCACGCGCTGGCGCCTCTCGCCGCCTCTCGAACGCGAATGTGATCTTGATAACTGTCGTATCGCCACAACTCAACGAATTGGTTGAGTTTACCCACATCACTGTAGAACATACCACACAGTTCACCCTTTTTGTCCTTGTCGCTCTGAATTTTACTCGGCAGCCCGCTCGCGAGGTGGTCGATGAGCTTTGGAATGGGATTATATCCAAGCTCGAGCTGATATCGACGTAATTCGAACACTCCCGGCGCTCTCGCGCCATCTTGCGCGGCGCGACGTACCATGTCATTCACTCCTAGTCCCGCCGCTGTCGTAGCTTTCGCTGCTTCTAAGAAAATCTCCGATGTCTGTGAACGAAGCGCCGACTTGCTCTCGCGCAAAAAGTTCACCCACTCCGCGTCTCGCGCCATGCCGCCTCGAACGCGATCGCGCTCGTCGTAATTTTCGTATCTATACACGTGCGTCACGCGATTGACGTCACCGCCGGTTTCGGTTTGGAAAAAGCCCAAGAATCCGGGGTTCAAACGCTGTCGCGTGGCGCGAGAGGCGTCGCACAGAGCCAAGTAGTCGCCGAGCGCGCCTGGTTGGATGTCATATGTGCGGAATTCGTATATTCCAGGCGTGCTCGGGGTCGTGGCGTATCCAGTGCGGAAGGATTTTGTTGCACACGATGACGGCGTTCGCGCGGCGAGGGCGGCGAGACGGCGGAGGGGTGACATGAGTGCGAGGCAATGTGTGACGCCGAGGGGGGGGGCTGTCGACGACGTCTCTTCGCGCGCTGGATGTACGCGACGGCGGGCGATGAGTGTACGACGGGAGTGCATAGTGATTCAGTCCGAACCGCGGAGTTGTCTTTCACATGGGTGCTACGTGCTACATTTTTTTTCCTAATTTTTTGCCGGACATGTGCCCAGACCAATACAATTTTCAATACCCGAAAAGACTTCCGAAACGCGAGGCGCGAGCGCCATCGCGTCCGACTACATTTTTGTTCTTACAGCTCACGAATGAGCATGTTCCCACGAATGGAAAACTTATTTGTGTGTTTGTGTCTGTACTTGTTTGTTAAGTGTGAAGCGGTCTGAATCACCCCCACATCGTGGGTTCGTCCGTCGGCGACGGCGTCGCGACGCACGCCGAGTCACGCTCCTTCCGCGCGCGCTTGGCTTCGATTTCAGCCTTGTAAGCCTTCTTTTTAGCCGCGATTTCTTCATCTCGCTGTCTCTTACGACTTTCTTCTTGTTGCTTACGAGCCTCACGTTCTTCCATGAGTTTTTGAATGCGTTTCTCCTTTGCTTCTTGTTCTCGCGAGCGCGCCGATTTGCCGAGTTCGGCGGCTTCAGTGACGTCAATCACCATAGTTTTCGAACCCGGTCGAGGCATGCCACCACCTGCGCGTGCGCTTGCACCACTACGTGCGGCGTTGAACGAACCTACGCGACCAGTATCGCGCAAAAATGATGTACCACCCGTGGGCTTGCGCGCTGGGACAAACATGGAACTCGTCGACGTACGTCCTCCGCTCGCGTCGCCCGCCTTTGAAGGCGCAGCATCAAAACTAGACTGACCAGCTCGCGCAACAGTGGCCTTCTTTCTCGGTTGTCGTCGTTCTCGGAGCGTGAAATGCCCGTGCGTCGTCGCGGCAGCGTTCGCCCCCGCGTCGTCGCGCGCCGGCAAGTACATCTCCTCCTTTGGTCTATACGTCGTCACGCCCTTAGCCTTCTCCGCGTCGTGAATCGCCTCACGAATGGACGTCACCGCTTGAGAAACCTTTAAGAGTAATCAACACGTTTCATTTACGTCAGAACACGCGACGTTGGTCGATGGTAAACGCGCGCGCAAACACACCCAACGCGACGCCAGTCGCCAGTCGCGCGCGCGCGCAAGTCAAGTCAAGTCAATCACAAGGGTTTGGGTGCCGTTCAAAATGCCCGCGCCCAACGTCGTCTCGCACGCGTCTTTCATGCACGTACCGCCGGCACGCTCGCGCGCAATCCATCGAGATCAAACCTATTATCCCCTTCCGCCGCCCCTCGCACCGCACACGAAATCGCGCGCACCCATTCATCCGAATCGTCCGCCCCCGCATCCGCGAGCGCCCTCGCGAACGGCACCGCGCGGCGCGTGCTCGCGCCCGCGTACACCGCCCCTCGACGCGCGCTCGCGGTCATGATGGCGAACCGCGTCACGAGAGATTTCACCAGGTCTTCATCGAGCGCTGCGGAGGCGGCGACCGCGCCCCAGGGCTCGCTCAGCGTGTGTTCCAGCGCGCGCGCGTCGTGCGTCGTCATCGCGACAATGAATGCGCGAATGCCCGACGACGCCCCCTCTCGGTCGTGATGTCGGTCGATCGACGGTGCCGTGCGAACCCGTGTTCGCGGGGTGGTCGATGCACCCGATCGCAAGGACGCGCGAGGGTTTATGTGTGACTTCTCGTCGCCGGGCGACCGCTCGTCGAGAAGTGCCGCGCGCGCGCGCGGCGCCGACGTCGAAGATCTGCGACAGCGACGACGAGGGCGCGTGGCGCGCGGGTGCGTTGACGGTTCACAGATAGATAGAGGGTTTGGAAAGTAGTATACGTAGACGATGGTGTTGTAGGTCATATGTTAGGTCAAATGGGTGTATACTATGCAGATGGGACATCGCCCACGGATCACCCCGATCGATGATTCGACCCATGGATGGTCGCGTCGGCGTTCGACGACGACGGGCGGCGACGACGGGCGCGGGCGGCAGAGCGCGGCACCGAGGAGCGATCGATATCATGGACGAACCATTGCTCGGACGCGCGACGTCGGTGCGTGCGCCATCGTCCATGGACGAGCCATCGACGCAGGATGATCGCGGTGCGGGCGGCGTGGCGGTGGAGACGACGCCGATGCCGACGCCGACGCCGACGCTGGGCGCGCGCGCGCCGTCGCTGAAGGTAGACGCGCAAAAGGTGGTGACGGTGGTGAACTATAAGGTGACGTCGAACATTAAGTTTCGGCTGCTGTTGTGCGAATGCGTAAGTGGTTTTGCCGCGAGTGCGCGCGCGTGGGTGTTCGATCGCGTTTGGTGTTGGGGGAGCGCGCGCGGGGTCTCGCGCGATGTCTGGCGACGTGACGCTCGCGCGTGGCGATGCGTGCGCGTTGATGGTACGGTGTATCGGGAATGCGATGTTCTTGTGGGTGAAACTCGTGACTGACGGGCGTATTTTGGGATTGGAACTGTAGTTGTTTTCGGCGACGACGTTTGCGTTCATGGCGCGGCAGACGGAAGGTTTAGCTGGACCAGAATTGGAGTCGTTGAATGATTGTGGCGATGAAGGGTGCTCGTACACGAAATTCTTTCAGTTCAAGGGTATTGTTGGAATTTACGCGTCTTTTTTTGCATATACGGTGTTGTTGTTGGGACTTTACGCCATTCGTCACGGGCCACCGCCGGGAACTGAGTTTGTATCGTTTGCGTCGTTTACGGCTGTCATGATTGTTTTTGTGATCAGTTCCGTGGTGGAATGTTTCTCCGTCGTGATTGATTCATCGTTTTCTATTTGTAAGAAGGCTTCATACACGAAGGCGTCGTTGTGGTTTGCGCTCGGGACGATTTGCTTGAATGTGGCTTCGTGTTACTTTTCTGGCAAACAATGGGTCAAGCGAGGAATGAAATTACTCTTGTGGAAACGTAAACATCATCATACACCGGAATTCGAGGCGATTCCTGAGCCTGCCGTCCCGGTTTAAACGTAGAAACCATTGTAAAATAACCCGCATTCGTAGCTGTATTAAAAAATGAAAAATGAATCTTTAATCATTGCTATTTCGCGAGATTTCACTTCAAGCTCGCTCCCGACGGTAACAGCCAAATTACTTGACGTTCGCCTTCCAGTTCTCGATCCAAGCTTGCGCTTCAGCAGATTTTTGGTCGCCCGCACCGGCCGCACCAGCACCGCTCTTCCAAGAATCAATCCACTTTTGCGCATCCGCGGCGTTGGCATCGGCGTTGCTCGCCTTCGCAGCCGGCTTGGCAGCCGGGGCAGCCGGAGCAGCGGCAGCAGCCGGAGCAGCGGCAGCAGTCGGCTTCGCCGCGGACTTGCCCCCACTCTTCCATGAATCAATCCACTTTTGCGCATCCGCAGCGTTAGCATCGGCGCTGCTCGCCTTGGCGGCAGCCGGCTTGGCGGTAGCGGCGGGCTTGGCGGCAGCGGCGGGCTTGGCGGCAGGCTTGGCGGCGACGGCGTTCGCAGCACTCTTTTGAAGCATCTTTTGACGTTCAGCGGCAGCCTTGGCAAGTTCCGCTTCTCTAGCTTTCGCGGCCTTGGCAGCGGCCGCAGCGGCCGCTGCTGCGCGTTCGCTTTCGAGAGCCTTCAAAATGTCACTTTCAGAACTCGTCACGGCGACTGGAGCGTCGCTGAGGCTGACAAAGACCGCCTTCGACTCACTGTTGTTGTTAGCCGGAGGAGGAGAGTTGTCAATTTGTGCGAGGTAAGTCGCACGATCTTCGGCAGAAAGCTTGGAAAGGATAGTTTTATCACGGTTCACCTTGGCGTTCATTTGGCGAGGAGAACCCATCTCCATGGCGGCGATGGTCGCATCCACTTCGGCAATGGCCACCTTGATGGCGGAAGACGTAGCACCAGAGCTGGAAGACGCGGTCGTCATCGCCTCTTCAACAGTCTTTTTAGCACCACCGAAGGAGAAGATCGGCTTCTTGACCGGCGCGGCCGCCTCCTCTACGGGCTTGGGCTTGGGCGCGGGCGGCTTGGGCTTGGCAAACATCGGCTTGCGCATCGGCTTGACTTCCTCTTCCTCTTCCTCTTCTTGTTCCACAGGCGCCGCTTTCTTGGCACCGAAAGAAAACATCGGCTTGCGCGGTTGAACTTCCTCTTCCTCCTCTTCTTCTTGTTGCACCATTTGCACCTTCTTCTTCATGGTGAACATTGGCTTGGCTGCGGGCTTCGCGGGCGCCGAAACCGCCGGCTTTTCAATTTGCACCTTCTTCTTCATGGTGAACATCGGCTTCTTCACCGGCGGCGGCGGCGGCGGCGGCGGGGCGACTTCCTTCTTCGCGCCGAAAGAGAACATCGGCTTCTTCACCGGCGGCGGCGGCGGCGGCGGCGGGGCGACTTCCTTCTTCGCGCCGAAAGAGAACATCGGCTTCTTCACCGGCGGCGGCGGCGGCGCCACAGCTTTCTTCGCAGCGAATCTCGAAACCTTAACTGGCTTGACCGGTTCGAAATCTTCCTCCTCCTCATCATCACCACCAGTTTTCTTACCGGCCAAAATAGCAGCGGCAACGGCAGACGCACCCGCGGCGCCCGCAAACGTCGTCGCAAAGTTGGCTTCGCCGCCTGAACCAGTGGACGAGCCACCAGACTTGGCCTTGCGCGCATCATTGATCGCCTGCTGCTTGGCGACTTGTTCAGCCTTCAACTTCGCGCGTTCTTCAGCGGCAGCCTTGGTCGCAGCCGCGCGTTCCTCCTTTTGCTTGGCGATGCGTGCCTCAGCTTCAGCCTTGTCCACGGGTGCGATGGTCGCCTTTGCCTTTGGCGTTGGCGCCGTCTTCGGCGCCTTTGGCACCTCAACCTTCTTAGTCTTGGTCACCTTAATCGCGGTCGTCGTCTTGTTCGCCTCACGTTCTTTCACTAGTTCATCCGGCTTGGAGATTTGACCATCCACACGCGCAACACCCGAACCTTCGGCTTGCAACGCGGCTAAATAATCGGCGTAAGCATCCGCGCGCGCGACGTCGGCGCCGCCGAGCGCGATGGCAATCGCCCCCGCCGCGGTCGCCGCAGCGAGCTTCTCATTCACAGAAGAATCATTCGCAGACGCACGCACCGGCGTCATCGTACGACGAGCACTCGTTTGAACGCGTCTCGATCCAGCAACCTATGCGCGCGATACAGCAACACTCCGTCGGTTAGTCACCCGATCGACGCCGCGCGCGCTTTTCGCGTCAACCGCCAGCCACCCCTTCGCATACCGCGACGACGAAAGCACGAATCCACAAATCCACACACGACGACGACAACAATAACGATGACCACCATCCCACATCCCCCACCGCGTCCTCGCCAACGCACCACCCGCGCCGCCGCCCGCCCGCCCCCCGCGCGCTTTATCCAGTCACGCCGTCCGAGAGATTGGCCGACCGACCTTCGGACCGCCGATGCCGATGCCGATGGATGTCGCGCGATGGCGACGACGCGCGCGCGCGCGCACCGTGTCTCCATCGTCCACGACCAATCTCACGCCATCGTCGAGGATACACGGCGCCCTCATCACGCGCGCGCGCGCATCGTCGTCATCCCGCGATATACCATCTCCGTCGCGCGACGATGATGCCCAAACCATATCGTCGTCGTCGTCGTCAGCGTTCGTCGTCGTCATCATCCTTCGTCATCGTCATCCCTGCGCGCACATCATGACGATCAGACCCACGGCGACGCGATCACGCACACGCACACATACACGTACCACTCGTGCGGGCGCGCGCGCGGCACCCATCGCCATCGCGGTCGTCGTCGTCGACGACATCGTGT
>Ga0181563_10005156_pt1 | contig 12014 bp, 9 predicted proteins | sample 011ome_25_FD_133759 | JGI IMG/M metagenome (GOLD analysis project Ga0181563, IMG submission 133759) | Coastal salt marsh microbial communities from the Groves Creek Marsh, Skidaway Island, Georgia - 011512CT metaG (megahit assembly) | ecosystem: Environmental > Aquatic > Marine > Intertidal zone... | reverse complement strand
CGGTGCGTGCGATGCGCGTGAGGGCTGTACCTTCGCGACCACGATGTCCGCACAGCCCACGTCCATCCAGTTCTGGCTCACGCGCCTCGCGGTGGGCTCGCTCGTGGTGTTGTGGGGATGCGAACCTTCGTCCTGGGACTTGGGCTCGCCTGAACTGATTCACGTCAGCGAGTACGAGCTCACCACCACGCCGTCCCAAGGGACAGCGGCGCACCGCGTCGAGGAAGTGTGGGTGTACAGCGCCACGGACGTGGTGGGGGTGTACCCGTTGCCTGCGACCGTCGCGATTCCCCAAGGTGAAGCGCAATCGATCACGTTGGTTCCTGGAATTCGGGCCAACGGGGTGTCGGCCACGCGCCGACCCTACCCGTTTTACGAGGCCAACGTGGTGGACTTGGACGGGGACGCACAAACAGAATTGGACCACGCTTTTGGAGGCGGATACGTCGACACGGAGGCGTTGACGACCCGCGTGATTTTGGCGGAAGATTTTGAGACGGCCAACCGGTTTTTGGAAAGTTCGAGCAGCAATGCTGAATTGATTCGAATCACTGAACCTTCCGAGGTCTTTGAGGGCGAGGCCTGCGGCTACATCCGATTGGACAGCAACCACACCCAGCTCAACGCAGCGACCCACGAACAGTTTTACAACCTGCCGGACGACCGACCTTGCTATTTGGAGTTTCATTACAAATGCGATGTTCCGTTTGTGGTGGGGTTGGAGGTCATTGGGGGCAGCCAGGCGGGAAGGTTGGGGATTTTGGTGTTGAACCCAACGTGCGAAGCAGACGGAACGTGCGTTTGGAACAAGATGTACCTCGACTTGTACCCGGCCTTGTCGTCGATGCCTGACGCGGGGAGCTTTGAAATTGGCTTGAACGCCAACATCCTTGCTGACGGAAGCGAAGGGAACATTTGGTTGGACAACTTCAAATTCGTGCATTTTGACGATTGACGTGTCGGCACCCAAAGCAGCTTCAAATCGTCCCTGGGACCGGTGGTGGTGGCGGTACTTGGCGAGCGACGCCTTGGGGTCAGCATTGGCCTGGGCGACGCTCTTTGCCTTCCGGAAGGGGGTGGTGGAACCGCGGCGATTTGGCATGGACTTGGACATGCAGCCGGACGCCAATTTCTGGATGGCAATGGTGGCCGTTCCTGTGTTTTGGTGGGGCGTGCACGCCTTGATGGGCATGTACGCTGACGTGCGCCGCCGCCACCGTGGCTTGGAAGTTCGGCAAGTGATTCGTGCAGGCGCGTTCGGCGGGGTGATTTTGTTCTTCGCCTTGTTGCTCGACGACGTCACCCAAACCCACGTGGACCACTACCAGACCCTCGGCGTTTGGTTGTCCACGCACGTGGCGTTGGTGTTGATGGGGCGTTGGGTTTGGACTTCGCAGGTGGTGGCCAACGTGCAATCCGGCAAGTGGGCCTTCTTGACCATCCTCGTGGGCGACGACGACGACAACGCACAATTCTTGAACGACCTGAATGAAACTCCGGGCAGGAGAGGGTGGAATGTGCTGGCCAGCATGAGCGAGGCAGATTTGGGTGCGGATTTGCACAAGCTCGGGCAGTGGTTGGATGCCCACGAATTGGATCGTGCCGTGCTGACCACCTCGGTGTCGAAGCGCGAAGCCATGCTCGGTTGGGTCGCCATCTTGGAAGGCAAAGGGGTGGAGATTTTGGTGGTGCCGGGCGCCTTGGATTACATGGCAGGCACGGTTCGCTCAAGCAACCTCTTTGGCGTGCCTCTTGTGAACTTGAGTCGGGCCGGGTTAAGTCACGGAATGAAGGCGCTGAAGCGGTTTGTGGACGTGGTTGGTTCGGCGATCGCCCTGGTGATGTTGTCTCCTTTGCTGGCTTGGGTGGCCGTGCGCATTCGCACGGGATCTGAAGGGCCAGTGTTTTACCGCCAGGAGCGCCTTGGATTGCACGGAAAGCCATTCAAGATCATCAAGTTTCGGACGATGGTTCCCAACGCCGAAGGCATGACGCCGCAGCTGAGTTCGGAGGAAGATCCTCGAATCACCCCTGTCGGCAAACTGCTTCGCAAGTCACGGCTTGACGAGCTCCCTCAGTTTTGGAACGTCTTGAAAGGGGAGATGTCGCTCGTGGGACCGCGTCCGGAGCGGGCTTTTTTTGCCGAACAAATCGTGCAGCACAGCCCGCACTTTTTGCGGTTGCAGCAGGTTCGGCCTGGGATCACCTCGTGGGGTCAAGTCAAGTACGGGTACGCCGAAAACGTCAACGAAATGCGGCAGCGATTGAGGTACGACATCATGTACCTCGAAAACATCTCCCTTTTGCTCGATTTGAAGATCCTCCTGTACACAGTTCGTACAGTTCTTCGCAAAGAAGGGAAGTGATTTACATAATTTTTTACGAAATTGGGGCATGTTTGCCCTCGACCAAGCGGCGGGTGTGCTTCGGCATGCACGACGCGCGTTGGCGTGCTTGACGCTCGCCGGCTGCGCGACGCTGTCCTACGGTCAAGGGAAGGACGGGGCCGTGAAGACGGGCAGCAAGGAGGGGACGCTGGTCGTGAATTACTACTCTTCGGCCCCTGATCCCGAGCTTGAGCAGCTTCGTTCACTGGCCGTCGATGCCCTGGGCGTCTACCTGCGAGGCCAAATGGCCGTCACCGAACTCGACCTCGGGTGGGAGGCTCCCGTGCGAAGCATCCAAAAAGACATGGAGCGAATCGTGTCGGACCTCATGCGGATTCGCTCTTTTGCAGGTCAGGAACGATTTCAGGGGTTTTCAGAGGAAGTGCGCTTCCTGCTCGAAGACTTCCAAGAGCTTGATGTGCGGGACGTCGAGCGGATGCGTGGCTCGGGAAGTCGCAGTTTTGAAGAGCGCACGTACGTCTTGCTGGAACAGCGCATCCAAGAAATCTTGTTGCAATGCGGCGTGGAGTTGGGGTGGTTTGTCAACCGAGGTCTGCTCCAAAAAATTGGCACCGTCGAGCAAGACCTTCCCTTGGAGGAACTCGAAAAGTGGATGACGCGCGACGACAACCCTTTGGAGCCCCTCGAACTGAACTTTGACCTCGAGACCATGTCGCTTCTTGACCGGGACGGAAACCTAGACCCGAGTGCATGGCCTGACGGCACGGCCTCTGCAGGAGCTGGAAATGCGACTCTCCCTGTCGAATGGCAGGCCATGCAGGCCATGATGCAGCGCATCTTGACTTTGGTGGAATCTCAAGATGCGCGCCTCGCCGCCCTGGAAAGGGGCACGACCGCATCGGGTTTGCAGGTCGGTTCCCCCGGCACGGGAAACACCGGCAACTCCCCAGGAGACCTTGCCCGCGGCACGTGGCAACCCGATCGCCCCACCCCAAGTACGGATCCGGCGTTAAGCGCACTCAACTTGCCGGCGTCCTTCGACGTGAAGTTTTACGAAGGGAGTTCGCGTTTGACCTTGACGTCTCAGCTTCAACTGAACGAAGTCGTCGAATACATGGGCATGTACCCGCAGCTCCGAGTGGTGTGTACCGGGCACGCGGACGTGACGGGCGACCGTGCCGCGAATTTGGCCTTGTCGAAAAGGCGCGCCCAGGCCGTGCGATCCCACCTTCTTGAAAGCGGGGTCGTCTCGACGCGGGTGGTGTTGAATTATTTCGGGGAAGAACGCGCGTCCAATCGGGGAGCCTTGGACAGACGCGTCGAGGTGGCGTTCTTTGTGGGCGATTGATCCCACTTCATGAAAATCATTTGCATCGGGCGCAACTACGCCGACCACGCCAAGGAATTGGGCAACCACGTGCCTGAACAACCCGTGGTCTTTCTCAAGCCCCAAAGCGCCATTCTCAGCCACAAGCACCCGTTTTACATTCCAGAATGGACGCAGGAGGTGCACCACGAAGTGGAATTGGTGGTGAAGGTGGATCGGTTGGGGAAAACCATCTCGGAGGAACACGCGCCGCGCTACTACACCGAAGTGGCACTGGGCTTGGACTTCACGGCAAGAGACATTCAAGCTCAACTCAAGGACAAGGGGCATCCGTGGGAGCGCGCCAAAGCGTTTGACGGATCGGCGGTGATCGGGCGGTTCATGTCGCTTGCCGAGCTGGGCAAGCCTGTTCAGGATTTGCACTTTTCTCTTCGAAACCACGACGAAGTGGTGCAGCAAGGCCACACCGCAGACATGCTGTTTTCGGTCAACCGATTGATTTCCGAGGTTTCGCAATTCATGACGTTGAAAGTGGGCGATTTGATCTTCACAGGAACCCCGGCAGGGGTGGGCGCAATTAAATCCGGAGACCGGCTTGTGGGGAACCTCGAAGGGCACGACCTTTTCGCGGTGAACATCAAATGAACGGCGCATGCACGTGTCCCTCATCGGATTCATGGGGTCGGGAAAGACCACCGTGGGCCAAGCCTTGGCGAAGCGACTCGATCGCCCCTTTGTAGATACAGACGTGGAGGTGGAGCGAATGCTGGGCATGCCTGTACCTCAAATCTTTGAAGAACTCGGGGAAGCCGCATTTCGAGAGGCCGAGCAGGACGCACTCTCCGACGCCTTGCGCCCCTTGGATCCGGTGGTTTTGGCCACGGGTGGGGGAGCACCGTGCGCAGAAGGAGCGATGGAATGGATGCGCCGTCGGTCCTTGGTGATTGGACTTCAGCCGCCGCTGGAAATTCTCCTCGCCCGGCTGGAAGCGTCCATTTCAACCCGGCCCTTGCTCGCAGGAAAAACGGGGAAGGCCTTGGAACAGCACGTCCAGCGCTTGATGCTGACACGTGCGGCATGCTATGCCTCGGCCCACGTCACCTGGAAAGAAGATTTGAGCAGCGAGGAGGCCCTTGACGATGCCCTCGCCCGGGTGCGTTGGCGGTTGGAGCCTTGACGCCTCGGCCGGTTAGACGGAAGCAGGACGTTCCAAGTGAACGGCGGCATTCTCCGGGTTGGACAAATCCACGGCAATGTGCTCGTTCAAGTGGGTGCTCAACGTAAGTCCGCAATAGTCGGCGCGTATTGGGAACGCCCGATGCTTGCGGTCGACTAGGACGGCCGTGTGAACCTCACGTGGTCGGCCTTGGAGCAAGAATTGCACGCCATGAATGAGGGTGCGACCTGAATTGAGCACGTCGTCAATCAACAGGACGATGCGGTCGGTCAACGTGTCCGGGCTCAAGTTCAGTGAAATGTCGTGGTCCAAGGGCAAGTCTTTGTGCATGGACAACGTGCCGATGACGATGTCCAGGCTGGACAATTCCCGCAACCTTCGGGCCAGCGCTTCGCATACGGCCAAACCTTGACCGTCCACCCCGACCAAAATCAACTGCTCTTCTTGGTAGTGCACTTCCAAAATCTCACGCGCCATCCGATCCAGTTTTCGGACGATGGTCTCGTGGGGCATCACCAGGTCTCGAATTGTGCTCATGATTGCAAGTTCGGTTGAAATCCTGGGATTCGCTCCATGCGCACCACCGCCTCGACGTGGGCTGTGTGTGGGAATTGGTCCACGAGTTTCAGGGATTTGATTTCGTATCCGTGTGTGCGCAATTCGTCGAGGTCACGCGCTTGGGTGGCCGGGTTGCAACTGACGTACACGATGCGCTGCGCACCGAGCCGCATGACTTTGCGCAAGGTTTTGGGTGAAATGCCCGCCCGAGGGGGGTCCAAAATCACCGTGTGAATTTTGCCCTGATATTCCGGGTGCTCGAGCAAGAATTTGCCTGCGTCGGCGGCAACAAAAGTCACCCCAGTCAGGCCATTTTCGGTCGCTGCTTCGCGGGCATCCTCAATGGCCTGGGGCACGATGTCCACCCCGACGACCGGGGTTTTGGCGTGTTTCGCGACGAGCTGACCGATGGTTCCAGTGCCGCAAAACAAGTCCATGATGACGTCGTTGGGGCGCTCATCCACCCCTTCAAGTGCCAAGGCAAGCACTTCCGCATAGAGCCGTTCCGCACTTTTGGGGTTCGTTTGAAAAAACGAGCCCATGCTGATCCCAAACGACAGCCCGTCCAACACCTCCGTCACGGTGCTTTCCCCCCAAATCACCCGTGGCAAGCCGTCTCGGGCCTCAACTCGTTCGCCTTTGTCGTCGTTCACGGTGTGCAAAATTCCTTTCACGCGCTCGCCCCACAATTCTCGAATCAGCCCCACAAATCCGTCCTCGTCAAGCGGCGCGTCTGAGGTGGTCACAAGGTTGACGAGCAACCCTTGGTCCGCGTAGCTTTTACGGACGACCAAAAAGCGGAAGAAGCCTTCGCGCTTGGGTGGGTGCCATGCGGGCAGCCCGGTGCTTTCACACCAGGCACGGATGCGGTGCAAAGTCGATTCAACCAGCTCGTCAAACAGGCCGCTGTCCGCGTCCAAATTTTCTACCGCCCACCACGTTCCGCGGTGCTTGAACCCGAGCCCAAAGTCGTCCGCCTTCTCGTCTGTCTCGAGGTCGTGCCGAATTTCGGAGAAGCTGTACTCCATCTTGTTTCGGTAATGCCAAGAGAGGGGAGAGGCCACCAAGCCTTGGTAGTGCTCCTCGATGCGGTCGATGTTTCCAACGCGACGGTACAGGTCGAGCGCGGTTTGTTCTTTCCAAGCGTGTTGCTTCTCAAGGGGTACGCTCGCGTACGGGGCGCCAGGAATGGGTTGGAAAGGCAAATCCCTTTCGTACGAAGCACGCTTGACCACACGCAACAGGCGGCACTCCGCATGCCGAGACTTGCATTTGACCACTTGGGCCTCCACCGTTTGCTCGGGAAAGGCGTTTTGGACAAACACAACGAAGGGTCCTTTCTCCGTTTCCAAGCGTGCAATTCCCTTCCCCCCGAAGGCCATGTCTTCGATGGTCAGGGTAAGCACTTGGCCTTTGTGAAAGGCGCGTTTGACGCGGCGATGTCCTCCCATGGGGCGCAAAGGTACGCGCGGAAGTCACCTCCCGATGCGGCACCCTGAAGCGCTTTCGGTACCTTCGTGACATGGCGTATTCTCAGTCTTTCGGCGCTTCTCGTCTGGCGACATTTCTGGGGTTTTTTGCAGGGCTTCTCGCCGGAAGCGCTCCCTTCCAGGCACAAGCTCAAGTGCGTGAAGGGGAGTGGACGCTTGCCACGTTCAACATTCGCTACGACAACCCCTCGGACCCGTTGAAGTGGTCTGAGCGTCGCGAGGAGGTCGCCCAAATCGTTGGATTCTACGACATCGTAGGAATTCAGGAAGCCCTTCCCAACCAAGTCCAGGACCTCGCCGACCGTTTGCCCTGGATGGCGCACGTGGGCCGAGGTCGTGACGCCGACGGCGGAGGGGAGGCATGCCCCATCTTTTACCATTTCGGCAAGTGGGAATTGCTCCACCATGAAACGCTGTGGCTCGCTTCTGATTGGCGGCGCCCCGGCGCGGTCGGCTGGTCGGCCGACTTGCCACGCACGGTTACCGTGGCTTGGTTCCATCACGTGGCTACGGGGCGCCGAGTCCGCGTGTACAACACGCATTGGAGCCACGTTTCGGCCGAAGCTCGGGAGGGAAGCGCACGACTCATTGCCGCCCTCGATGCGGTGCACGGCGTTGAAGCCACAGCGGTCCTCGGGGACTTCAACGAAGAGTCGGACGCGCTGGGTCGCACCCTTCTCGCTGAGTCGGGCTTCGTGGACACCTACGACGCGGTTCGGGCCCGCTGCCGCAAGTCGTTTCCGTCCTACACCACTTGGAGCCCCGAGGGGTCTTCGGGTGGACCCAAAATCGACGCCATCTACGTCAAGGGCTTGGATACGAAGTGGACCTGCGTGGACGAAATCATCAAAAAGGAGGTTTTCATCAGCGACCACCTCCCGGTTCATGCTGTGGTTTCTTGGTCACAGAAACGTGAATAACCCGCAATCTTGCCCCGCGTGAGGGCTTGACAAGGATTGTACCTTGTCCCTCATGTTGCCTTCACCCAACCTGAAAACCATGGGCACTTGGCCGGTCTTTCTGACGGCCATTTCGACCATCTTGGGTGCAATCTTGTTCTTGCGTTTCGGTTACGCTGTGGCCCACGTGGGGTTGGTCTCGACACTTGCCATCGTGTTCATAGGCCACCTTGTGACGGTGCCTACGGCCTTGGCTGTGGCGGAAATAGCCACCAACCAAAAGGTGGAAGGAGGGGGTGCCTATTACATGATTTCCAGGTCGTTTGGGCTGAACATAGGTGGGGCCATTGGCTTGGCGTTGTACTTGTCCCAAGCCATCAGCGTGGCCTTCTATGTCATTGCTTTCACTGTGGCCTGCCGAGATTTGTTGCACTGGGCGGACGTCGCCCACGGCGTGCACGTGGACCCCATGTGGGTCAATTTGGGTGTCATGGCGATGCTCACGTTGCTGATGATTGGCAAGGGTGCCAACTTGGGGGTGAAGGCCCTGTACGTCGTGGTGGTTTTGCTTTTTGCAGCTTTGGTGCTCTTTTTCGCGGGCAGCGGCCCCGGCAATCCAGATTTGAATCCGATCGGAACCATCCCAGACGTGTTGCGGCTTGCCGATGGAACGACGGTTCGCCGCTTTTCTTTTTTCGAAGTGTTCACCTTCATTTTTCCTGCCTTCACAGGAATTGCCGCGGGATTGGGGCTGAGCGGGGATTTGAAGGATCCGCGGGTAAGCATTCCCAAGGGCACCATCTGGGCAACCGGAGTGGGCATTGTCATTTACATCGCGGTCGCCATCAAACTTTGGTGGTCGGCTCCCCTTGAAGCACTCGCCACAGACGAACTCTACATGGAGAACATCGCCCTTTGGGGTCCCATTGTTCCCGTGGGCTTGGCCGCTGCGGCGATGAGTTCCGCATTGGGGTCAGTGATGGTGGCTCCCCGAACGCTGCAAGCCATTGCGGCCGACGGCATTTTCCCGGAAGGGGTCTCGTCGTGGCTTAAAAAAGGCCGTGGCGCAGAACAAGAACCGGTGCGTGCGTCTGTTGCGACCTGCCTCATCGCGTTTGGCTTTGTGCTGATGGGCGACATCAACGCGGTGGCCGAGATCATTTCCATGTTCTTCATGGTGACCTACGGGGCGATTTGCTTGGTTTCGTTTTTGGAGCACATGGCGGCGGACCCGAGTTACCGACCGACTTTCCGTTCGCATTGGTCGATCAGCCTGCTCGGAGCGGTCTTGTGCGTCGTGTTGATGTTTGGGATGAACGCGACGTACGCCACGGCAAGTTTGCTGATCATGGTGGGCATTCACGCGTGGATTTCCCGGCATGGAGGAGGCCAAAAAGGCATGGCCCGACTCTTTCGAGGTGTCATCTTCCAAATGCAGCGCGCCTTGCAGTTGGCGCTTCAGATGAGCGACGACGACGACCTTGAGGAATCCACGGGATGGCGTCCGTTCGTGCTGGCCATTTCGCCGGACACCTTCCTTCGTCGGGAGGGCTTTGACATGGTTCGGTGGGTCGCTTTTCAGCACGGGTTTGGAACGTACATGCACTTCATCCAAGGGTTCTTGAATGAGGAAACGCAGGCGGATGCGCGGCATGCGCAGGCTGAATTGGTCAAACGAGCTCGGGGAAACAAGAGCCGCGTCCACCTCGACACCATCATCAGTCCTTCCTACACCTCGGCCATCGCCCAGTGCATTCAGCTGCCGGGCATCTCAGGCAAGGGCAACAATTTGTTTTTGATGGAGTACGCCCCAGATCACCCTGTGAACCGGGACCAGCTGATCGACAACTTTTCGCTTTTGGCGGCCGCCGGGTTGGACTTGGCGTTGCTTCGAAGCAGCGGGCGGGAGTTTGGGAACAAGCACGACATCCACCTGTGGATCAACCCTGAGGATGCCAGCAACTCGAGTTTGATGATTCTGCTGGCCTACATTTTGCAGGGGCATCCCGACTGGCGTGACTCAAGCATCAGCGTGTTCTTTTTGCACGACGGGGAAAACGCCAAAGAGGAAGAAGAGGCCTTGCGCGCGAGCATCGTGGAAGGGCGTCTGCCCATTGCGGAACAAAACATTGAACATGTCACGCACGATTCGAGTTCCGTACAAACCATCAAGAACAAGTCGGGTGGCGCAGATTTGGTGATTTTGGGATTCAATCAACACGACATCGACACCATGGGGGAGGACGCCTTTGAGCGGTACAACGGGCTCGGTGAGGTGTTGTTTGTTCACGGACTCAAACCCCTTGTGCTGCAATGAGCAAACGTATTCTTCTTCTGCACGGCCCCAATTTGAACCTCTTGGGACAGCGGGATGCCGCGCTTTACGGGTCGCTCACGTTGACCGAACTCGAGGAGGCCGTGCGAAGCCACGCCGCGGCCTTGAACGTGGAGTTGGAATGCGTCCAAAGCAACGTCGAGGGCGAACTCATCAACGCTTTGCACGACGCTCCGTCCACCTGCCAAGGCGTGGTGTTCAATCCAGGAGGGTACAGCCACACCTCCGTTGCTTTGAGGGATGCCGTCGAGGCCATTATCATTCCCACGGTGGAGGTGCATCTGAGCAACATCCACGCACGGGAAGGGTTCCGGAAAAGGAGTTTGACCGCAGAGGCGGCCATCGCATGCGTTTCAGGCATGGGGCTTGAAGGGTACTTCGCGGCAGTCGCGACGTTGGTTCGTCAATTCCATCCGTAACTCTTCGTTGGGTCGGTTTCGAATGCAGCCGGGACTTCTTGGCCCAAGATGTTCCAAGTGCCTGCGAGTTTGGATTTCCCGTGGTCTGGTTTGGGAGGATCGTTTGACATGCAAAAGGACTGAGCGATCATGTTCTCAGCCCAGCACGGAATGCTTTCACAGCCGTTCTCGTTGCAATGCGCTACCGTCGAAGGAAATGGGCTGTACCACGGATTTTCGAGCAGTTCGGCGTCCCAGCTTGCTCCCGAGACAACCCACGTTGGTCCGTTGTCGCTCGTTGAACCTGAAATGACATCGATGCTCGCCGCGCCAAGGTGGTTGTTTCCGAGTCCAAGCAGCGGAAAGGGGGCATTTTCCAAATGAAAATGAACCTCGTTGTTCCACCATCGGTTGGATCCCCCGCCACATCCGGCTTGAAAGCAGGCTTCAGATTCGCCCGCCAGCTCCACTGCGTGTGTGCATTCCGTCCAGCGATTGCAGTTGCCTGATACCGAGGCGTCAACCAGCCGCAGCCCCACGCCACCTTCCCAAGCGTTTCCTTCGATCCAGCTGGACTCTTCCCCGTTCTCTAGTGTCACAGCGGGTGCCGTGGAAGCCCATGTGCCCTCAAAGAGGTTTTGCACAAGTTTCGTTGGAGGCAGAGGTGTTTTGATTTCAATGGGAGTGTGGTGAAACACGTTGCTCAAGAGCTGTACGCGGGCATTTGTCAGCCTGCAAAAGCCATGTTCGACGGAGCTCTCGAGAATTCGGAGCAAGGTCGAATTCGCGGGGTTGGCTTCATGTTCCCAACAAATTCCCGCGAGGTTGCATTGCTCGAAGGCAACATTTCGCGTGCTTTTTACCTGGTTTTCATTGGCGTTCCACGCCAGCAAGTCCACCGAGTGCCACTGGAAATCAGCGTTGCAATTGAGGGTGGCGCCGTCTTCCCACTCCCAAAGGCCACCGTCGAGGTGGGCATGGCCATCCCCGAGGAACGAGGCCGGTCCCGTCAGGTGGGTGATGCCGGAGTTGAGTTGGTTCCAATGAAAATTCGATCCCGGCTCAAGCCAAACCTCGGCGTTCAACCCGAGTTCGAGGTTTCCTTCGTTGCTGAGGGTTGCGTGAGAACCGGCGGGCACGGTGATTCTCCCATGTATTTGGGCCAAGCTTGCCGGATCGGCCAGGTTTAGCACGGCGCCGTTCCGAAGCACGATTTTGCCTCCGTGCTCAAGCATCAGCGCGCCAGATTCATGAACGGTGACGGTCCCGCCGTCCACCACGAGTGTGCCGTGTTGTTCAACGGTGAGCTTGGAGCCGCCGTTCACTACAACGGAGCCGCCTTCCAGGATGGAGATTGAGGTTCCTGCGCCCACCCGAAGTTTGCCCAAGGCGCCACTTGAAGAACCCACATTGAGTGCGCCTCCCGAATGGACGGCAACCTCCCCGGGGCAAGGTGAGGTGAACGCTTCGAAGGGTGTTGCG
>Ga0181563_10005153_pt1 | contig 12018 bp, 6 predicted proteins | sample 011ome_25_FD_133759 | JGI IMG/M metagenome (GOLD analysis project Ga0181563, IMG submission 133759) | Coastal salt marsh microbial communities from the Groves Creek Marsh, Skidaway Island, Georgia - 011512CT metaG (megahit assembly) | ecosystem: Environmental > Aquatic > Marine > Intertidal zone... | reverse complement strand
CGGGGGAGATCCGGGAGATCCGAAACGCACCGGCTTCATGTATCGCGCGAAGGAGGCCTCGGCCACAGCCTCATCTCTCTTTGCGGATCTTCCCATGGCGCTCGCCGGGGTCCGATCGCGATCGGACTCCGGTCGCGCGCTGACTCGACGCGTCTGTGAATGCGCCTGTCGGTGCGCATCCCTTGAATTCGACGCCAACCCCATAATATGAGAATACATCGCTTATCGAAGGAAAGACAAGCGGATTTTGAAGGTTTGTAGACATCGAACCGGACCTGGCCTCGAATTACGAACCCTGAACGTAGCTAACGTCGGAGAACATGTGTGCAGAATATTCAGTGATCTACAAAATATTTGATCAAAACGCTGACCGACCTTCATAGAGCGACTTTTCTCGCTCGCCGCGTAAAAAAATCGCGCAGGAGCGGTCCGCGTTTACGACGTCGAGGCCAGGTCAGACCTCGAGGCACGCGGGATGGAGTCTCCGCGGCGGCGCCGCGGAGGCGCGGAGCAGCCGACGTGCTGGAGCAGCGTGGTGCGTTTCCCTCGCCTGTCGTTCGCCGCAGAACTCCCCGCGGTGGGGCCGCGCCCGCTTCGGGGACGACGCGGCCTGCGGTCAAAACGAGATCCCGCGAAAAGCCACGACCGACTCCGCGGAGGTCGACCCGTCCGCGTCTGACGTCTCCGCCTTCCCCCCCGCGTCCGGCTCTTCTCAAACCCTAACCCCCATGTGCGCCCCATCTCACGTCTCGCACCGCACACGCGCGCGTCACTCCCAGCTCAAGGCGCTGTGTTGCGTCGACTTGGCCTCCGACCACGCGCGCCGGCGAGACTCGGGCGGGACCGTCTCCTCCGAGGAGCACGATTCGCCGCTCGTCGCGCGGCGCGACTTCGCGTCGTCCTCCGGGCGGGAGGCGGTCCCGCCCCGGTTCCGCGCGCCCACGCCGCCCCCGTTCGAGGGCGCGGACTCGGCGGCGGAGGCGCGCGGCGACGCCGAGGGCCCAGGCGACGGAGGCGAGACGAGCGGCGGATCGCGCGACGACCTGCGCCGCGACTCGGAGGGCGGCGGCGGCGCCGCGAGCGAAGGCGAATTCGAAAAACCGTTCGACGGCGAGCCTCCTCCTCCTCGCGAGGCGCTGTGGAGAGAGAAGCGCGGGCTCCTACGAAAAACGCCCGAAAAGCCCGAAAAGCGCGCCGCGAGTCCGTCGTTCACGCGAACGGGTCACGAACGGCTCGAGCCGCGGAACGCGCCGCGCGCGCGGAGGCGCAGTTTCGACGGCGAACGCGAAACGGTCGCCGCGCGCGACGGCGAAGGGAAAAAGAAAACGCACCACCACCGCGCGGATTCCGAGCCGGTTCCGGGGTACGTCCCGCCGAGGCTAGAGAGGGAACCGTCCCTCTCTGACGAGGCTTCGATGTGTTTGGCGAGCGAAGCGGGTGACCTGGTGAGTCGTCTGAAGCACAGCGGCGGCGCGTCCGACGCGTTCAAAGAGCGCCTCAAGAAGAGCGCCTCGCTCCTCGGGGCGCACGCGCGCTCCGCGAGCGGCGTGAGCGTGACCAGCACGCTGTGCGATGAGGACGCGTGTCCGACGTGCTTCGAGGGGTACGACGCGGAGAACCCGAAGATGCCGCTGGTGTGCGGCCACCACTTCCACCTGGCGTGCGTCTACGAGTGGTACGAAAGGAGCGACAAGTGCCCGGTGTGCGAGGTGAAGATGGAGTTCGACCCGAGCACGGGGTGGTCGCTCGAGGGGTGACTTTTTAGGAGTTGAGCTCTGACGAAAAAAAGCACACTCCGCGACGATCGCGCGTTTCGCGTTGTGATACGTACCGTTTCAGTAGTCTAACAACACGCCGCTCTCGAAGCGCTTCGCGGGTGAAATTATTTCAACCCGCGTTTCGAAGACGACGCGCGGCTATCGTTTCATCGCGGCGCGCGCGGCTTTGGCGATTTCCTCCTTGGTCACGAACATGAGCGCCGCCGCGAACACGGTCTGCGTCATCTTCGTGCCCATCCCGCGGTAGAACGCCGCCACGCCCTCCTCGCGCGCGATGCGGCGCAGCGCGTCGAACGCGCCGTCGTACGAAGGCGCCTCGCGCGCGAACGTCGTTTTCGGCGCGCCGTCGTCGTCGCCCGACGTCAGCCTCGGTTTTTTCCCGCCGCGGGACCCGCTCGCCTGCAGCCGGGTCTTCACGAGGAGCACCGGGTACGTCAGGACCGTGGCGCCCATCTTCGCGAGCGACGCGGCGACGAACACCTCCCACGCGGTGAGACTACGCGAGTCTCGCGCTCCGCTCGGGATCGAACCCGCGACCTTTCTCTGGGTCTTCGCGCGCCGCCGCCGGAACGCGTCGCTCGCGCTTTCGTAAAACGCGTACTGCAACGCTGGGTTGCTCACCATGATCAGCGACGGCACCACGCCGCGCCAAAACCCCGCGAGGCCGTTCTCCTCCCACACCGCGCCCGTGGTCTCCAGAAACGTCTTCTTCCTTACGAGTGGTACGAAGGGTTCATGTCCTCGCGCGCTTCCGGAAGCACGAGACGAGACGGACCCGTCGGACGACGCCGCGGCGCGCGCTTTAAACGCGCGAAGCATCCGCGAAAAAACACCGTCGTTCTTCTCGTCGTCGTCGCAATCGGCGCGTTCGGCGCCGCGTTCCAAAGCCGCGTTCGGCGAAGGCACCTTCCCCTCCCCCTCGTTCGCGCGCTCGGCCTGCATGCGCACGCACACCGTCCATATCGGGATCGTCAGCACGACGTTGATCGAGCCCGCGACGGAGGCGATCGCGAGCGACTCCAGCGCGCCGAGGCCCGCGGCGCCGTTTTTTTTTTTTTTTCGCGCCATCCCGACGCGCAAGGACGCGTTGACGTTGTTGTACACCGTCTGCGACGTCACCGTGCCGATCACCGCGGGCTCGATGCCGCGGTACAGACCCGCGAGCCCGCCGTCCTCCTTCGCCACCGCGCGAAGCTCGTCCATCATGGAAACGCGTCGGCGCGAATCCGCGCCGCGATTCGCGCCGCGCTCGGTGTGCTGCCTGGTGTTGAGGGTCATGAGCGGGTACGTGCTGAGCAGCGCGAGGAGCGCGCCCGCGGCGCCCGCGACCGCGTCCACGGCGGGGCTCGCGTCCGCGCCCGCGAGCGACGACGCATCCGGCGCGGGGGAGCTGCGCGGGGTCGGAGGGACGTGTGAGTCGCGAAGGCGCATCGAGAGTCGCGGGAGCGCATCGAGAGGACCCGGCGACGGCGTCGTTGGGTTATCGCGGAAACGGGCGTTGTTGGTTCACCCCGCGCGTCCAACCCCGGGAACCGCGCGCGGTTCCTTCTCGAGAGCCCGCCGCGCGCGGGTCCCGGCTCGTACCTCGAATGCGGTGACGCCGAGGACATCGCGCCCGGTGCCCGGCCGTTCAGGCGGTGAGCGAGGCGCTCGACGTGGGGAGGGCGACCGTCGCGGTGCAAAGTGCTCTGCTAGGTGCTCTTTTCTACGGGAGACATTTGTGCGACGGTGAATCGTCGAAACACGACGCCGCTGACGCGAGATCCCTGGTTCTGACGAGATCCACCGCTCACTGCCGCGGGCGCGGAGGTGAGGCGTCGAGGGCACGCGGCCGCCATGGCCGCCGTGGATGGCCGCAAGAAGTGTCCGCACGAAAAGTTGCGGTACGCGTGCGCCGTCTGCACGCCGTGTCCGCACGGCAGGCAGAAGCGCCAGTGCGTGCAGTGCAGCGGCTGCCCGCATGGCAAGTTGAAGAAGAACTGCACGGCGTGCTTCCCCTGTCCTCATGGCAAGCTCCGGCGCAACTGCGCGCGGTGCGTGGGGTGCCCCCACGGCAAGGTGAAGTACGAGTGCCAGGCGTGCAAGACCGTGAAGGCGCTGATGGGCCTGACCGAGCAGAGCGCGGGGGGGTCCGCCAAGCGGTGCGCGCACGGCAAAATCAAGCGCGACTGCGGCGCGTGCAACCCGTGCGCGCACGGCCGGCTGAAGCGCTTGTGCGCCGTCTGCAACCCGTGCCCGCACGGCAAGCGCAAGGCGAACTGCTCCGTGTGCAACGGCTGCAAACACGGAAAGGTCAAGTACAACTGCGGCGCGTGCAACCCGTGCCCGCACGGCAAACTCAAGCGCCACTGCGCGTCCTGCAAGGCGGACAAGAGGCGCCCGGGAAAAGCAGAGCGGCTCTGACGTCACGAGACGACGGAGTACGAACGCGATACGCGACGGACGCACTACGTGTATAATACTACGGACGCACTACGTGTATAATACCTACGTAAAAGGAAGACTAGAACGCCGCGCCCACGGCGCTTCCCGCGATTCGCCCCGCGGCGAGGTGCCACGGCATCCACGGGTCCAGCCAGCACCCGAGTCCCAGCATCGTCGCGTGCGCGACGTGCCACCGGACGCACAGGTACTTGGTCTTGAACAAATCGCGCGGCGTGGTTTTCGTCGCCTCCGCGAACGCCGCGACCGCGTACGCGAGCGGCGCGCACAGGGCCACCGCGACGCACGCCATGACGGGAAGCAGCCCGAGACTGGCCAGACAGAGCGCCAGGACGTGGTGCGCGATGAGTCCTTTTCGTAGAGTGTCCACCGCTCTCGGCACGCCCAGCCGGACGATCGGACTCATCTTCCCCGCCGCGCGGTCGCCCTCCTCCTGGTGCAGGTGCGACGCGAACAGGATGGCGGTGGTGGTGAGCCCCGTCAGCGCCGCGGCGCCGAGGACGCCGGGGTGAAGCACGCTCGCGACGGACAGCGTCCCAGAGGCGGCGCCGCCCCAGACGGACCCGCGCGGGACGCCCGCCGCCAGCAGCAGGTAGAACGCGCTCGTCGCGAGCGGCCCGAACGCGGCGAAGCAGATGGGTTCGCCCAAGCCTTTGTAGGAGAGGCGGAACGGCGGGCCCTGGTACGCGTGGCCGAGCGCCACCGCGGCGGCGAGCATCCCCCCCGCGGCGCACAGCGTGTTCGTGATCGCGGCGCCGTTCACGACGAGCCCGTACCGCACGCCTTTCGCGATCAAACAAACGCCGGCGAGCAAACACGCCGTCGCGGCGGCGTGCGCTGCGCGCGCCGCCGAAGCGTCGCCGCCGAGGAGACGCACGACGCTCTCGGGTTTCCCCCCGCTTTCGTTCGCGTCGACGCCGGTGCTAAAGTCCCAGGCGTCGTTCGCGAGGTTGAGCCACGCGATGACGAGGCACGCACCCCCGAGGAGGCACCCCAGCTGCGGCGCGTTCACGCACCCGAACCAGTGGTGGCACATCGCCGCCGCCGTGGTCAGCGGCGCCGCCGCCACCGAGTACATCGGCAGCTTCAGCGCGCGCCACCACAGGTTTCGCGAGTTTCGCGAGACGTCAGACGTCGGAGACGTCTCGAGACCGCCTCGCGTGGGGTCCAGGCCCAGCGTCGACGCGATGACAGCGTCGTCCGAGGGCAACGCACCGTACATCAACGCCGCAGCGCGCGCGGTGGGGCGGTCGTTTTCGATCTCGGCGCCCGCGGCGGACGCGGCGGGCGTCTTCTCCCCTGGCGTCTTCTCGGTCTCCCCGGGCGGCGCGAACGGGAACGGCAGCTCGCACACCTCGTCGCCTTCCTCGGTCGTCGTACACGGCCCTTCGTCCAGAAAAGGCACGCCGTCGTCGTCGAGTCCGCCGGGTTCGCCGACGGTACCCCGACGGGCGTCCTCCGCGTCGCTCTCGTCGGCCATCGGGTCCGACGCCTCGACGGCGTCGACGACGATCGCCTCGATGGGCTCGCCCGCGCCGTCGCCGCCGTCGTTCTGCCTGTCCTCCACGGAGAGCGCGGACACGCCGCTGGTGCCCGCGCGGGATGCGTCCTGCGCGCGGGGCGCGCGCGCGCGTCGCGCGCCGACCCAGCGGCCGACGCGCGCGCGCGAAGCGGCGACGGTCCGCGCCGCGAGCGGGTGGCGGGGACGCGCGGCGGCACGGCCGACGGCAGCCGCGGGGGCGGCGGCGGCGCGCGGCGCGCGCCCACCCACGGTGCGGGTGGCGTGCGCCGCGCCCGCGCGCGGGACGAGCGCGCACGAGCTGGACATGGCGTGCGTCGCGTAGTGGTTCCGTGGCGTTCGCGAACGGCTCATGAAAACTGGCCGACTTTCGCTCAACACGTGGCCAATCAGAGACCTCCGTTCGACAGTTCGATCTTCGAGTTGGGTTGGGTTGGATCCAAATCCCAAATGGACGAAAATCGTTGTTGACTCACCTTGCGCTCTTGCGCATGTCTCTCAATTTCTGACGCCCTCACTCGCGAGCCTCCGCACACTCGAAGCGCGCAGGCGCCTGCGCGGGCGAGACGCACCGTCTCACCCGCGCGTCCACGCGACGCCTCGCGCGCCTCCGGACGCGCGCGCGTCGTCAGTGCGCGGCGTCGCCAGTGACCGCCCCGAGAAAATCGCACGCGCTTTTTCGAGGCGGTGACGTGGCATCGAGAGTGCCCATTCGCGCTTTTTCGTGGTCGTCGGGGGCCGCGGCTCGGCTTCCAGGGGAGGCTCGCGCGTGGAAGAACCCGTCGTTCGCGCGCGCGCGACGGGAGCCGCGAGGCGGGCGCTCGTCGCGCGTCCATCGAGACGAGCGCGGACCGACCCCCACTCCCCGCGAATCCGCGACGCGCGAAGAAACGAAACGACGACGAACGCGTAAAACGTGACGCCCGTAACGTGTCGCGTCGCGAATAAACGCCGTCGATGGCGTTTTCGACGCTCGCCTCGCGCGAGGCGATGCGCCGCGTGCTGTCCAACCCCCTCCTGCGCCACGCTCGATCCTCGATCGAGGAGGCGACCGCGAAGCAGATCGCGCTCTCTGGTCCCGCGGGGTTTTTAGGGAGCCGCGTGTTGAGTTCCATCTTGGACGCGCACGATTACCGCCGCTCGCGCGGGCTCGACCCGGGCGAAGTCGTTCTTTTATCTTCGTCTCCGGGCAACCTGATGTCGCGCCTGATCGCCAAGCACGGCCACGCGCGCATGGCCTCCGTGCGCGCGACGCGCGTGGATTACTACTTCCAGCACGACCTGGACAGCTGGCGCGACCAGCTCGGGAGCCTGGGCATGGGCGGCTCGGACGCCGTGTTCGTGAACCTCGCCGCGCTCGCCGGGCCGCGCGCCGACCGTCCGGACGCCATGATGGCGGTGAACTACCGCGCGCCGCTGGCGGCGGCGCGCGCGTGCGAGGCGCTGGGGTTCGGGCACTGGATCCAGAGCAGCACGCAGGCGGTGAAGGCGGAACGCGCCGGGCAGGTGCCGTACTCGCGCTGGAAAGCCATGGCGGACTACTCGCTCGCGCGTTTAGAGCGTCTGCCCGTGTCCGTGTGCACGCTCGGTTTGTTGTACTGCAAGAACAGCGGCGTGGTGGGGCAACGAGGAGACGTCCTGAACATGGTGGACCTGGCGCTGCTCCCGATCACGCCCATCATGGGAAACGGGCGCGCGCCGCTGCAGCCGCTGGAGGTGGACGACGCCGCCGCGAGAATCGCGTTCCTCGCGCTCACCGAGCCCACCGCGAGGCCCGTGCAGGCGACGAGCGCCGCCGCGCGCCCGGAGACGATCGACGCCGAGGTCGGGGCGGAGACGTCTGAGACGTCTGAGGTTCCCTCCCGAGAGGTTCCCGCGGCGCCTCCCGCCGCCGGTCCCGGGTGGTACGAGAAGAAGTGCGCGCAGAGGCACGACTGGGCGCGCCCCAAGATCGACCCCGGGCGCCAGTACACGTGGCGCGCGTACGACGCCGTGGGCCCCGAGACGATGACCCTGCTTGAGCTCATGAGAACCTTCGCCGTGCTCAACGGGCGCGTCTTGCACCCGGTTTTCGTGGATTACCGAAACTTCGAAACCGTGCTCAACGTCGCGTCGCTCGGCAACTTGAACCGGCAGTTCGTGTCCCTGCTGCGCAGCGAGCAGGACGCGGAGCGGCCGATCGTGGGGAACCCGGAAACGTTCGAGACGCTGTTAGGTCCGGACGCGCGTCTGTTCAGAATGCGCGACGCGCTGTACGAAGACGACGAAGGCGCTATACCTCAAACGTCGCGACGCGGCAAAAAAATCCGAAAGCGCGCGTTTCCCTTGGGGCCGGCGTTGGAGTGGGTCTGGACGAATTACCGCGTGATCGTGCCTGGAACCAACCTGGTGTTGGAAACCGTCGGGACGTACCTGTTCGGCAAGCGGTTCGCGAGCGACGAGAACTGGTGGTGGATACGAACGGGCGCGATGACCGTTTTGTTAACGGGCATCGCCGCGGGGTCCGCGCACGCCGGCGCCGAGTTCGGAAAGCTGTACGCCGACGCCGTCGCCGGCGGGAAGTGGCCGCCGGGGTTCTGGCCGCCCACGGGGTAGAGAGAGAGAGAGGATGGCACGTGTATAGATACGTGTCACCACCGCCCCCGGTTTTCCCAGACGCACAAAAAAGAAAGAAAAAAAGAACGATGACACGCGTTTGACACCGCGGCGCGTCGTCGCCGACGCGCCTTCAGACTAGTCTACGGAAGCGTATTTCACTAAAAAACAATCGAGCTCCCGTACGTACCGGTACGCTCCGGTACGCGTCTTACGACACGACGCACGCTTCGTATTTTCCCTTTGGCGAAACGAACGGCCCGAACGCGCGATTTGGACACTTTCTCAACACGCCGATCTTGAGCTTCCCCCAGGCGCGCTGCGCGGCGGCGCTGTGCATCTGCATGTCCTCCGTGTTATCTCTGGCGAGGCCCCGCAGGATGGGCAGAGGGCCCACCGGGTGGTCGGCCAGGAACAGCGTCGCGTCGTACACGACGCCGTGCGCCACGAGCAGCGCGCGCCCGCGTTTGCGACGCCGAAGCACCTCGCAACACGAAAACGTCTTTTCTTTCAACGTCTTTGTCTTTTCTTTCGAGCCCCCAACGCGCGTGAGCGTCGAGAGGTCGTCCATCGTGAAGCCCATCGCCGAGTCCGACGCGCCGTCGCGACCCCAGCCGTCGCGGCGGGGGTTCGCGGCGGCGAGCGCCGCCGCCTCCGCCGCCGCCTCCGCCGCCGCCGCCGAAGCGCCGTCGCCTCCGCCGCGTTCCGCCAGCTCCACGTCGGCGTCGGCGGACGTCGACGTGCCGCCGCAAATGGCGCACCCCGCGACGCCGCACGTGTCGCCGCACGCGACGCAGGCGTCGCACGCGGCGTCGCGCCCTTTTTCTTTTTTAGTGTCGTCTCCCGTCTCGGAGGAGCGTCGATCGCTCGATCGCCCGCCCCGGTCCGCACCCGGACTCGGCGCGGGGTGCTTCGGCGAGACACATTCGCCCGCGTCGCTCTCGCCGACGGCGTACCCGCCACCCCCCGCGCCGCGCCGAGGCTCCACCCCGAGGCTCACGGCGCGCCTCTCCGCGTACCGCTCGAGGAGGTACTCCGCGGACTTCGCCAGCGGCGACGGCGGTGAGGACGACGGCGGCGTCGTGGAGGTGGAGGCCACACCCCCTCGACCGCACGCGCGACACGCCGCCGCGTCCGCGAAGGCACGACTCTCCACGCCCACCGCCGAAGCGTCGCTCGCGTGCCCGGTGGAGAGGTGCACCGGCCTCGCGTCGCTAAGCGCGGCGCTGCACGCGTGGCACTTCACCGACGAACCCGGCATCATCGGAGCCGCATCCATTCGGCGCACCGACGACACGTCCCCGGGCGGCGACCCGGACACGCGGTGTGACTCCTCGATCGCGAAGTTGTCCCTCGGCTTGAACCCGCGCGACCGCGCGCGCGAGCCGCTCCCCATCGCGCCGACCGACCGCCTCCGAACCCCGCCGTTCACCCGCACGCGCCCCTCCAATGGCACTTTCCGCGGGTCCTCCTCCGGCAGATATTTGGCGACAGAGCCGGTAAACCAAACGCGCGCAACGTCGCGTCGTCGCCCGAAAATTCGCGCGTGGACGCGTACGCTTTGACAACTCTACGCGACCTACTGTACTACTCGAACGACCCCACCGCTCTCAACGCCACGAGCGCGCCGCCGACACCGCGCAAGACGTTCGAAAAGACGCCAACGTTTGTCTCCGCCCCCTCCGCGGCGACATGCCTGGGCCCGCCGACGAGAACCGCCTCCAGCACGTCGCGCGTCCCCACCTTCGCCACGCACGTCTCGTCGAACGGCGCGGGCAGCCGCGCCGGAAAGGGCGCCGCGTCGCTCGCGGGCGTCGAACGCGTCTGCGCCTCCGCCGCCGCGCGCGCCGCGCACACCAGCGCCTCGGTTCGTCTCCGCTCGGGCCACGGCGCGATGGTCACGGCGAGGCGCACGCCGCCGCCGTCCCCGAAGTCGGGTTCGACCGAGACCACCTCGCCCTGGAAATACGAACACTCGAACGCGTACGCGCGATTGGCGCGCGCCTCCGGCGGCGTCCGGTACCGGTACCGCACGACGTCGCCGGGAAGAAGCGCCGCGCCAACGTCGTCGGGATCGACGCCTACCGGGACGGAAGTGGCCTGGTTCGCGAGCGTGTGGTCGGCGGCGACCAGCGACTCGAGGCGCGTGCGCGTCACGCGACCCGCGCGACACGTCATTTGGGGATCGGACCGCGGCGGATCCGGATTTCTTTTTTTTGCCGCCGGCGGCGCGTCGGCGTCCGACGCGGAGTCGGAGTTCGTTCGGTCCGTCCGCGCGTTCTCGTGCTTCTCCTCCGAGCCACCCAGATCCGAGTCGTCCGAGTCCGACGCGGTGTCCGAAGACGACGAAGACGAAGACGTAGACGCTCGGTCGTCGAAGAAAATCTTCCGCGCGTTCCGACGGACCGTCGTCCTCGACGACGGCGGCTGAGGCGCGACGTTCTTCTCCGGTTTCTGTAGAGCGGCGAGCGACGACTCCGCGGCGCGCAAGACGCTCTCGCTCGGATGCGGCACCCACTCGTGCTCCGGCCAGCCCGCCAGCGCGCCTCCGTGCCTCGCGAGGTCGCCGTTCGGGTCCAGCGCCGCGTTCGCGGGAAGGAAAGAAGCGGGCACGAGACGTTCGCGGGGTTTCGGGCCGAGCGCCCGGGTGCCGTTTCTCATCCCCGCGCGCGTTTCAGGGGCGTCCTTCGCCCGCATGTACGCCTTGTGCTCGTCCCACGCCGCCTGCGCAGCCTCCTTCTCCTCCTGCGATCTTCCCTGCGTGATGTGCTTCTTGTAGTGCGCCGGGATGCCCTGCGCTCCCTTGAACACCCAGTCGCAGACGGGGCACCGCTCGTGCCTCCCGGGCGGAGCGGGGATCGCGCGCGCGATTTCTTCTCGCTCGCCCGCGTTTGGCGCGTCGGCGTTTCCCTCCGCGGCGCCGAAGCTCGCCGCGCGCTTACGCGCGCGCTTGAGCGCCTTGCGGCGGGCGCTGCGGCTACGTTCGGGAGGCGCCGAGCGCGCGGTCGCGCGTTCCGGGACGTGGCGATCCGCGATCGCCGTCTCCGGCGTCCCGGAACCCCCGAACCGCCGTCGCTTCGCGTCTCCTCGTCTCTCCTGTCTCTCGATCTCCCGGGAAACTTCCTCTTCAGACGTCTCCGATCCCCCCGCGATTTCTTCCCCGGCGGCCAGCCGCGCGTACGGCCGGGCGCCCGGGGGGGCGGTCGCGGGTCCCCGCACGCGCACACCCGCGGACGCCGCCGCGGGGGACACGGGCCACGGGCCGCCGTGCGCGCCGTCGAGCCCCCCGTCGTTCCTCGCGCAGACGTGCAGAACGTCCCCGTCCCGGAGCACGTCCGCGGACGAGACGGCGTACCCGTCGAGCCTGAGCGTCACCGCGGTCGCGTCGCACGCCAGGCCGAGGTCTGCGACGATCGCGTCCGCGAGCGGAGCGCGCGGAGCCGAGCGCGAACGAGCCGGGGGGCGGTACCACACGCAGAGGTTCTCCGACGCGCGCCGTTCGACCGGCATCAGACGCGCGTCGATGTTGAGGCGCAGACGCGCCGCGTTTCCGAGATCCGCCTCGTTTCCCAGATCCGCCCGAAAGTGGGGCGTCGACGGGGATGCCGTCGTGGGCATCGTACGCGTCCGGTACCCGTGACCTTCCATGTCCGTGTTCCCGAAGCCGAGAAGACGCCTCCGAGG
>Ga0181563_10005151_pt1 | contig 12021 bp, 8 predicted proteins | sample 011ome_25_FD_133759 | JGI IMG/M metagenome (GOLD analysis project Ga0181563, IMG submission 133759) | Coastal salt marsh microbial communities from the Groves Creek Marsh, Skidaway Island, Georgia - 011512CT metaG (megahit assembly) | ecosystem: Environmental > Aquatic > Marine > Intertidal zone... | reverse complement strand
AATCTTCATTATAAATCAAACACAATGGCTCGTACCAAACAAACTGCTCGTAAATCCACCGGTGGCAAAGCCCCGAGAAAGCAACTCGCGACTAAGGCCGCGCGCAAATCTGCGCCGGCGACTGGTGGCGTCAAGAAGCCGCACAGATACCGCCCGGGTACCGTCGCGTTGAGAGAAATCCGCAAGTACCAAAAGTCCACGGAATTGCTCATCAGAAAGTTGCCGTTCCAAAGATTGGTCAGAGAAATCGCCCAAGATTTCAAGACTGACTTGCGATTCCAATCCTCCGCGGTCTTGGCCTTGCAAGAAGCGTCCGAAGCGTACTTGGTTGGCTTGTTCGAAGACACCAACTTGTGCGCGATCCACGCCAAGAGAGTCACCATCATGCCGAAGGATGTCCAATTGGCGAGAAGAATCAGAGGTGAACGTGCGTAAGTTATTAACTAACGCTGTGCCTTTGAAACAACCATCAAACAAACAAATTGAAGATTCTTATCTTCACCATAAGTACACAATAAAGTGCCTCGTTGCGCTATATAAGATTAATCATTATTCACACTTAACGCCTTCTTATCGTTTTCAAAATTCAAATTCAAGAGAGAGTACCACATAATTTTAGTATCCCCTTTCTTCTTCCTAAATCAGTACACCTCTCGAACGAGGAAAGTATAAAAGTAGTAATTTTCTTCGAAGACTAATAAAGCCGTACAACAAATCACTACTGATAATGTATAATACTACTATTACAATTCGTTTGCAATTCTAACGGGGACTATGTTATAATTCTATTTCCATCTCCCCCAAATGTTATCTAGAGTGTGCGTTTTACCGGCTTTCAACCAAGCGCTGATTTCTTTGCGCAAATAGTCGCGGTTTCGCGCCAACTCTCGCGCCAACTTTTCCTTTGTGCACACGCCTTTTTTCTTCAACTCGTACAGTAAGTTTTGAACTCTCGGTTGACTTCTACCTTCAATTCGCGAACACAGAATTGGCTTAGCCGCGTACTTGTCTTTGATCTCCGCGAAACACTGGAAGACATTTCCGAGAAGCAACGCCGTCGCAAACGGACCGACTGCTTTCTCGAGTTCAGTCACGTTCATCGCTTTCAGAGGTAACTCCCAAAGGTGCGGTCCAAACCGAGGTGCTACCCAACACACGACTTGATCGCGATTTGGCGCGTATCTCGGTATCGGGTCGTCTAATACTCTATCCATGCCTTCTAATAAACACTCACTTTGCAACAACCAACTCGGTTCAACTGTCGTCGCACCAACCACATACGGTCGCTTCTGCGTTTGGATTAAGTCGTTGTAGACAATGAACTCAGACGCAGTTTTGTGCAACGCGGAGGATGGGTGCAAGAAAACTGGTCTGTTGTCATCGAGACCACCGTTGCTCGAAGAATCAAACGCCGGCTTGTATCGCAACGCTTTCGTGCTTCGCGACATCGAGTCCAGATTTTCGCCTCTGATTTCTGCATCTCGAGCATACTGTTCGAGCTCTTTCTGTTTCGAACGTCGAGCGACTTGATCGATCCATCCGCAACACAAAGCCTTTCGTAGCGCTTTATCTAAATCCGAATTCGGTTTAATAACAATCTTGCTAACACTGACTTTCTCAGCGACTTCATCCTCTTCAATCAAACCTATTCGAGATAATACCCGGAACAACTGTTTGCGTAAATCTGACATTTCACGCATAGTGCGTTCATGCAAACGATTTTCTTGGCAAAACACGTGCGCTTTCGATGGACCATTTGCCTCTACAAACTGGTTGTACGCCAACAAGCACTGCGCAACTGTCAAGGCGTCTGAGTTCACGTGATGAAACTTGACGTGCGGCGGCGGCGCGTTCGATTTTTTCCCTTCTTTCATCTCCTTTTCTTCGTCGTCGTCGTCGTTTCTATCGTTTCTATCTTCGCTATCGTTTGCTTCGACGTGTTTTAAAAACGGTGAATCCATACCGAGACCGGCGCACACCGCTATCGCGTAAATCAAACAGTTTTTTACGCCCGATACAGAAGCGGCTATTAGCATTCTTGCTTGTCTCGGACTGACTGGAATTTGTGCCATTCCTCGACCAATATCCGAAAGCTCGCCTATTTGGTTAGTTGCTCCTAGAATTTCCAGAGTACGCGTAGCCAGTCGAACTTGCTCGAAATCCGGCGGCGTGATGAATGGGAAATTCAACACTTTGTCGATGCCTAAATAGCGCATGCTCAAAACGACTCCATCGACCGGTGCAGTCGTTATTGCCGGGGCAGCAAACTCGTTCAAATCGTTTACGTAGTGCGAAGACGAAAACAGGCGATAGCAGTGTCCAGGCGCAGTTCTTCCAGCACGACCAGCGCGCTGTTCAGCCGATGCTTTTGAAATCCATCCAACTTCGAATCGAGACATGCCAGAAGTTTTTTCGTACTTTCTCTCCTTTTGACGTCCAGCATCGACGACATATCGAACTCCAGGGATTGTAAGCGATGTTTCGGCTACGTTTGTGGATACTATGACGTTTCTTTTATACCCTTTTGGTGTTTTCGCAAACACGCGCGCTTGCGCTTGAGGCGGAAGCATGGCATACAAAGGTAAAACGTTCAACGGCCCAGGACCATCATCGTCATTTTCACGATTGTTACTCTCATCAGTACCTCCTTCTTCTTTCTTTTTGCCATCGGTATTATCATCAGTGATGACTTTGAAGTTGGCAGTCGGTGCGTATTTTCGTGCCCAATCTGCCTCGGCTATTTTTGTCTCTTCTTCGGTCAGCGCGTCGCCCATTACGACAACTTCATCTTCCTCGGAAATATCTGAGCGGTCATCGTCGTCGTCGTCAAAGTCATCTTTGAACGTGTCTTCGTTGAAATCATTCAAAACTTCTCCAGCAGCATCGGCGGCATCTACATCATACGCATCACCTATCGCATCGTCCTCTTCTTCCTCCTCTTCTTCTTCTTCTTCTTCCTCTTCCTCTTCCTCTTCCTCTTCACCATCATCATCATCTTGATTGTCGTTGTCCTCGTCTCCTTGCTCCGACGTTATCCTATGTGCCGTCTGTTTCTTCTTCTTCTTTACTTTTTTCTTCAAGGGATAATTCCCTCTTAACCGTTTGCAAAAGTCTTCGACTTCTTTCTGACCGGTCAAAAACACGAGAACATCTCCCGGAGGTAGTTTGCGGTGAATCGCGAGCGTTTTACGCAACGCTTCGGAGACGTAATCTACCATTTCCGTTCTTCGCGAGAAATGTATCGTCACGGGAAACTGTCTCGCCGCAACGTTCATAACAACCGGTGGTATTGGACACAATTTTTTATTCTTCACAAACTCTTCGACGCGCAGAGTCGCAGACATGACGACAAGACGTAAAGGCGTGATGACGTTTTTATTATTCTTCTCTTTCGTCAGAGCCGCCCGTAAAGGCACAATTCTCGACAGTAAACCCAGCAAAATATCCGTGTTTACCGATCTCTCGTGCGCTTCGTCGACTATGACGACTGAATACTTGCGCAACAACAAATCTGCTTGAATTTCTCGAAGTAAAATACCATCGGTACAGAATTTAATCCGAGGCGTATCGCCGACGCGTTTATCGTGACGGACTTGGTACCCGACATCACCTCCTAATTTCACGTTCAATTCTTCGGCTATTCTTTTCGCTGTCGACGTCACGGCTACTCGTCTCGGTTGTGTCACGCATACGGCTCCCGGATGGTCCACACAACCTGGATCTCCATACCCGGCTTCGTATAGGAATTGCGGAACCTGTGTCGTTTTACCGCATCCGGTTTGTCCGCAAATCACACTTATTGGATTTGTATTAATCGCGTTCATAATCTCGTGCTCTTCGCCTAAAATGGGCAACTGAAGGCGTCCTTCTTGTATTTTTTCATCTCTTTCTACGGGAACGGCGTACGCGCTGCCGAAGAAGACTTCGTGATATTCTGATTTCTGCTGCGGTTGCAGCGCAAGTTCGTCGGCGGCGTCTTCTTTCAGCTTGTATTTTTCTCTCAAAGCTGAAACTAACGCTCGCGTGGCTCCATCGAGCGTTTGTACGCCAATCTTAGACCGTTCGATGATGTCCACATCACCTAGTGCTTCTAAATCTACCTTTTCTTGTTCAGTTAACTCCTTCGATGGCTCTTCTTCTTCCTTCGCTTTTGCGCGGTCTTCCTCTCGCGCCTCGTCCTCCTCTTCCTCGGAAGACTCCGCCGCGTCTTTCTCGTTGGCAGTTTTCGCCCGTTTCGCCAATCTCTCCTGCTCTTCTCTCTGCCCGGGTAAATAACTCGATATCCCCATTCGCTCTGCTTTCATTTGTTTCGTCAGTTTCTCTTTCCTCGTCTCTTTGTTTCCAAGCGTCGAGGACTTCTCAAAGTAATACATCTCCTCCTCTTTGAGAGTGTTTTTCTTCAACGACTCGAGCACGGCTTCCCTTCCCGCGCGTTTCCTCTTGTCCTCTTCCACCTTCAAAAGTTTCCGCTTTTGCGATTTCGAGAGTTTCTTTTCCGGAAGAGGTGGAGGTTCTTTGGATGTCGTCGACTTCTTCTTCTTCGCGTGGAGTAACACGACAGTTCCGGAAAGTTCCTCCGAAAGCATCGTTTCTTCTTTGTCTTCTTCTTTGTGCTTCTTTGTCTTCTTTGTCTTCTTCTTCTTTGTCTTCTTCTCGACGTCTCTTTCTCTTCCTCCTCCAGTAGCCATCGACATCATCATCGTCTATAAGTCATCGTCGATGATGATTTATCATCAGTGAATATCCGCTTTTGCGAGTGATGTGTAATGCAGAATTTTGGTCTCAAAACGTCACTTTTCCCTTTCGCCGCCACCCGCACGTTCGTTGGAAAATTCAGCGTTACACACAAACCCGCAGAGTGCACACGACGCGATGATGCAATCTTTCGCCGTCTGTTTTCGACCAACGTGTGAACAGAGAGCGCACTCCAATCGCTTCGCGTCCTCGTCTTCGTTTTCATCACCACCACCACCCACTTTGAAAACGACGACGACGATTCAGACGACGAGAAACGGGAGGAGGAAAAAACAAACGCGAGAGAGAACACTTTTGATGAACAGCTTGGGAACATCTTCAGAAGATATCAAAGAAACCATGGCTGAAGAAATCTCTCAAAAGATTAACGAGGAAATCGCAGACGCGAGGGGTGCGTTAATCCAAGTCGGCGCCGTCGTCGCCGCGCACGGTTTGAAAGGCGAAGTCAGAGTTTTACCTCTGACGGACTTTATCGAGGAACGTTTTATGAACCCGGGGGTGGAGTTGTACGTGGAAAATGTTGCGCAAGGAAGATCGTCGAAAAACGACGGATACGATCGACCCATAGCGGAGGGGAAGTTCATGCGCATCGCCAACGGACGATGGGTGACGAGTAAAGGAAGAACAGAACCGATTGTAAAGTTTAAAGGATGCTCGGACCGCACGACGGCGGAGGCGATGATTGGAAGACGCATATACATCGGGGCAGAAAGTCGAGCGGAAATCGAGGAAGAGGATGCGTTCTACTGCCAAGACTTGGAGGGTTTAACGGTGATTATGCACGAAGGCGAGAGGGAAGTTGTAGGTGTGGTTGAAGACATATATCGCGGCGCCGGCGAGAAGGATTTGATGAAGGTGCTCATGCAACCAGAGATGGAAACGAAGACGAATAAAAACGGAGAAGTCGAAATCGACGTCGTGGAGTATTACGTGTATATACCGTTCGTGAAAGATATCGTGCCTGTTGTAGATGTCGACCAAGGGCTGATTGAAATCACCCCTCCTCCTGGCTTGCTTGATTTGAAACAAAAAGTAGGGAAGAAGAAGAATAAAATATAAATATACGAGTACTAACTGCTTGCATACACTACCACTATAATCTCTAAATATCGCTCTAAATACATACACAAAAATCATTAACTTGCACAGAAATATATAACTACTGATAGTCGGAAGAGATTGAATCTAGCTCGATACTTTTGCCGCTAATTCGGATCGCACTCAGAGACGTCGCGATTGGGCGCTTGTAACTTCGCAAACTCAAACTCGAATACACGACTGAAACTGAACTCAACGCCATCAACGCGGCGGCTGCCCACGGCGGTAATTGAAACATAGTTCTCGAATAGAAAGCACCAGCGGCCCATGGAATGGCGATGATGTTATATCCCAGGGCCCAGATGTAATTCATTTTTATTTTTCGAAACGTTTCTCGAGCAATATCCAAACTCACCGCGACATCTTCTAAATCGCTCTTCATCAATACAAAATCAGCCGCCTCAATGGCAACTTCTGTGCCGCAACCTATCGCTATTCCAACATCCGCCGAAGCTAACGCTGGAGCATCATTGATACCATCTCCAACCATTGCTATGACAGCGTCAGGATTGGTATTCTTCATTTCGGCAATCTTTTCGGCCTTATCTTTCGGGGACATTCGAGCGTAAACGTTCTGAATGCCGCATTCGCTCGCGATTGCTTTCGCGGTTTCGATGTTATCTCCGGTGACAATCGCGCATTCTATGTGCATTCTAGCTAGCATGGCAACAACACCAGCCGCTTCGGGTTTGATTGGATCTGAAACTGCAAAAACACCTTCCACGGCGTTGTTAATCGAGACGAAAACGACCGTATGCGCCTCGCTTTGGTGTTCCCCTGCGAATTTCCGCGCTTCGTGAGGTATGTTCTCGGCATCACCGACGAGCTTTTCGTTTCCTATGTGCACAGAAATTCCACTTTCCATGACACACCTTAAACCTTCTCCTGGAATAACTTGCGACGAGATAACTTTATCTTTATTTGGTTCGTCGTTGCTTTTTGTCGTTTCATCCGCATACTTCACGAACGAATGCGCAAGCGGGTGTTCGCTATCTTTCTCTGCAACGGCCACTATTTCAGCAAGTTGTTGTTGCGAATAAGTACTACTAAAGACTCTCAACTCCAAGACTTTCGGCTTGCCTTGCGTGAGCGTTCCGGTTTTATCGAACAACACTTTGTTCACTTTTGCCGCGCGTTCCAAACCGTCTGCACCTTTGATCAAAATACCGTTACTTGCACCGACGCCAGTGCCAACCATTACCGCGGTCGGTGTTGCTAGCCCTAAAGCGCACGGGCACGCAGTCACGAGGACAGAGATACCAAAGAGCATGGCAAAGATAAATCTTGATTCGTTTTCGGGAAGCCAGCTTTCTGGGTATTTATTTTGCGCGCCAGCGTAATACCACATAAAGAACGTGAAAGCGGACACGATGATCACGAACGGAACAAAGACATTCGAGATGGAATCCGCCGCCGCTTGAATCGGTGCTTTTGCAAGCTGTGCGTTTTCAACGAGCGTTACGATTTGAAACAACGACGTCTCTGAGCCGATCTTATCCGCGCGCATGAGAAACGCCGCTCCTGCGTTGAGCGTACCTCCAGTGATGGTATCTTTTCCGCATTTCTTTATCGGCATGCTTTCTCCCGATAACATCGACTCGTCCACGTAGGCCAACTCGGAATCTAATAAAACGCCATCTGCGGCGATGCGAGCTCCAGGCATTACTTTCAATATATCGCCCCTGTGGATTAACGTTGCAGAAATGACTTTCTCGGAGTACGACGTTCCATCTTTGTTCAAAGTCAATAAGATAGTTTCCGAAGGCACGAGTTGGAGTAGTTTAGTAACCGCATCTGAAGTTTTCTTCTTCGCCGAGGACTCTAAATACTTTCCGAGCAAAATAAACGTAATGAGCATCGAGCTCGTATCGAAAAACGTTTTCCCGTAGTTGTGCCCAATCGTAATGCAATGAAATATCGTAAACACCGAGGCAAAATACGCCACATTTGTCGCCATGGCGACTAACACGTCCATGTTTGCGCTGCCGTGTCGGAGCGATTTGTACGCTCCGGTATAAAACCGTCGTCCAACGACGAATTGCACGGGAGTCGCTAAAGCCCACTGCATGTACGTCGATATTTTCACGTCGAGAATCTGCGTCTTGATGAAATTTTTAAGCAAATCGGCGTGAGTAAACGCAATGTTGATTAAAATTATGGGCACCGTATACATCAACGCCGAAATCAACAAAGACCAGTACTCCTCGGCTTCCGATTTCCGCTTCTTCGACCCGCCTTCTTTACCATCGCCGACGAATAACAAATTACACTCAAACCCACAATCTTCGACGGCACTTATAATCGTTCTCGGTCCAGTCGCGGTTGAATCGAAAGAAACTTTTGCCGACCCTCGAGGCAACAACGCGACCGAAGCGCTCAAGACGCCCGGCGTATCGTTCAAGGCGTGTTCAACTGCCGACGTGCACGCCGAACAAGTCATTCCCTCTACGGATAGAAATATGTTCGCGATCGACGTCTCTTTCTCTACTTCGGCTTCAAAACCGACGTCTTCTAAGGAGGACACTAAAAGCGCCTCAAAGTCGGAGATATTTTGTTTGAGTGAACTCGCGAACTCAACGACGGCTCGTCCGGTTGTTAAACTCACCGCCGCTTTCTCGACCCCGTGTATAGAACTCAAAACACCTTCGACGGTTCCAGAACACGCTGAACACGTCATTCCTCTCACGTGTAACCGAATGATCTGTTGTAGTCTTCTCGTAACTGTTGTTCTTGTCGTTGGATTCATCATCGATGATGGTCCATCAGCCAATCGTTTTTCTTCAACTTCTGTTTCATCATCTTCGTTCGATGATGACGATGACGCGGGAAAAGAAACCAACGGGATGTTCTCAACCATCGTCAGAGCCGGTTGCTTGCTCCCGAAGCCTCCTCCTCCTCCTCGCTTCTTCATCTCCTCTCAATTACTACAAGCGCAATTTTTTTAAAAGGCAACTTTTTTTTCCAAAACCATCTCCTGCCCTCCTGTCGCCTGTGACCTCCTCCGACCTAAAAATCGCAACAAAAATGTTTCCTCTTTCATCTTTCCTCAAAAATTTTTTAACACGCCAAAAAAGCGAACAGAGGCAAAACCAACAATGGGGACGAATAGTAATAATAATAATAATACTAATACTAATAATAGAAATAGTAACACTATTAGCAGAAAGAAGGGATTGATACACGGGTACCTGTTACTGTACAACTTGATACAATCGCTCGGATGGACCGCAGTTTTAGCGAGCGCACTCAGAGCAGTTTTGTTGCCCGCCTCATCAAATTTTGGACGCACCACCAATTGGCAGGAGAGATTGACGACGGTGTACGACCACTCGTCGATGTTCGTCAAACCGTTCCAGATTTTATCTCTGATGGAAACTTTGCACGCTGTATTTGGTTTTGTTCGATCGCCGGTACTTCCGAGCGTCTTGCAATGGATGGGTAGGACGCACGTTTTAATGTGCGTGACCGATTCTGTTATGCCCTTGCAAAAAACAACCGCCGCGGGAGTGTTGATTTTATGTTGGGCTATAACTGAGTGCGTGAGGTACCCGTGCTATGCGTTGGGGATTTTGAATGCCACTCCAAAGTGGTTGCTCTATTTACGGTACACGCTTTTCATTCCGTTGTATCCTTTAGGGGCAGCCTCGGAAATGAAACTGATGTACGATTCCATCGGTTTCGTCAAACGCGTGGAGATGTATTACGTGCACATGCCAAACGTTTTAAACTTTGCGTTTGATTATTCGTGGTTCTTGTATCTCGTGTTGGTGGTGTATCCGTTCATGTTCGCGCAACTGTATTTTTACATGTTCCATCAGAGACGACGGAAGTTAAAGACGAAGAAAGCGTGATATAAGCGCACATTTTTTTAGCGTTGTCTTTACTTATAGAACAACACCTCTATATCTTACAATCTTTCGAACACTACACATCTATCTATCTATCTATCTATCTATCTATCTATACTTTTGCCTCCATTTCTATCGTCCTCCCGCTCTGTTAGAACGTTTCAACATTCGAAGCTTTTGCGTGATTCGATCCTTAACCGATCCTTTCTTTCGTTTTTTCGTCTCTTTGTACTCGCGGACTTCCTCCTCTTGAAGTCGCGTCGCTAACCTTTCTTGCTCTAGGATTTGTTCCGCATTTTCCTCACAAATCCCCATTTCCGCTCTCGTTCCGGCAATAGCGAGCATTTCTTCGTTGTGGTCTCGAACTTCTTGCGCGACGACCGTTTTCGCCGCTCTTTCGACGGCAAGAGCTGATACGTTCTGCCTCTTCGGAGGAGGCTGGTACGCTCGTCTCCTTCGCCGGTGCGCTCTCTCGAGAAGTTCGTTGATGTTCGAAGATTGACGCAAGGCGTTTTCGCCTTGTAAATTGGGCATCAATCCCGATTGGACGATTGGATTTTCTTCTCGTTCCTCCTCTTCCTCTTCTTCTTTGCCATTCTCATTACCGCTTGCAACTTGTTTCAACTGTTTTCTCTTTTCGAGTGGTATTAAATTCAACGCGTCGCAGCGCTCGATGATATCAACAATCTTCTTTTTCACCTCACCAAGTTTGTTGATACATCTTGCCCGTTCGTCCTGTAACGAGTGATTGGTGAAACGACCAAGAAAGGCCAAGTGAGACGAAAACTTCGGCAATAGTTGTAGCCGAGCGGAAACGTAAAATCCTCTCAAGTCTTCCAAGACAGCCGCGTTGTCTTCTGTTTCGCACAAGTAAATTCCGTTATCATTATCGTCGGCGTTATTGTGGTCATAATTTTTATCATTATTCTCGTTCTTCTTCTTTGGAGTCGAAGCGTCGTCATTTTTATGTCCATCGAGGTTTGCGTGCTCTTCGTCTTCTACGTCTTCCCACTCTGTTTCTTCGTCTTCGTCGTTTTCAAGTATATTGTTTCCTTTCCCGGTCGATGCACCGAATAAGATTTCAAAGCACGCCTTGGCACCAAAGACAACCTCGTGAGAATCCTCCACGAGCGACGGTACGTCATTTTTCACCTCTTCCCATTTTTGTAACAAGCGCTCTTGCACCTCCCGTTCTCTTCGCGCTTCTTCCTCCTTTGCCTTCTTCGCCTTCACTTCGGGAGCCTCGTCGCCGAGATTTTCCGTCACAAATCTCTTCGCAATTTCAATCTGTGGGAACTGCGCCCCGAATTTAACACCCCATTTTTCTAACGTTTCGTATCCAATCTGGCGAAGCGTCTCTTTCTTCGCCTTGTCGTTCCCCGGTAAGTTGGTTTCGCTCAACATGGCGCTTCGTTTCGCTCCGTTCCTGCCGCACGTCCCTACGCCCAAACCGAACCGAAGGAACTCGTTCAGTCTTTCCATGGTGAGTTCTCGAAACAGTTTCGATTGTACGCTCAGTTTCCGTATAATCCCGCACGTTTTCATTCTCGTCTCGATGTTTCTCTTATCTCGTAAATACGTCTCAAACATCAAGTCGTGCGAATGCTTCAACACTCTCTCGTCTGAGTGTTTCAAAGTTCTTTTGAGAACTAAAAACTTCTCGTCCGAGGAGATGAGTTCGTCCACGTTTGACGCGGAAATCAAAAGCTGATTCTCGTTCCTATTATTCGCATCACGAGCATCAGCAGTCGAGGAATATCGACAGGCTGCTCGCACTTGTTTGGTGACGACTGGAAACAAATCTACATTTTCTTCTCGTTTGTCATCGTCGTCCCCCAACGACGAAGCCGTCGTCTTCATCACGTTTTCGCCGCCAGAGGAAGAAGGAAAAGGGGCGGTGGTCGTCGTCGTGGGCCTCATTTTCTCTCTCTTTCTTATTCTCTTTGTATTCTCTGTTTCCTACTACTGTTCATCATCATTCAAGCATTCGTAGTATTTGCCAGAGAACAGAAATGAAAGGAAAAAGTGCATGAGAAAAAAGTCCATTTTCCATGAAAACGCATGAAAAGATATTCTCGAGAGCTCTCTTTTTCTCGTCAGCACGCAGAGACTCTCTCTTCAAAAATATCTCCTCTCAAAGTATCAGAGACCTTTTTCGACTCTGTTTGTTGTTGTGCGTCTTCTATATATCATCACATAAACAACCACACGACGAAAAAGTCTTTTGTCGATCTTCATCATCATCTGCGCAAAACAGTAGGAGTAGGAGGAAGAGTACGATTTGAGATTCTTTTACGGACTTAAACCTGTCGTTGTTGTT
>Ga0181563_10005150_pt1 | contig 12024 bp, 10 predicted proteins | sample 011ome_25_FD_133759 | JGI IMG/M metagenome (GOLD analysis project Ga0181563, IMG submission 133759) | Coastal salt marsh microbial communities from the Groves Creek Marsh, Skidaway Island, Georgia - 011512CT metaG (megahit assembly) | ecosystem: Environmental > Aquatic > Marine > Intertidal... | reverse complement strand
GGCACCAGTGGCACGCGGCGTATCCGATGGAGAGCAGGATCGGTTTTTGGGAGGCCCGTGCGTCTGCCAGCGCTTCTGCGCCCCATGGATACCAGTGGACGGGGTTGTCGGCGTGTTGCAGAAGATAAGGGCTGGTTTCATTGGCCAGCATGTTGCGGGTCATGTCTTGGCCTTGTGTGGATCCGGGTCGGATGTATCGACGTGGGAGACAGCCTACAATGTCGGTGCGCTTTGCCCATAGGCAAGCACCGATCGGACGAGAAAGGGGTAAAGTGATGAAGGTAACAATCAATGTCGACTGTACGCCGGAAGAGGCGCGGACATTCATGGGGCTACCCGATGTTGCCGGTGCCCAGCAGGTTGTCGTCGATGAGTGGCAACGTCAGGCGCTTGAGGCAATGTCGACCATGGATCCGCAAACGCTGTTCAAAGCCTGGATGCCCGGTGGCTCTGGTTCGGCCGGAATGCCCGGTACGGATGTGTGGGAGCAATTTCAGCAGGCATTTTGGGCGGCGATGCCCGATTCTGGCGGGCAGACAAAGAAGTAGATTTGGATGAGCTGGAGCATCTGAAGGTGCGCGATACGATTTACGCGCTGTCGAGCGGGGCTGGGGCTGCCGGGGTTGCGGTGATCCGCATATCCGGACCGGCGACGGATAAAGTCCTGCAGATGCTCGGGGTCACCGAGTTACCGGCCGCACGTTATGCTGCACTGCACAAAATAGTGTCTCCGAAAACGGGCGATGTGTTGGATCAGGCACTTGTTTTGAGGTTTCCCGGCCCTGGGAGCTTCACCGGAGAGGACATCGCAGAGCTCCATATACATGGTGGCGATGCTGTCCTGGCGTCGGTCTTCGAGGCTCTGAGGGCTTCTGATATGGCGCGCATGGCCGAGAACGGTGAATTCACGCGCCGTGCCTTTGAAAATGGAAAACTTGATCTCACATCCGCGGAGGCCATCGGCGATCTTGTCGCCGCTCGAACGGACGAGCAGCGCAAACTTGCGTTGCGCCAGTATGACGGAGATCTCGCGACGCTTTATGACGGGTGGCGCAAAGAGTTGATTGATGTTTTGGGCTACGCGGAAGCGGAAATAGACTTTTCTGATGAGGAACTACCCGAGGCACTACATAAACAGGTAGTGCAAAGAATTAATGTTATTAAACAAGCTGTTGTTAAACATAGTAATACTGCACTACTCGGTGAAAGAATTCGGTCTGGATTTCCGATTTCGATCATTGGTGCACCGAATGTTGGAAAGTCCAGCCTGCTGAACGCGCTGGCAAAAAGAGACGTTGCGATTGTCTCAAGTATGGCCGGGACGACACGGGATGTGATTGAGGTCGAAATGAACCTCGGAGGTTATGCTGTATCGATATCGGATACGGCTGGAATCCGGGATTCGATGGATAAAATTGAGGCTGAGGGCGTCAGACGTGCAGAGGCCCGCGCAGCAGACGCTGCTCTCAGGCTTGTGGTGGTTGAGGCCGGGAACATGGGGATTCCAGACCGCGTCTCGGCACTCATGGATCGCGATACGATTGTGCTGCGCAATAAGATTGATCTTATAGGTGGGTCCACAAATGCCGGAATACCGGGGTTTGATGGGGAGGTTATACCTATATCTGTTCAATCGGGAGCTGGGATAGAGGGCCTGATAGGCCGGCTCGGTGAGTTGGTTCAAGAAAGATTGTCCGCGGTTGAGGGGCCGGTTCCGACGCGACAACGGCACCGTGAGGCTCTTGCGGATACGATTGAGTCACTTGAGCGGGCCGGTCTGGGGGCGTTGCCGGAACTCGTTGCAGAGGATATCCGCCTGGCCGCGCGTTCATTGGGCCGGATTACGGGTCGCATTGATATCGACGAAGTTCTCGACACAATATTCAGGGATTTCTGCATCGGGAAGTGACCTGTGTTTCACGTGAAACATCATCCATGAGTTCCGCTTTGACAGGGCACCTGAGAGGGCCTACATACCGCGCGCAATGGTAAATTCAGAACAGACATATGATGTGATTGTCATCGGCGGTGGTCACGCTGGCTGTGAGGCCGCGTCCGCGTCCGCACGCGTGGGCGCCCGCACATTGCTGATCACGCACAAAGCCAACACCATCGGGGAAATGTCCTGTAATCCTGCAATTGGTGGTCTGGGCAAAGGACATCTCGTACGTGAGATTGATGCGCTGGATGGCGTTATGGGGCGGGCGATTGATCGTGGCGGAATTCAATTTCGCATGCTCAACAAGAGCAAGGGTCCCGCTGTCTGGGGCCCACGGGCGCAGGCAGATCGGAAACTTTACCGGGAAGCGGTTCAGGACATTCTGGCCAACCAACCGGGCGTCTCCATTTTGGAGGGTGCTGTTGAAGATCTGATTCTGTCCGATAACAACGTCGTAAGCGGGGTGACGCTTGCGGATGGCCAAGAGGTCAAGGCCGCCACAGTTGTTCTGACAACCGGTACATTTCTGCGCGGTGTCATTCATATCGGAGAGAAACAAGTGGCCGCCGGACGTATGGGAGAGGCACCGGCTCTCGGCCTTTCGGACACTTTGATGCGGACCGGGTTCGCGTTGGGGCGCCTCAAGACCGGAACACCACCGCGTCTTGATGGTCGAACTATTGCGTGGGGACAGCTCGAAAGCCAGCCAGCCGATGATCCGCCGATCCCGTTCTCTTATATGACGGACCGGATTACGACGCCGCAGATTGATTGCCATATCACGCACACCAACCAGGCCGTTCATGACCTGATCCGCGCTAACCTCGGACGTGCGCCGATTTATTCGGGTCAGATCGAAAGTGGTGGACCCCGCTATTGCCCATCGATTGAGGACAAAGTCGTTCGGTTTGCGGAGAAATCCCGGCACCAGATTTTCCTGGAGCCCGAAGGTCTTGATGATGACACTGTTTATCCCAACGGGATTTCAACGTCTCTGCCCGAAGATGTACAGCTCGGAATTCTCAAGGAAATACCCGGCCTCGAAAATGCCCGCATGATCCAGCCGGGTTACGCGATAGAGTATGATTTCGTGGATCCCCGTGAACTTCGTCGAACCCTTGAAACACGTCGGATTTCCGGACTTTTCCTGGCCGGGCAGATCAATGGAACGACCGGATATGAAGAGGCTGCGGGTCAGGGCCTTGTGGCGGGTATCAATGCCGCGCATCAGGCTTCCGGCGGTGAGCTTCGCTTTGAACCGGACCGGGCCACGTCATATATCGGTGTCATGATTGATGATCTGGTAACCCGGGGTGCTGATGAACCCTATCGGATGTTCACGTCTCGGGCGGAGTACCGTTTGTTGTTGCGCGCAGATAACGCTGATCAGCGCCTGACACTGGAGGGCGTTCGACTGGGTTGTGTGGGATCGCAACGAGCGGATCTGTTCCGGGTTAAGGCTGAAGCGCAGGCTTCCGGGCGCGCGCGTCTTGAACAGATCAACGAGACACCCAATGCCCTGGCGGAGCGGGGGATAAAGATCAATCAGGACGGTGTGCGCCGTTCTGCCTTTGAGCTTTTGACGTTCCCTGATGTGACGTTTGATACGCTGATAGGGGTATGGCCCCAGCTTTCGGATATTGAACCGCGTATCCGGGGCACGCTCGAGGTCGAAGCCAAGTATGCCCATTATCTCGCGCGCCAGAGTGCGGATGTTGAAGCTTATCGTCGAGATGAAAATCTGAAGCTACCCGAAGATCTCGAATATCGCGGTATTCCGGGCCTTTCAAACGAAGCAGTTCAGAAGCTACAGCGTTTGAAGCCAGAGACTCTGGGGCAGGCGGGGCGGATTCCCGGTATGACGCCGGCAGCTCTGGTCATCCTTTTGCGGCATGTGCGCCGCAGTGCCGATACCGACGTGAGCGCGGCTTAATCCACAACATATTGTAGTTGGCTGTCAGACCATAGCCTGTTATAGGGTGTGTATGGTCAATACGGCGACAATGTCGGCTGAAGAGTTTGGTCGGACCGCGAATGTTTCACGTGAAACACTGGCGCGATTTGAGGCCTACGAAGACCTACTTCAGCAGTGGCAGCAGAAAATTAATCTCGTCTCTCGCACGACCCTTGCGGATGTGTGGCGCCGGCATTTTTTGGATTCTCTTCAACTGCAGCCCTGGATTGATCCCACCGTGCCCACCTTGGATATGGGAAGCGGTGCGGGGTTTCCGGGCATGGTCCTGTCGATTGCTCAGGATGCGCCTTTTGTGCTGGTTGAATCTGATACCCGGAAATGTGCGTTCCTGCGTGAAGTGCGTCGTGTGACGGATGCACCCGCGGAGATCCATGACGGGCGGGTCGAGGCCATGAGCGTGGAGAATGGTTTCGGTTTGATCATTGCACGCGCGCTGGCCCCTGTTTCCCGGCTCCTGGAGCTCGCCCGGCCACTGCTGGGTCGGGATGGGTACTGCATCTTCCTCAAAGGTGAACGGGTCGAGCAGGAGCTTGAAGAGGCTTCTGCGGCCTGGACGATGGATTTGAAAAAACATCCGAGTGTGGCGGATCCACGCGGCGTGATTCTGGAAATAAGGAACCCTGATCGTGTCCTATGAAAACCCCCCCAAGATTGTACCGACCAGCTACCCGGTCGATGAACCCCTTATCAAACCCGCGATGCCCATTCATCACGGCACCCGGATCATCGCGATCGCCAACCAAAAAGGTGGGGTCGGCAAGACCACAACGGCGATCAACCTCGCAACGGGCCTCGCGGCCTGCGGTCAGAAGGTTCTGGTTGTGGATCTGGATCCACAGGGTAACGCGTCGACAGGTCTTGGCGTTTCAGAATATGAGATGGACGTTTATGATGTCCTGATCGGGGGTGTGGACCTCACCAAGGTTATTTGCACTTCGGATATCCCGGGGCTGGATGTCGTGCCGGCATCGGCAGATCTGGCGGGTGCAGAAATCGAGTTGATTGATATCGATCATCGCGAAGCACGCCTTAACAACGCGTTGGCGCCGGTTCTCGGCAAGTATGACTATATCCTCACGGATTGCCCGCCAGCCCTTGGGTTGCTGACCATCAACGCGCTGGTTGCCGCAGATTCGGTTCTTGTTCCATTGCAGTGTGAGTATTTTGCCCTGGAAGGCATGACCCGGTTGATGAAATCAATCGAACGTATCCGCCGGGCCTACAACGAGGACCTTGATATTCAGGGCATCGTTTTGACCATGCATGACGGGCGCAACAATCTCTGCCGTTCTGTTGAAGCCGAAGTTCGGGAATATTTCGGAGATCGGGTTTATCGTACGGTCATTCCTCGCAATGTTCGCTTGTCTGAAGCACCGTCTTATGGTGTCCCGGCGCTTGTATACGATCTGGCTTGCGCAGGTTCTCAGGCTTACGCGCGGCTTGCAGCTGAAATGTTGCGCCGGGAAGGTGCAGGTCCGATCGGGGAGGCAGCGGAATGAATGATACGACCTCAAGACGCCGTCTGGGCCGCGGTCTTTCGGCATTGCTGGGTGATGATGAAGAGGACTATCAGGATCTCGATCGCACCAAATCACCACGTGAGCTTCCCATCGAACAGCTCCGCCCCGGACAGTTCCAGCCACGAACCAATTTTGATGACGATGAATTAAATGCGCTGGTAGAATCCGTTCGTTCCAAGGGAATCCTGCAGCCCATTCTGGTCCGTCGCGATCCGGTGCAAGCCGACCTGTACGAGATTATTGCCGGTGAACGCCGCTGGCGTGCGGCACAGCGCGCACAACTCCACAATGTGCCTGTTGTGGTGCGCGAGCTGACGGACCAGGAAGCGCTCGAAATAGCCCTGATCGAGAATATCCAGCGTTCCGATCTATCGGCCATTGAAGAGGCCGAGGCCTATCAACGGCTGATTGACGAATTTACGCATACGCAGGATGCGCTCGCCAAAGTCGTCGGCAAAAGCAGAAGCCATGTGGCCAATACTCTGCGCTTGCTGACCTTGCCGGCTGAAGTTCGTGAAATGGTGGACAAGGGACAACTGACCGCAGGACACGCACGAGCACTGGTTGGTCGGGAAGATGCCTTAATCCTGGCGCGTGAAATCGCCAAGGATGGGATGACTGTTCGCGATATCGAAAACCGTGTGTCATCTGCACCAAAGAAGTCCGGATCCTCTCGAAAGGCATCTGCCAAAAGTGCAGACACAATCGCTCTCGAACGCGATGTGTCGGACGCGATAGGACTCAAGGTCGCGATAAATCTGAAGGGTGATGAAGCTGCCGGTCGGGGGACGCTCTCCATCGAATTCAAGAATTTGGATCAACTTGATGATGTCCTGCGCCGCCTGAACCAGCAGACAAAGGCCAGCGGGACTGATTCAGCGGGCGAGAATGAAGGCCCCAAAAAGAAATCTTTTCCTTTTAATTCATAGACTTACGGTCTTTGTGCCCGCCGCATACTGGCAATCGCAAGAAGCGTTCGCCCACAGGCGGCCTGGCCTGGCGTGCCGGTTGTTTTGAGCGCAAGCTCGGCTTCGGTGAGCCGGACAATCGCTTGTTCCAGTGACCTTATGGTCCAGGCGCGGCTCTGATTTTGGAAGCGACCTGCAACTTTCCAGAACACCGGTGGTCGTAACCGTCTGGCCGCAGTGTCGTAGTTTTCTCCCGCAGCAATCGCTCCCGCTACACGATGCAGTCGCTGGAAATGCCGTTGCGCCGCGCGCATCAGGCTGACAGGCGCTCCACCATCGGACCAGAACCGCTCAATCGAACGATCAAGTTCGGCAATGTTTCCGTCTGCGGCCGCAAATATCGTTTCGTCGAGCGACGTCGTGCCTGAATCACCAATACTCGAGAGTACATCTTCCTCTCTGACTTCTGCGCCGGGGCCAACATACAAAACAAGTTTTTCAATTTCGCTTCGATTGCTTTGTCGGTCTTCTCCCAGAATACCCGCCAGCGTTCTGAGTGCATCGGGTGTGATACGAATATCCGCGCTTTGCAATATCCCCCGGGCCAGTCGCGCACGCCCTTCCTCGTCGTCGGGATAACACGGCAGCGCGGCGCAATCGTCTCGTCCTTCGCATAGTTTGCGCAGACTGGACCGGCCCGTCAGGTTTCCGGCCTCGATAACAACGATGGCATTCGCATCTGCGTCTTCGGCAGATTCGAGCGCTGATTTCAATGGTGCTGAGAGCCCGTCAGCTGCATCTCGCACGACCACCAGACGTTTCCCGCCGCCAAATGACATTGCGAGCAATTCATCGGCAAGTCGGGCAGGTGTATCACTAACCATTGCCCCGGAAAGCTCAGCGACTCGAAAGGGGTCACTCAGATCGTCTACAACCTGGTGGGACAGGGCCAGAGAGCGCTCCCGTGCCAATCCTGTATCTGGTCCATAAATCAGAATCGCCCGGACGGCCGGGTCCGGCTGCGCAATGAAACCATCCACGCGACCGGCAGAGACCTTCACCGTGCCGGTCCGCCAGAGAGCCGTTGCTGGTTGCGAGACAGAAAAATCGCCAGCCGATCGACGATTCCATCAGCGACATCTTTGGCGCCGCGCCTGCGTGCGTCGCTTTCGGCGGCCAGGGTCGCAAAATCCGAGAGCAGGATATCGTAGCTGTTCACGGACCTAACCGAACCCGTCATCAGTTCCAGACCATCACTATTCTGTTTCAGAACAAAACTCGCGGCGATCGTGAGATTTGCACGTGTTGCACTCGAGTCCTTCTCCACCGCCAGGCTGGCTTTGGACTCATTGAGTTTCACGATCAGGGTAAACGCCGATGGTGGCGCTGGCCGTGTCGGAGTCATCCTGTTGGTGAGCTCGATACGGACGAGTTGCCCGGTGCGGTCCTTAATGGGGGGGACTTCGACCCAACTGAGAAGGCTTTCTGTTGGGATCGCCTGCTCGCGCTTGCCGTAAAGTGGTTCAAAGCCGCATGCGGCAAGCAAAAGGCAGCTTGCGATCGCGAGTGGACCGCGGAGCCTAGACAACAAAGTTCACCAGTTTTTCAGGCACGACGATGACCTTCCGGATATCTTTTTCACCAATGGAGTCTGCCACATTGGGAACCGATTTTGCTGCGGCTTCTGCGGCCTCCCTGTCAATTCCTGCTGGCAGGTCTACGGTTCCGCGAAGTTTGCCGTTGACCTGTATCGCATAGGTCACGCTATCAGCAACGAGCAATGACTGGTCGGCCACCGGCCAACTGACATCACAAAGTTGGGTGGCATGACCCAGCGTGTGCCACATTTCTTCCGACAGGTGCGGCATCATTGGTGCGACTAGACGGATGAGTGTTTCGAGTGCTTCACGCATGCTCGCCGGATCCGCCGCGGCGGATTTGATGGCCGCCGAAACAGCATTGGTCAGCTCATAAATATGGGCAACGGCGCGATTGTAATGAAAGCGCTCCAGATCTGATGTGACTTCGGCGATCGCACGATGGACCTCTCGGCGCAATTCGAGTGACGGCGCATCATCACTGAAGTCGGTATTTCCAGCCGGCGCCAGGGCGTCGCTGTTTTCCATAACCAGTCGCGCAATCCGATTTACAAATCGGAAGGCACCCTGGACGCCCGCATCGGTCCATTCCATATCACGGTCGGGCGGACTGTCTGACAATATGAACCAGCGCGCTGTGTCGGCACCGTAATCCCGGATCACATCGGTCGGATCTATGGTGTTCTTCTTTGACTTGGACATCTTCTCGATGCGCCCAACGGTGACCGGCGCGCCATTGTCCCGACGCACGACTGCGCCGTTGCCATCCTCTTCAACGCTTTGTGGTTCGAGCCATTCGCCGGAGTCGTCACGATAGGTCGCATGATTGACCATGCCCTGGGTGAACAGTCCGGCGAAAGGTTCGGCCAGATCAAGATGACCGGTGTCACGCATGGCACGCATGAAGAATCGAGAATAGAGCAAATGCAAAATGGCGTGCTCGATGCCGCCGATATACTGGTCAACAGGCAGCCAGTAATCGACCTCTGCAGAGCCAACCGGCGTCGTCGCGCCGGGTGAACAGAAACGCGCGAAGTACCAGGACGAATCCATGAAGGTGTCGAAGGTGTCGGTGTCCCGAACCGCTGGCGCACCACAGGACGGACATTCGACGTGTTTCCAGGTGGGGTGACGATCGAGCGGGTTCCCGGCGGATTCAAAATCTATGTCTTCGGGCAATATGACCGGCAGGTCATCTTTTCGCACCGGGACAGGTCCACAGGTATCACAATGGATCACGGGAATTGGGCAGCCCCAATAGCGTTGTCGTGAAACAAGCCAGTCCCGCAGGCGATAATTGACCGCACCTTCGCCCTGATCCATTTCTTCCAGACGTCCGATGATCTCGCGCTTTGCAGCATCGACTTCCAGACCGTCGAGAAAACTGGAATTCGCCAAGGCACCCGGGCCCGTATAGGCCTCTATCCCGACGTCAAAGCCAGACGCGTCTTCGTCCTCCGGAACCACGACGGGCAAGACCGGCAGATCATAGGCATGGGCGAAATCAAGGTCGCGCTGGTCATGGGCTGGGCATCCGAATATTGCTCCGGTGCCATATCCCATCAGGACGAAGTTCGCGATGTAGACCGGGAGTTCCTTGTCCGCGATGAAGGGGTGCCTCACGCGAAGGCCGGTATCGTAGCCGCGCTTGTCTGCGGTTTGGATCGCCTCTTCACTGGTGCCCAATTGCCGGCATTCTTCGATGAATGCGGCGGCTTCCGGCTTCTGGCTTGCAAGGTCTTCGGCGAGAGGGTGATCAGCCGCGATGGCGCAAAAGCTTGCCCCGAAAATCGTGTCGGGTCTTGTCGTGTAGACACGCAGGGAATCCGCGCGATCATCCGTGAAGGCAAAGTTTATATAGGCACCTTCTGAGCGGCCGATCCAGTTTTCCTGCATGGCACGGACTTTGGGCGGCCAACGATCCAGCGTCCCAAGCGCTTCGAGAAGTTCGTCACTGTAATCCGTGATTCTGCAAAACCATTGGGCCAGACGCCGCCGTTCGATTGGAGCTCCCGAACGCCAACCCTTGCCATCGATCACCTGTTCGTTGGCGAGAACAGTATGGTCGACAGGATCCCAGTTCACCCAGCCGTCCTGTCGGTACACGAGATTCTTTTCAAGAAAATCTATGAACAGGGCCTGTTCGTGCTGGTAGTAGTCCGGGTCGCATGTCGCAAACTCACGGGACCAGTCAATCGACAGACCCATGGCGCGGAGCTGGTCGCGCATGGTCGCAATGTTTTGATAGGTCCAGTTTGCCGGGTGGACGTTCTTTTCCATGGCGGCGTTTTCCGCCGGAAGCCCAAAGGCATCCCAACCCATCGGATGCATGACATTAAAACCCTGGCTGCGCTTGTAGCGCGCGACCACATCGCCCAGCGTGTAGCAGCGCAAGTGCCCCATATGGATGCGCCCTGACGGATAGGGAAACATCTCCAATACGTAGTATTTGGGTTTCTCGTGATCGACCTCTACAGAAAACGTCCCGTCATCGTCCCAGACGGCTTGCCACTTCTGTTCGGCTTCTCGGAAATTGTAACGTTGCGCCATCGGCGGCTACTCTCTCAGCGCCGACAGTCTGTCGATACTGCCGGTCGGGTCAAAATCAATCGTTCAGTGCACGCCAGGTTGCGGGCGCTCTGAGGTTTTACTGGCGGTCTGCGCGTGACACACGCAGTTCGCGGGCCCGCGACAAAATCGCGTTCTCCAGACTGGTCGATGTGTTCTTGCCGGTGCTCGCGTCCAGCCAGTCGGCACCGGTTGCTTCGCGCTTCTGTCGGAAAACGGAAACCCGTACGCCGTCGGCACGCAATTCGCGGCCGAGAATATAGACGGTGACCTTGAAGCGCTCTGCCGGGCTTTCCGGCGGCGTGTACCAGTCCGTGATGATGACGCCCCCAAACGGGTCGGCCGAGGTCAGCGGCAGGAAGGAAATCGTGTCGAGTGAGGCGCGCCACAGGAATCCATTCACGCCAATCCCATTGTTCTCATTGGCGTCATTCTGCCCACCGAGCAGGTTTATGTCACCAAAGAGCTTTCCGCTTTCCTTGCGAATCCGGTCCTCTGCCCCGTCTGCATCGGCGCGCTCTCGCGAGACGCCTTCACAGGCAGCAAGGCTCAGCATCGTGAGGGCGGCGACAATCCGCAATGCGTGTCGGGAAGTAAGTCTGGCGATCATTTTTCGATCCGGCGCTGGTTGGCGAAGACACAGAACCTCGGCAAAGGTTCCAAGAGATGATTAGCAGAGTATCAGGCACAAAAAAACAGGGCGACAGTAAACTGTCGCCCTGCTTCGTCTTCAAGCTGTAAGGAAGCTTAGAAGATGAACATGTTGGTGAGCATGAAACCGCGACCATCGTTGTCGGTCGTGGTGCCTACGCCCGTGCCACCCGAGATGTTGTCGTGCGAGATGAACTCGAGGTCCGCACGAAGCAGCCAACCCGGGGCCACAGTGTAACCTGCACCGAAGCCCATACGTGTCAGCTCGGTCTGGCGTGCACCAGCCGGAGAGGTGTTTGCATTGTCCTTCTCGTGGTCGGTGTACCATGCGCTAACGCCCCACGGTCCGGCCTTATAACCAAGGCCCACGCTCCAAGTAGAACCGGCGTCGGCTCCATTGTTTGCGTTCGCGGTGGTGATAGAGGTCTCACCGAAGTCGTTGTAGTGAGCGCCAAGCGTGAAGCCAGCAAAGTCAACCTTGCCGCCAACGCCCCAGATGCTCAGGTCTTCTACCGTTTGCTTGCTACCAAGTGCGTCTTCATCGTCGCCCGTCTGACCAACGAAGGAGATGCCAACGCCGATTTCGTCGAACTTGCCGACATAGTTGACGCCGTAGCTGATCACGTTCTCGAAGTCACCGTCATTGTCGGTGTCAACCAGACCGCCGGTACCCGAGACAATGCCCGTGTCCGGTGTCAGTGAGGCACCAAGCTGGAAGCCAGCGAAACGCGGCGAGAAGTAGGTCAACTTGGTATCATCGCCGGTGGTGTTGTTGTCCCAGTCAGCGCGTGCGCCGATCGACTCACCACCATAAGGAGCGGCTGCGCTGTCTCCGAAGAGGGTCAAGGTTGTACCCAAAGAGCCG
>Ga0181563_10005148_pt1 | contig 12027 bp, 7 predicted proteins | sample 011ome_25_FD_133759 | JGI IMG/M metagenome (GOLD analysis project Ga0181563, IMG submission 133759) | Coastal salt marsh microbial communities from the Groves Creek Marsh, Skidaway Island, Georgia - 011512CT metaG (megahit assembly) | ecosystem: Environmental > Aquatic > Marine > Intertidal zone... | reverse complement strand
GTTCTTCAACGCGCGATCCGACGCGCGCGCCGCGAGGAAAACGACTTTTTCGTAAAATCTTCCGGCGGGGGCTGGGCTGCTGCAGCAGGGGTCGTGGTGACGGGAGAAAGGCTCGCCCGATGCGCGCTGACGGTGCGCTGCGCGCAAACGAAAAGCGCGAAAAGCGGCGGGGGGTGGCGTGCGCCTCGGCCGCGGACGTCGCCGTGGGGGTCGCGGCGGACGCGCGGCGGGAACGTACCTTCCCGAAGGTCCATGCGAAGGGCGGGAACACGTCTGCGAGCTGTAACGCCGGGGTGGCGACCATCTTCTCCACCATGAGCTTGACGCTCCCGGGCTGGTCGGAGGAGAGGAGGGGAAGGGAGCGACGAGATCTGGGTTAGGGCACGTTGAGGGTCTCGCGCGGGCGAGGCGGGTTCGAAGACATCTCGAGAGCGGGTCTTCGCGCAATCAGGGCGCGGGTCACGAGACACACCGTGTCGATCCGCTTCTTCGGCGGTGGGATCTTCATGGCGACCCTCCCTTCGCGGTGTGTGTCCCGAGGCGGCGTTCGCGTTCAAGCCTCGACAATCGACGAAACGCGAAGCAACTGTTTCTCCTCCCGACGCGAGCGATCGAGATCGAGCGCGTTCGCGTCGCGCTCGGCGCCAAGCGCGCTCAGGGCGCGTATCGCCGACGCCGAGGCCCGATCCGAACGAACGCGAGCTGGGTGCGCGTCTCAAACGTCACCTCTCGCCCGCGCGCCGGGTCTGTGTGAGGAACCCAGCTCGCGCAGGTGCAGGTGCCCAGTTTCGGGGCGGCGGTCCATCATTTTTCGCTCGCGAAAAACTTCTGGGTTGACGCAACAGCTAGACCCGCCAGTTTCAAACGCGCGCCCCTTGGACCACCCGGGAGGGGACGCGGAGGACGCACGATGGACGACGTGAGAGGTGCGCACCGTGGGCGTGCCCCATACCCCACGAACACCACCCCCATCGCGCTCCGAATCCGCGTCCGGCGACCGCCGCGGTGCCCATCCGGCGAGGCGGTCCGTTTCCAACGGCGCTTTCCGTTTCCATTCCGCGTCTCCGCCGCGAACGCGCTGACATCCTCCCCCGCGTGACCTGACGTGCCCCTGCGCGCTCGGTGCGTCCCCTAGAAAACGTCCCGGTCCCCCCGTACTTCGCCCTGAGCGCCGTGCTGGTGTACGTGGGCCTGGTCGTGGACATCTTCGTGGGCGCGTACCTGGACGTGAGCTACCGGTTCGACCCGCAGTTCGAGGTGATGGCCACCGTGTTCCAGGCGTGCGCGTTTCTGTTCACGGTGATGTGCCTGTACAACTTCCTGGGCGAGACCAACCTGGTGAAGCGGTCGCTGTTCTCGAAGCTGCTGGACGAGTTCGCGCCCGTGTTCTTCTTCGGCGCGCTGTATTTCCTGTTCATCGTCATCACCAGGATCTACCGGCTCGCCTCCGTGTTCGCCGGCGTGCCGCACGTCGAGATGTGGAACAGAAGCGGGTACGCGGCGCTGTACTCCACGGGCAAGTGCTTCGGCGCTTTCTACTACGCGAGCGCCGTGTGGGCGACGCAGAAGGTGTTCGCGTCGCCCGAGCTCGTCGCCACCAGGGCGTCGTACATCTCCGGGAACCCGCGCGGCGCGGGACCGGAGCGGGGGCACGAGATGGCGCGCGGGCGGACGCGGAGCCGCCGCTTCGACCGGTGATGCGACGCCGGCGCGCGGGAACGGTGGTCGTCGCGAACGAGAGAATGAACGGCGCGTAGGTAGTAGATATAGCCATCACTCGCTCGCCAGGTACCACGCATCGCACGAACGGATCCGCACGCACGCACGCCGACGCGCTGTCACGTGGCCTTAGTCCGCCTGGCGACGATCTCCGCCTCCCACGCGCGCCCCGCCGGCGTCTGGAACTTGCCCGCCGTTGACTCGAAAAACTGCGATAGATCTTTCCCTTGCGCGCGCTCGTACTCGCCGGCTTGCATGATCATCTCGAGCTTGTCCAGGTCCTTCAGGAGCTTGGCCTCGGGCGTGAGCCCGTCCTCGTACTCGTGCCACAACCGTTCGATCTCCTCGCCGCCGAGCGCGTCGCCGAGCATGTCGCGCATCTTCCGCATCGCGTCGCTCTCCATCCTCCGTTTCTCCTCCTTGGTCACCGGATCGTGCGGCGTGATGTCGCCGACGATGGCCTCCGCGAGGTCGTGAATCAGCGCCAGCTTCACGCAGCGGTCCTGGTCCAGCTCGGGCATGGACTTCGCCGCGACCATGGCCATGAGGGACATGCGATACATGTGGTCGGCGATGGACTCTGGCTTGTCCACGCCGTGGTTCACCCAGCCAGTGCGAGGGGTGGTCTTCAGCGCCTGCGTGAGGTGCAGGAAGTCCACCGCCCGCGCGGCATCCGAGGGCACCGACATGGCCCGGGGCGCGAGACGAGACGAGCGCGCGCGACGTGGAAGGACACCGGATGCGGTCGGCGCGAACCTGGGGGACGATACGGACGCCGCGACCGAGCAGGCGCGCATCAAACGGCCGCGTGCGTGTCGTTGTGGCGACACCACCGCCGACGTCGTGACAATATTCGTTGCGGTTTCGCGAGACATGATCACGACGAGACGAGAGTGACGAGAGACGACGAGTTCTGGGAGGACGGACGCGTGTCGTACGAGCGGTAACGTTTACCACCGCGGTGGCGCCGCGCGATGCTTAGCTAAAAGCGTCGCGTTCTTTCGTCGCGCCTAGCTCGCGCTTCGTGTCCGCTCACTCCGGCGTGGCCTTGGCGTAGGTCATGTACGCGTCCTTCGCCGCCGCCGGGACATCCGGCCTGTCCTGTTGCTTCCGCGACAGGCACCGCTGGATGAACGCCTTGCCCTCGGCGCTCACCTTGGGACCCGCCGCCGGGAACTCCACGCCGCGCGCGTTGAGGATGGTGCCGCTATGCAGGATCTGTTCCTGCGACTGGTCGTGCCCGAACGGCCGCCGCCCGAACAGCATCTGGTACAGAATCACGCCGCACGACCACGTGTCCACCTTGCTGGAGATGCGCGGCGGCGTCGGCCCCGTCTCGAAGCACTCCGGGGGGAGGTACCAGTACGTCCCCGCGCCCTGCGACGTCAGCTCCATGCCGCTGTCGCCCATCAGGCTCCCGCCGCCGTGCGCGCCCGCCTGTGCGAGCGCGCCGCTCGCGCCGCGCTCGTCGACTTTCGACAGCCCGAAGTCAGTGATCTTCACCCGCCCCGCGGCGTCGAACAGGATGTTCCCCGGTTTCAAGTCGTAGTGGATGATCTTCTTCGGCCCTTCGTTGAGGTACGCCAGCCCCGCGAAGATCTGCGCTAAGACGGCGCGCGCCTCACGCTCGGCGATCGGGCCCTGCGCCTTGAGCCGCGCGTCCAGGTCGTCGCCCGTGCACAGCTCGAGCACGGTGCAGAAGCTGTCGCGGTCCACCTCGAAGACGTCGATCATCTCCACCACGTTCGCGTGCCGCAAGCGCTTGTGGATCATGCACTCGCGCTGCGCGTGGCGCACGTACGTCTGCTTGCGCGCCTCGCTCCACTGCGGCGAGAGCTGGTGCAGCTTGCACGCCACCTCGCGCATCTCCACGACGTCGAACGCCTTGTACACCTCCGAAAACCCTCCCCGCCCGAGCATGTTCATGAGCACGTACCGGTTCCCTAACAGCGGGTGCTGGTTGAACCGGCTGGCGTCCTCGTCGCGCGCGCGTTTCAGCGCGCGTATGTGCGCCTGCTTCTCGCGTTCCAGAAGCTCGCGTTCGTGTCGCACGCTCTCCTCCTCCTTCTTCATCGCCGCCACGCGCGTCTTGTGAATCTCCTCGGAAAGCACGTACTCGGCTTGCCTGGCGACCGTCTCCGGCGTGCTCTGAGAGCCAGGAGGAGGCAGCGTTTTTTTAACTGCTTTCCGCGCCTCGTCCGCGAACTCGCGCGCCGACTGCAGCTCGCGGGACCGCCGCGCCAAATCGGCGAAGGCGGCGCCGTCCTCCCAAACCTCCTGCAGCGCGGCGCCCGCGCGCTGCACGGACACCACGCCCAGCCGCGCGCCCACCTCCGCGAGCTCCCGACGCGACTGTGCGCGCTCATGCTGCGCGAGACGCACCGCGAGCTGTTTCACCCCATCCACGCGCGCGCGCTCGCGGCGCGACGCCGCATCTTCGCGCGCCTCGGCGTCGCGCGCGTCGCTCGCCGCCGCGTCGGCGCGCTCGCGCGCCTCGGCCAGCTCCCGCTCGAGCGTCTCGGCGCGCCGGCGCGCCTCGTCGGCTTCTTTCCGCGAGCGGCTTCCCTCCTCGCGCGCGGCGTCCAGCGCGGCGGCCACGTCCCGGGCGCTCGCGGAGTGCGCGAGCGCGTGGGACCCCGAGCGCGAACCGGGGGGGTGGTTCTCTTTGCGGCCGGAGGCGTCGTGCGGCCGCCGCGGCGTCGGCGTCGCGAACAGCGCGCCGACGACGGGGGACTCGCGCGACCCCGCCGTTCGTGGGTGGGGCACAGCGTCGACATCGGCGTCCGCCACGGACGGGAAATACGCCTCGATGTGCTGAGCGCCAGCGCCCGTACCGGGAGGAGGCATCTTACTCGCGCCGGGCGAATCGTCGCGCCCGGCGCCGGCGCCCGAACGTCTCCGTCGCTTCTCCGGGTGCGAGTAGTGCACGCCGAAGTCCCTCTGCTCGTCCTCGTCCTCGTCGTCCGACGCCGCGTCGGGCCCTCCGGCTCGGACGGCGTCGGACATCTGCGCCGTGGCGGCGGGCGGGCGCTTCATGCGCTCCTCCAGCAGCCGAATCTTGGACTCGTTGGAGTTGGCGGACTCGAGGAACGCCTTCTCGTACGCCTTCGCGGCGCGATCCGAGGCCACCGCGGGTGGGGAGATGCCGTCGGGCCCGCCCGCCTGGGGGAAACCCTCGCGCGAGTTCATGGCGAAACACCGCGCGTCAGACACGAGGCACGCGCGTCGCCGGTCGACTGTACCCGCGCGCGCGACCGGGCAGTCGCGTGCGGCTCGAGGTGTGCGCGAGTCCCGCACGGATCTCGGAAGCACCTGTTTTTCAAACACGAGAAAAAATAAAAAAACCGCGCGAAAACACGAAGCGAGAGGCCAGTCAGCCAGTCGCAAACTTTCGTAAACACCGACTGTGATTATTTCCGACAACGTTTCGACACAAGATCGCATGCGTCGTCCCTCGTCTCGCCTTCGCTTCGCCGCGCGCGCGCCGCGCGCGCGCCGCGTTATTCCTAAATAGACGCGCCACCATCCCGCGCTATTCCCGAATAGGCGCGCGCTCGCGGCTCACTGGTAGAACGCGACGACGCCCTGCTTGCCGCAGTCCGCCGGCCGCACCTTCAAGTCGACGACGCCCCGGTGCCGCAGCGCGATGGCGTCGAAGGCGATGTAGGACAGATCCAGATGCACGCGGTCGCCGCAGCACCAGCGCTTGTTCCCCACGTTCGGGTGGTGGCACGGGCAGCTGTCGCTGATCTTGACGGTCACGGACTTGCGTCCCGCCTCGACGCACCCGCCCCACGGGCCGAGCTCGCTCCAGTCCAGCCCGCGCGTGTGGCCGTCCACGCACAGAACCTCGTAGCACTGCCCGCACTTATCGGTGAGGCCCCAGTCGTAGCCTCCGTCCGTCTGCCACGCGCTCACGAAGTGGTTGCCGAGGTTCTGGCCGAACCCGCACGAGCCGGTGTAGATGCTCATACCGTCCGGTCCGGGACCGTCCTTACCCCCGTACCACGTCGCGCGCGCGTCCATCCACGAGTCGAGCGCGTTCAAACGGCGGCGGTCGCGGCGCTCGTGAGGCACGGCGCTCCAGTTGTGCGCGGGCGTGGGCGCGTCGAGAACCCTGCGCTCGAACTCGCGCGGGGGCACGCCGAGCGCTGCGGCGGAGGCGGCGAGGTCGATCGTCTCCGCGCGTGGGGCCGCGCCCGCGCTCGGATCGGCGGGCCCGGCGCCGGCGGCGTCGCCCGCGGGGCCGGGGCTGAGGCGCGCGCGAAGCGCGGCGAGGGGGGAAGTAAGCGCCGCGAGGGAGGCGGAAACCGGCGACGCGGAGGTGGCGGGCGCGGCGTCCACCGCGAGGGCGGCGGAAAGCAAGGCGAGCGCGCTCATGCGAAGGCGGTCGCTGGAGCGCGCGCGGGAGGATCGGCGCGAGGGCATCTTGGGAGTCGTGCGTGTTGTGCGTGTCTGCGTGCGACGTGGAACGCGCGCGCGTGTGTTTGCGCGGGAACGAAAACACGCCTCGCCCACCACCTCTCGTGTCGGTATGGGAAGACTCGACTGGAGACTCGACTGAGGTTCAGATCCGAGCGCGCGCGATTTAGGGTTTAGTGACGGCGCGAAAACGGCTTTCCTCTCGGACGGAACGACGAGAAATCACGCGACGAGCGCCGAGACGGTGTCTTACGACCGTAGCTATACCATACGGAAGCTGCGCCGTGACGAGAAAAAAAAATGAAAAAAGGAAATCATTTTTTCGCCGCGGCGCGCCGTCGCGTCGCGACGCCGGCGGACGCGCTACTCGTCGCGCCCGCGGGATCGCTCGCTCGCCTCTTCACGCTCGTATCACTCTGTATCACTCTCGAACCCGCCGCGCCACGAAAAGGACGCCTCCGCTGAAAAGGACGCGCCGCCGCGCTCGCCGCTCTCCTCTTCGCCGCCGCGAACAGAGCGCCGCCGGCGACGACGAGCGCCGCCGAGAAGGCGCCTGCGCGGTCCAAACACTGCCGCGCGTCGCTCGCGCAGAAAAGCACGTCACTGAGCACGACGATGACACTCGCGCGCGTGACCTGCGCTAAGCTCAGCGCGGTGGCGCCTCCCCCGCGCACGATGCCCATCATGCCCTTGCTCGTGAGGCCGCGCGACGCCGCGTGCGTGACGTACAGGAGCGCCGTCGGCGCGGCGCCGAACGCGCGCGTCGCCTCCGCGAACGGCGCCGTCACTAAGACGTCAAAGTTCGGAAGAACGCGGACGGTGAAGTACAGCGACCACACTATTAGGCCTGTGACGCTCATCTGTAGCGTCATGCGGTCACCGGAGGGCGGGTTCGCGGATGTGGTCAGGTACTCCATGACGACGCCGCGCGCGGCGTACCCGAAACACGACGCGACGACGAGCGCGAACGCCTCCGCCGGGAAGTCGGCGGATGCCGAGAGCAGCGCTCGCGCCTTCACCGCCAGACCCAGCATGACCACGCCGATGGCGCTCAGCTGCTCGTAGCTGAACCGCGTGCGCAGCAGCAGGACGTTCAGCGCCGTGCCGATGGGAATGCTCGCGCCCCCCACGGTCTGGTGGAACCCGCTCCCGGCGACGCGAATCGCCTCGAACGCGACGACGAGCCCGAACAGGTCGAACACGGGCAACGCGTACAGCGCGAGCCGGGGAAGACCGGCCGCTTTGGGTCGTCTCTCTTTTCGCGTTTTCGCGCGTTTCGTTCCGAGCGCCGCGCGTCGCCGCGACCACGCGCCGCTGAGCACGCAGAAGCTCGAGTCCGAGAGGCACATCAGGCCGACCATCTGCCGGACGTCGGGGTGGACGAACCCGCGATTGATGATCGTCTGCGCCGAGAGGAAGTAATACGCCCCCGCGGCGAGGAACAGCAGGAGGGATGGGAGCAAGCCGTCGCCGTCCATCGAGGGCTTGGATGATTTGCGAGGCATGTCACGCTCGCTATCGTCGCCCGGCGGGACGCGGAAAGAGCACCCGCGCGTCCGATACGCGCGCGCGCGTCGCGGAGTGCGAGTAGGTTAACTCTTTCGCTGCGTTTCGTTTCCAGGCGTTTTCCCCCAAGGAGGTGCGCTTTTCCCCGATCGGCTTTTTCCTCGTTCGCCGCCGCCTTTCGACGTCCGCCATCGGCATTGTCGAGGACACCGCGGTGGGCGTCATGGCGGACGATTTCGGCTTCGACGCCGGTTTCGAGTTCGACGTGAGCGACGATGAGCGGTCCGGTCCCGCGCAGGCGGCGTGGGACTTCTCCGACGCCAAGGACGAGATGGCGCGAGAGCTGCGCGCGGCGAACGCGACGTCCGTGGACCAAAAGATCCGCAACGCGCTGAAGAGCGGCGGCGGCGGTAAAAACGCGAACACGCGACGCAGAGGCGACCTGGACGAGGACAGCGACGCCAGCGGCGGGTCCGACACGGACGAGTCCGACGACGCGCGTCTATCCGGGGAGGAGGAGGAGGAGACGGACAGCGACGAGGAGGAGATCGAGGACGACGACGAGGATGACGATGAGGATGAAGAAGAAGAAGAGGCTTCGGACGAAGAAGCTTCCGAAGAGGAAGAAGAAGCTTCGGAAGAGTCCGACGGTGAAGAGAAGGACGACGGAGTGTTTACCGAGCGCGCGGTGGTTCGAGGCGGCGACGGCAAGGATACCACCTTCTCCGCGTCGTCTTTTTCCGAGCTGAACCTCTCGCGACCGCTCGTCCAGGCGTGCACGGAGCTCGGATACGACGCGCCCACGCCCATCCAAGCCGCCGTGGTCCCGCTCGCGCTCACCGGGCGGGACGTCTGCGGGCGCGCGGTGACCGGTTCCGGGAAAACCGCGGCTTTCATGCTCCCGCTGCTCGAGCGCATGCTGCATCGCGGCCGTAACCCGGTGGCGGCGACGCACGTGCTCGTGCTCGTGCCCGTGCGCGAACTCGCCGTGCAGGTGCACTCGATGACCGAGCGGCTGGCGCAGTTCACGTCCATCCGCGCCGCGCTGGTGGTCGGCGGTTTGAGCGCGAACGTCCAGGCGGCGTCCCTGCGCACGAGGCCCGAGATCGTCATCGCGACGCCCGGGCGGCTCATCGACCACGTGCGGAACACGCACAGCGTCGGGTTGGAGGACCTTGCGGCGCTGGTGCTGGACGAGGCGGACCGGCTGCTGGAGATGGGGTTCCTGGAGGAGATCCGCGAGATCGTGCGCCACTGCCCGCGGCGGCGGCAGACGCTGCTGTTCAGCGCGACGCTCACCAGCGGCGTGGAGGACCTCGCGGAGTTCTCCATGAAGAAACCCGCGCGGCTCTCCGCGGACCAGATCGGCGTGACCCCCGGGACGCTCACCGAGGAGGTGCTGCGGCTCCGCCCGGGCGCGGCGGCGAACAAAGAAGCGCACCTGCTGGCGCTGGTCTGCCGCACGTTCACGAAGCGCGTCATCGTGTTCGCGAGGACGAAGCAGCAGGCGCATCGGCTGAAGATCATCATGGGTCTCAGCGGGCTGAAAGCCGCGGAGCTGCACGGCGACCTGACGCAGACCATGCGCCTGGCGGCTCTGGAGAGTTTCCGCACGGGCGAGGCGACGCACTTGGTCGCTACGGACGTCGCCGCCCGCGGGCTGGACATCTCCGGCGTCGACGCGGTGGTTTCCTTCGACGCGCCGCGCACGCTGGCGTCCTACTTGCACCGGGTGGGCCGCACGGCGCGCGCGGGCAAGAAGGGCACGGCGGTGACGTTCATGGAGGAGAGCGACCGCAAACTCGTCAAAGCCGTCTCCAAGCGCGGCTCGAAGCTCGCGGCGCGCGCGCTTCCCCAGAAAGCCGTGGACGAGTTCCAAGCCAAGATCGAGGGCATGGCGGATTCGATCAAGGAGGTGGAGTACGAGGAGAAGGCCGAGAAGCACTTGCGGCGCGCGGAGATGGAGGCGACGAAGGCGGAGAACCTGATGGAGCACTCCAAAGAGATCCACGCGCGGCCCGCGAAGACCTGGTTCCAGTCGGAGCGGGAAAAAAAGGCGCACTCCAAGGCGTCGCTCAAGGCGTCCGAGCGCGAGGACGTTGACGAGCTCGAGGACGTCGTCGCGGGGCGCGCGGGCGGCGGCGCGGGTGTGGTTCCGGGCGGCAAAGCGTCCCGGAAGAGCCTCAAGCGCGCGGAGAAAGAGGCGAGCGAGAAGGTGAAGCTCCCCGAGGGGAAGCGCGCTCGGCGCGCGCTGGCCGAGGCGAAGCTCCGCGAGAAGGAGAAGCGCCTGTGGGGCGGCGCGGAGGAGCTGGACGACCAGATGCTCGGCAAGCGCACGGCGAAGACGGTGAGCGGCGTCAAGTCCGTGAAGCGGCTCGAGCGCGACGCGCGCATGACGGGCGGCATCGCCAGCAAGGTGCTGAAGAACTTCCGCGAGACCGCGTCCATCGGGAGGAAGAAACCCAAGCGCGCGCGAGAAAACGATGACGACGACGACGCGCCGGGCGGCCGGTTCCAGGCGCAGGGCCGCGGCGCGGATTACGGCGGGAAGAAGCGCGGCAACTTCTCCGACGGCCGCGAGCTCAAGCCGGACGCTAAGAAGGCGAAGGGGAGCAAATTCAAGTCCAAGGCCAAGTACAAGAGGAAACGGAAGTGAAACGACGCGACGGTTCCGGTACCGTATACCGCGGTAGCGTATAATATCATAGATACGGTAGTCCAGCGTACGGCGAAGCGTACGGCGGTTGTCTCTCCGGACGTCTCGCGACACGCTCTCACGCCATCAGCCCTCGCAGGTCTTCCAGCTGTCTCGTGAGCGCGGCGATGATTTCATCCTTCTGCCCGATCGCCTCGCGCACGCGCGACTCGAGCGCGGCGGTCTCCACGTCGCGCCGCGCCTCCGCGCGGCGCACGGTCTCCTCCGCCTTCAGCGCCCTGTTCTCAGCCTCAGTCACCGCTCCCCTCAAGGAGGCGACGTCGTCTCCCGAGTCGAAGCCGCCGTCGCCGTCGCGCGGTTTTTTCTTCTCCTCCTCCGCCGCCTTCTCGAGCGCGCGCACGCGCTCCTCGGCCACCGCCAAGCCGAGCTCGGCGCGTTCCGCGCGCCGCCGCAGCTCCTCGTCCGCGTCGTGCCTCCCCGCGGCTGTTTCCATCCGGAGCTTCGCGGCCACCGCCTCGATCTCGGCGTCGCGCCGCGATTCGGCCCGGCTCAGAATCTCCGCCTCGCGCGCCTTGACGCTTTCGCGCGCCTTCGCGGCGACGCGCGCCTTGAACGTGGCGCTCTCCTCGTCCAGCCGGAGCTGCAACGCGCGCAACTCCGCGGCGTGTCGTTTTTCAGTCGAGGCTTTTTGCGCCCGCATCGCCTCGGTGTGCTTCACGTCCCGCTCCGTCGCCTCTTCCGTGAGTCGCGCGATGACTTCCTCGAGGCGCCGCCGCTCGTCGCGCCGCCCGGCGTCGTAGCGCTCCGCCGAGGACGCGTCCAGCGAGCTCGCGACGCGTCTCTGTTCCGCGAGCCGAGCCTCGTACTCGGTGGCCTGCTCCTGCAGACGCACGCCCGCGGCTTCGCGCTCGAGCTCGAGCGCGCGGTGGTGCTCGTGCTTCAGCGCGTTGCGCGCGTCGAGCGACTCCGACTCGCGCCGAGCCTCGAGCTCGGCCCGTTGCTTCTCCAGCGCGGCCCGGAACCGGTCCTCCGCGGCGGCGGACGCCGCGCGGTGGCCGCGCACCAGCTTTTGGATCTCCGGCTCGAGCCCGCGAATGGTGAGCTCCTTCACCTGCTTGGTCTTCTCCTCCTCCCACGTGACACGCTCGGCGTCCCACTTCTGCCTGTGCCGCTTGAGCTCCGCCGCGAAAGACGCTCGCTGCTGCTCGAGCGCGGCGGCGCTCTTCGCCTCGGCCAGCGCGAGCGCCTCAGACAGCTTCGCGCACTCGTCCGCCAGCGTCGCCTTGTCCGCGAGGAGGCGGTCCGCCAAATCCAGGTGGCGCTGCGCGGCGGCGTCGTTCGCCGCGCGCTGCTCCGCGAGCTGCGCGGCGGTCGTCGCCGCCGCGCGGTCGTACGAGACCCTCAGCTCGGCTTCGAGTTTGCGCACAAGCGCGTCGCGGCGCGCGACGTCCGCGCGGAGCTCCTCCATGCGCGCCTTGACGGTGTCGTACGTCGCCGCGGCGACGTCCAGCGCGCCCGCCGCGAAGGCAGGCGGCGAGTGACTCGAGGGAGCCCGCGGCGGGGACGCGCGCGTGAGAAACGCGTCATCCGTCTTTTCGACGGAAGAGACTCTCGATGACTCTTTCGTCTGTTCCGTCGGGAAAACGGAAGACGCGTACGCCGCGCCCGTCGCGGGAGACGCGGCGGGGGACGGATGACTCGTGGGCCGCCCCGTTTCACGGTCC
>Ga0181563_10005147_pt1 | contig 12028 bp, 10 predicted proteins | sample 011ome_25_FD_133759 | JGI IMG/M metagenome (GOLD analysis project Ga0181563, IMG submission 133759) | Coastal salt marsh microbial communities from the Groves Creek Marsh, Skidaway Island, Georgia - 011512CT metaG (megahit assembly) | ecosystem: Environmental > Aquatic > Marine > Intertidal... | reverse complement strand
AATACCAAAAAATTTGGGTGTTTTCATAAAGCTTTATAGACAATAAATATAATAAATAAATATAAAATGATATGTCAATCGCTTAAATTCAGAAACCTAGGTTTGAAATTATTTTTTCATAGCTTTAACCAAAATAATTATAAATGAAAAGTCAAATTGTCGTTCTCTCTCTTGTGGTCTCCTTTTACTCTGCTCTACTTTTTTCTCAAACGGCGCAGGGGCCTTTCGATCAATTAATTATTAGGGGGGTAACCCTAATCAACGGAAATGGCGCGCCACCCCTCGGTCCAGTAGATGTTGTGGTTGAAAAGAATAAAATCGCTAAGGTAGCAACGGTGGGCTATCCGGGGGTTGCAATAAACCCCAACAGACGGCCTGAATTGAAAGAAGGAGGAAAAGAAATCGACGCAACAGGAATGTATCTTTTACCAGGATTTATTGATATGCATGGGCACATTGGCGGAACATCGCAGGGTGCCGATTGGGATTATGTCTTTAAATTATGGCTGGCACATGGTGTTACTACAGTGCGAGAACCCAGCGGAAGAAGTCGTGACTGGGCATTGGATTTAAGAGAAAAGAGCCAGAAAAATGAAATAATTGCTCCTAGAATTGTACAATACACCGGTTTTGGTTCTGGCGCTAAATATGGGATCAATTCACCCGAAGAAGCACGCGAATGGGTACGTGAGAATGCCAAGGCAGGCTCCGATGGAATAAAATTCTTTGGCGCTGCACCCGAAATTATGGAGGCTGCCTTGGATGAGAACAATAAGTTAGGATTGGGTTCTGCCTGCCATCATGCGCAATTGAGTGTTGCTCGATGGAACGTATTGCATTCGGCTCGTGCTGGCTTGACTTCTATGGAACATTGGTATGGATTGCCAGAAGCACTTTTCGATGATCGTACGGTGCAAGATTATCCGCTGGACTATAATTACCAAAATGAACAGCACCGTTTTGAACAGGCAGGAAAATTATGGGAACAAGCTGCCAAACCCTATTCCGATCACTGGAATCGTGTCATGGAAGAATTACTCGCACTTGATTTCACAATCGATCCAACCTTCAATATTTATGAAGCCAGTCGCGATTTACATCGGGCAAGACGTGCTGAATGGCATGAGGACTATACCCTCCCTAGTTTATGGCGATTTTATCAGCCCTCTAAAATTTCCCATGGATCCTATTGGCATTATTGGGGAACGGAACAAGAAATTTCTTGGCGAAAAAATTTCCAGTTATGGATGACCTTTGTCAACGAATACAAGAATAGGGGAGGTCGTGTAACCACGGGTTCTGACTCGGGCTTTATTTTTCAGCTCTATGGTTTTGCCTATGTGCGCGAACTGGAATTATTACGCGAAGCAGGATTCCACCCCTTGGAAGTCATTCGTTCGGCTACCTTAAATGGTGCTGAGGCATTGGGAATGGATGACCAAATTGGTTCAATTGAAGTAGGAAAATTAGCCGACATGATTTTGGTTGATGCCAATCCACTAGAAAACCTTAAAGTCTTGTATGGAACGGGGGCAATCAAACTAACCGAGGACAATGAGGTTGTCCGTGTTGGTGGAGTAAAATACACCATTAGCAACGGAGTCATTTATGATTCCAAAGCCTTGCTTAGAGAAGTGAAAGAAATGGTAGATGCTGCAAAAGAAGAAGAAAATTTCTCCCTCAAGCAACCTGGGGTAAAGGAATAAATCATAGGATTATTTCACATAAAAAAACCGGCTAAAGGCCGGTTTTTTTATACTTGATTTTGTCCGTTAATAATCGTTAAGACGTGCATAGCGATCTAAATGGTAATTATAATCACCAAATAAACGCTGAGCAACACGTGCGCGTTTAAAATAAAAACCAATGTTCACATCGTCGGTTACGCCAATTCCTCCATGCATTTGCATGGCTTCGTTAGTGACAAGTTTTATGGTATCACCTAATTTTGCTTTGGCCAAACTAGCCAGCTGATCAATGTTTTCGGCCTTACTGTCTAAGCCTTGTAAAGCTTTAATAACAATACTTTTACATAATTCAATTTCACAAAACAGCTTTGCAGCTCGATGTTGTAAGGCTTGATAGGTTCCAATACGTTTTCCAAATTGTTGGCGTTCTTGAAGATAGGCCACAGTTTGACCAAAGGCTTCAGTTATCATTCCCAACATTTCTGCAGACAAGCAAATGGCGGCCGTATTGTTGATGTGGTTTAGGAGTGCATTTCCATTGCCTACATCGTTTATCCGCTGGGATGCGTCAATTTTCACAGCATTGAAATCAATTTGTGCATAGGTGCCAGCATCCAATAATACCTCAGTTGTCATTGTAATTCCTTCACTTTCAGCATCGACTAAAAACAAGCCTAAGTCTCCCTCATCTGTTTTTGCAACAACGATAAAACCATCAGCTCCTGCACCATCAATCACCATTTTTTTACATCCGTTTAAGGTATATTCATTCCCAGTTTTGGTCGCAGTGGTCGCAGTATTGATAGGATCAAAATAGCTTTTTTCGTCTTGCGCAAAAGCAAGTCGTTTTGTTCCGTTCATCAAGGCAGGAATCCATCTTTCTTTTATACCTTGATTGGTCGAGTGTACAAGCGCAGTTCCAGCAAGTACAATGGAGGAAAACAAGGGTGCTTTGGTCAACCTTTTCCCCATTTCTTCCATTACTTGTCCTAGACCAACATAGCCAAAATCCAAGCCGTTAAATTCTTCTGGAAAGGTTAGGGCAGTCCAGCCCATTTCCACAATTTCTTGCCAAAGATCTTGGTCAAAGGCTTGGTAGTTATTGTCACGTAGTGTTCTAAATTGCTCCACTGGCGCATTCATGGCCAAGAATTCATTGGCTGAATCTTTGAGCATTTTTTGTTCTTCATTTAATATAAGTGCCATAGGATATGATTTAAGAAGGTAAGTTTAAAATGCGTTTCGAAATAATACCCAATTGAATTTCAGAAGTCCCTCCCTCAATGGTATTTCCTTTTGATCGACAGAACAAGCGTGCTTGCACCATTGCGTCTTCGTTTTCACTTTCCCAAATTAGTCCATCACTCCCTGTTATGGCTGTTAGCAATTCCATACGTGAAACATTTTGTTCTGTTCCGTAGTATTTAAAAAAGGAAGATAAGGCACCAGCATTAACGCCAGTTTTGGCCTCATCCATGATTCGTTGTATGGTCATTTCAAAAATAGAATCATTCATTCCTTGTACCGCAATTTCGGTACGTAAAACGGGATCTGCCAATACACCATCTCGAAAAGCAAGGTTCTCTTTCGCAATTTCGTGTAATTCACGACGCACATCAGTTTCACCAACACCACCAATCATTTGGCGCTCATGGGTCAATAAATATTTGGCAATCGTCCAGCCATCATTGAGCGTTCCAATGAGGTTTTCTTTGGGCACCTTAACATTGTCAAAGAAAGTTTCACAAAAAGGCGACTTCCCACTGATTAATTTGATGGGACGAGTACTTACTCCCTCAGACGTCATATCGATCAATAGAAAACTAATTCCATTGTGTTTTGGCGCGTCAAAATCGGTGCGGACCAAACAAAAAATCCAATCTGCTTTATCTGCATAAGAGGTCCATACCTTTGATCCATTGATGAGGTAATGATCTCCTTTGTCTTCTGCTTTTGTTTGTAGACCGGCCAAGTCACTTCCCGCATTGGGCTCGCTATAGCCTTGGCACCACCAAGTTTTACCCGCTGTTATTTCTGGTAAAAAACGCATTTTTTGTTGCTCACTAGCAAATTTGTGTAGGGCAGGGCCCAACATAGAAATCCCAAAACTAAAGATGGGTTTTCTACAACCTAATCGTGTCATCTCTTGGGTAAGGATGTTATTTTCTTCATGGGATAGACCACCGCCACCGTATTTAGTATCCCAATAGGGGACAATCCATTTTTTTTGTAACATTTTTTCAAACCAAATTTTTTGGTCCTCATTTTTAAAGCTAGCATTGCGTCCGCCCCAGAAAAAATCACCAGAATCCTTTACGGGTGTTCGCATACTTGCTGGACAATTTTCTTCCAGCCATTTTCTTGTTTCAAGTCTAAAATCTTCAAGACCTGTCTTCGACATCGTTTCCATAGGGTCAATAGTTGATTAAAATAAGTGGTCAATTTTCTTTTTCTGTATTGCTTGTTGGGCCACTAATCCATAGAGCGCTACTATTTTGTCTAAGTCTTTAAAACGGGGGTCTTGGGTATGCCCAAGGGAATACCTATAATAGATTTGTTGCACGATTACCGCAATCTTAAATAGGCCAAAAACAAAGTAAAATACAATATTGTCTACAGGGCTTCCACTCTTTTTTTCGTACATTTCAACCACCTCTCCCCGGGTTGGATTCCCCAATTGGGTGGTCAAATTCAGTTGATTTGACGCCAATATATCTGGATCACTGTGGTGAATCCAATAGCCTAAGGTTGTACCTAAGTCCATTAATGGGTCACCAATTGTAGTCATTTCCCAATCCAATACAGCTTTTACATTTAACTGATCATCTGCTGTTAGAACTAAATTATCGTATTTAAAATCGTTGTGCACCAATCCATTCCCAAACTGTTTGGGCATATTTTCATTCAACCAAGTGGCCGTCTTTTCCATTTCAGGATGTTCTTGGGTTTTGGCTTTTTGATAGCGTTTACTCCAGCCCAAAATTTGACGTTCTACATAACCTTCGGGATTCCCTAAGTCTCCCAAACCAATAGCTCTATAGTCCAGTTGATGCAATTCAACTAGGGTATCCACCAAATTACTAGAGAGGGCTTTGAACTGCGCTTCTGTTGGCATCTGATCTTGTGGAGTCGAGGCACGTAATATGGTGCCTTTGACACGTTCCATGAGATAAAACGGGGCACCTAAAACACTTAAATCTTCACAAAAAACGATTGGTTTTGGCGCCTTCCCATAATTATTTTCCAGCGCTGAGAGGATCTTAAATTCTCGGGACATATCATGTCCAGATTTTATGTTTGCACCAAAAGGGGGACGTCTCAAAACATAGTCAGTACCAGCAAAGGTGATCAAATAGGTTAAATTTGAAAAACCAGAGGGAAATTGTTGTACACTCAGTACACCATCTCCTTTATCCGAAAATGTGTTTTTTAAGTAAGAATTCAGCCCATCTTCGTTTAAGCCTTCTCCTTTACGTACTTCTTTCGCTTTGTCTAAACTTACTCCCATCTATGTTGTTTTAAAAACACGTTCAAAATAATCACCCAGTTCATTGACAATAGCTTTTGAATCATCTACTTCAATTCCGGCCAATATTTTTGCCAACCTTTTCTTGTATTCCAATTGCATCATTCGACCAATTTGGATTCTTTGTGCCTGAGGAGACCCTGCTCCATGAATGCTTTCTGTCAAGTACCCCACAGCGTTTCTCCCCATGGTCATGTTTTCGATTAAACGCAAAATTCGAATGCGTTCTTCTGTTGAAAACTGACTACTTCCTCTCAAATATTTATGCAATAACTTGCCAATTTCTGGATGATTCAGATCTTTCTCAGAGGGGAGAGTAGACACAAATCCACCGGCTAAATCTTGCGCAATTTGAGCTATTTCGTAGGGCATTTTGGTGACATGGTGCTTACAAACATTGGCCAGCATATCATCACATTGATAATTTCCTGCCTTGGTAGGATACCCCTGATGTGACGAAGCAATCCCTGTCGCATAAACTGTTTCATTTAAATGTGACATCTGCACTAATTTATTTTTGATATGCGATGCATTGGGTACTCCATTCATCTCCGAAATTGCCGCCGCAGCGCCAATGAGCACATCTCCAACCCCCGATTTACAAACATAGCTTCTTCGATGAAAAGTGGTAAAGCGTTCGACCAGCATTGCAGCAAATTCGTATTCACCATTCATGTAAATATTGTCGTTCGAAATAAAAACATTGTCAAACAAAACCATGGCTTCTTGACCGCCATATGTGGCATTTCCAACATCAATATTTCCTTCTTCCATGCTTCGTGTATCGCAGGACTGTCTGCCATATACATAGGTAATCCCTTTTGCGGTAACCGGTAAAGAACCAACAATTGCGTATTTTTTGTCTTTTTCGCCCAATCGCATGGTTGGCATCACCATTAAATAATGCGAGTTGATACAACCTGTCTGGTGTGCTTTTGCTCCACTAACATATACGCCTTCACTAGTTTTTTTGGTAATATGTAAAAATAGATCAGGATCTTTTTGTTCATGTGGGGCTAAATTTCGATCACCTTTTACGTCTGTCATGGCGCCACCAAGAACCAAATTGTCTTGGTGCATTTGGGTTAAAAACACTTTTAATTTTTTGTGATAATCTGTCCCTAAAGCTTCATCCATTTCAAAAGTAACTGAATAAAGGGCATTAAATGCATCCATTCCCACACAGCGTTGAAAACAAGTTCCTGTAAGTTGCCCCAGTTTTCGTTGCATTTTATTTTGAAGTACCAAATCTTCTGCAGAGGTACACACATGTAAGAAACGACTGACCCGCTCTCCTGTAAAGGGAGAAATAACACTTGCTAAATCAGGATTTTCAATGGCTAAATCATAGGTTTTGGCTATGGCGTTGATCGAGGGTCGAATCATGGGATGATCGACAGGTTCTTTTACTTTTTCACCAAAGAGATATACTGTCAACCCCCTTTTTCGTAGCGATTCGATATAGCTTGCTCCGTCTGTAATTTTTTCAGAAGCCATTATTGCGCTCGCTTATATTTTTTTAAAATGGCACGTGCAAGTCTACTTTTATGCACTTCATCTGCTCCGTCATAAATACGCGCAGCTCGTTCGTGTCTAAAATAGAAAGAAAGGATGGTATCGTCTGTAACCCCAAGAGCTCCGTGTACTTGAATGGCACAGTCCACTACTTTTTGCATTACATTGGCACAATAAAACTTAATGATAGAAATTTCTGCACGAGAATTGGATGCACCAATGGTATCGATTTTGTGCGCAGCATCTCGAATGAGTAAACGAGCAGCATTGATTTCTGCCCGACATTCAGCGATCCAATTTTGAATGGTTTGTTTGTCACCCAAGGTTTCTCCCGGAGCAATTTCTCGGCTAATTGCCCTTTCACACATCATGTCGAAGGCACGTTCACATATTCCCATCCAACGCATACAGTGGTGAATCCGTCCCGGGCCAAGGCGCTTTTGGGCAATCGCAAAACCAGCACCATCTTCTCCCAAGACATTGCTGAGGGGAACACGACAATTATTGAATTTTATTTCAGCATGACTTTCCCAGCCTCCACCAGGATGTCCCATAATGGATACATTACGGATGAATTCAAAGCCTGGAGTATCCAAGGGGACTATGATCTGACTGGCACGCTCGTGCTGGTTGTCTCCTTCTGGGTCGGTGACTAACATTGCTATTGCAAAGCTAGCCCCGTCACAACTAGAGGTGAACCATTTATGTCCATTGATGACATATTCCTCTCCTTCTTTTAGGGCTGTAGAGCTCATTTTGACAGGATTTGATCCAGCATTGTTTGGTTCGGTCATGGCAAAACAACTTCGTATTTCGCCACGCAGCAAAGGTTTTAAATAGGTTTCTTTTTGTGCTTCCGTTCCAAACTCGATAAGAATTTCCATGTTTCCGGCATCGGGTGCCTGACAGTTAAAACAGTAATGACCATAAGGACTACCCCCTAAAATTTCTGAAACTTCACCGTGCTGGGCATTGGACAATCCAAGGCCTCCATATTCTTTTGGAACCTGTGGTAGCCATAAACCACGACGTTTTACTTCTTCACGCAATTCATTTAGTTTGGGTAATTTTTCTTCCCACTCGCAATTTAATATCCAAGGCTCCAGAGAATATAATTCCTCTTTTACAAAGCTTCGGATTTGGTCTTTAATTTCTTCAAACGTCATACTGCATTGGTTTTATTTGTATTTGTTTTTATTTATTTATGCTGGCGCATTGTATGCGATAGCGATAAATTCTGCCACACAAGCTGGCTTTTCTTCTCCCTTTAATTCAAAGACAATGTTCATTTTGTATTTTGCCCCTCCGGGAATTGCGCTACATTCGAGTAGAGAAACTCTACCGCGTAATAAAGCTCCTGATTTTGTTGCATTGGTAAAGCGAACCTTGTCCAGACCATAATTCACTCCCATGGCAATATTTTCAATTGAAAAGGCATCATACGCTATTTTAGATGCCATTGATAAAACTAAAAAACCATGTGCAACTGTCTTTTTGTAGGGAGAAAAGGCAGCGCTTTTTTCTTGATCAATATGAATCCATTGCCTGTCTTCTGTGACATCTGCAAATTTATTGATGCGGTCTTGTTCAATAGGCATCCATTCTGTCAATCCAAGCTCTTTACCTACATAATTAGGGAGCTCACTTAGACTGGAAATTGTTGTTGAATAGGCTGTGTTTGTGGGTTGTTCCATTATTTTGATTTACATTAACATATGTCCACCGTCAGCATTGATGATGGCTCCAGTTGTATAGGAAGCAGCTTCCGAAGAAAGGTATACAGCTAGTCCAGCCATTTCATTTGTCTCGGCAGCTCTGCGCAGGGGAAGATGATTATTCACTTGTTTCATCATCATCTCATTGGTCCAGAGTGCTTCGCTGAATTTAGTTTTAATTAGGCCAGGACAAATGGCATTAGATCTTATTCCGTATTTTCCCCATTCGGCTGCCTGAGATTTAGTCAACATAATTAAGGCCGATTTACTGATGCTATAAATGCTTAGACCACCGGTTGGTTTCATGCCTTCTACTGAAGCGATATTGATGATGCTCCCTCCTTTGCGCTCTTTCATGGAGGCAAAACAGCGTTTGGCAAGGTCAAAACAAGCCTTTACGTTGACATCCATTACCTTGTCGAAAATTGCGTTTTCGATGGCTTCCAGTGGTGCGAAGACAGGGTTGGTTGCGGCATTGTTGATTAAAATATCTACTCCACCATAATGAGCAATTGTCTTTTCAACAAGGGCTTTGCGTTGGTCGTCTCGCCCAACATGACAGGCAACGCCGATAGCATCAAACCCTTTAGCTTTAATCGCATTAGCCACTTCATCAACGGTCTCTTGCGAGCGACTGCTAACCACTACCTTAGCGCCAAATTCGGCCAAACTTTCGGCAATGGCTTTTCCGATTCCTTTACTAGCGCCAGTTACGATGGCTATCTTTCCGTCTAATTCAAATAATTTCCGTGTACTCATATATTTTGTTATGTGGGCATTGCGCCCCCGTTTGCGTGTAAAGTAATCCCGTTAATGAACCCAGCTTCTTTTGAAGCTAAGAATAGATAGGCATTACCCATATCTTCTGGTGTTCCAATACGGCCAACGGGTATCATAGCAATTCCAGCTTTGACAACCTCAGGGGGCATAGATGCTGTCATTTCCGATTCAATAAAACCAGGTGCAACTGCATTGGCAGTGATGCCAAAACGACCTACCTCACGACAAAGTGCCCGGGTAAAGCCTGCTACTCCTGCTTTGGTAGCAGAATAGTTAGTTTGTCCAAATGCACCCACAAAACCGTTAATTGAAGAAGCAGAAATAATTCTTCCATAACCAGCTTCTCGCATGTGCGGTAAAACAGCTTGCGTAGTGGTGAATAAAGAACTTAAATTTACATTGATTACTGTGTCCCATTCTTCTTGCGTCATTTTCAAGAATGAACGATCTCGTAAAACACCAGCATTGTTGATTAGGATTTCAATTTTACCGTAGCCTTCAATGATTTCGGCAACAGCAGCATCTACAGCTGTTCGGTTGGTAATATCTACTTTTTGAAAGAAAATTTTTCCTCCTCTGGCTTTTATTTTTTCTGCGGTTTCAGCACCAGAATCGCGAACATCCCACAGTGCTACAGTAGCTCCAGCCTTGCAGAAAACTTCACATATCCCTTCTCCAATTCCTTGTGCACCACCAGTGATGATGGCGACCTGTCCTTCTAAACTTAACATACCTATTACTTAATTTATAATTATTTTATTTGGATTTAATATTTTACACCACAATATAAAATTAGTTTTCAACTAAACAGTAAAAAAAAATAAGATACTTGGCTCTGTTTTTATTTGAGTGTATATATCCCTAGGCTAGGTTCGGTCAAACTCCCCAAATATAGCTGGTTGTCTACTTGAAGAACACTGGTTATGCTATCGTATTTCCCATCAGGGTCTTGTAGGTTGTAGACTGGTATTCCACTTTCATCGAAGCCCAGTAGCATAGAATACCGTCCAGGAATGACTGAATTCAGAACAGCTTCTGGTAAACGCAAGAGCATTGAACGTAAAAAGGGTTGTTCAAATATAGGTTCAAAGCCAACTGCTCTTTGACTGGGAATGGCCACCCAAAAAATACCTTCACTAAAAGTGACATTATCAGGATAGCCTGGCAGTTCGTTATTGAAGACTTCAATCGTATTTTTTTTTGTCCCTTTTAGCCAATATTTTGACAAAGAAAGACCAAAGGTTTCGCTGAAAATGAAATAGTCTTGCGATTCATTTAGTGCAATACCATTGGGAAAGAACAAATCATCTTTAAGTAAAGTTGTTTTACCGCTCAATAAGTCGTGGGCAAAGAGTGCTCCAGAAGCGCGTTGTTCCCAAGCTTCATTTTCAACGACATCAGGGTTTCGCTGTGTCGCATTGGAGAAGTAAACAATACCCTCATTACTGATATCAAGATCATCAACAAATAATAGTTTTTCTCCCTTGTACTGATCTACTAGCACACGTAGCTTATGCAAACTGTCAAGTGCTAATAAACCTTTTCTATGGTCGGCAATTATGAGTTCACCTGAGGGTGCTATTTTCATTCCCAAAGGACGACCCCCAGTATTAGCAATTATTTCTTGGTTGTTTCCTTCGGCATCAAATTGAAGAATATCACCGTTGGCAAGGCCTGTATAAAAATTCCCCAAACTGTCTCTAACAATAGACTCAGGTCCAGGATGCGGTACCATTACAAGTTGGGTGCTTTTAAGCAATTCATTGGGTTTGTAGTCATTCTCTAAACCAGGAAAAGGGGGTGTTTTTCGTGCAATTGGGTCTAAAGGGATGGGGTAGAACCCTAGATAGAGAACGCCAAGAATAAAAAAGCTTAATAGAATGCGTTTCACTAGTTTCATTTTTTTGTTTTTTATAAAGATTTTTTGCAAAACATGAAATAACCAAAGATTAGTTTCTGTTCAACTTCACTTCAAGATAACGTTAAAAAAAGAAAATGAAAAGTATTTTTCGTTCTACTTGCCTTGGGAAAAAAAATGTAACTCTTTGGATAGGGAAGATCTGTTTTATCCCGCATTCATTCCTCCGTCCATGACCAAGGCATGACCATTGACAAACGATGCTTTATCCGAGAGTAACCAGGCGATAGTATCGGCTGCTTCTTCGGGTTTCCCCAATCTTTTTAAAGGGACACGATGATTTGTGATGAAATCCAATATTTCATTTGGAAGGGGTTCAATGATATCGGTTTCTAGAAAGGAAGGACAAATTGCGTTGACCCTAATGTTATGTGCTCCATACTCCACAGCTGCACTTTTAGTTATGCCAAGTACGCCGTGTTTTGCCGCAGAATAGGGTACGCCATAAGCAACCCCTTTCTTTCCTGCAAGCGAAGAAACATTGACAATGTTTCCGCCACCCTGAGGAAGTAATATTTTTATTTGTGCCTGTAAACAGAAAAACACACTGTTTAAATCTACAGCAATTACCTTATCCCATTCACTTCTTGGCATTAGATGCAAAGGAGCGAGAGTGCCGCTAATTCCGGCATTGTTTACAAAGTAGTCTATGCGTTGGTGATCTTTGAGGGCTTGTTCGTGAACAGCATTGACTTCATCCTGATCGGCTACATTGAGAAGATAGGTGGAAACCTTTCCTCCCGTTGCCTCAATAGACGTTTTGACTTCGGCCAAGGCCGCAGTATCAATATCGGTTAAGATTAGGTGACAGCCAGAAGTGGAAAGAGCAACCGCAGTTGCTCTTCCTATTCCTTTGGCAGCACCAGTAATGAATGCTACTTTATTT
>Ga0181563_10005146_pt1 | contig 12029 bp, 10 predicted proteins | sample 011ome_25_FD_133759 | JGI IMG/M metagenome (GOLD analysis project Ga0181563, IMG submission 133759) | Coastal salt marsh microbial communities from the Groves Creek Marsh, Skidaway Island, Georgia - 011512CT metaG (megahit assembly) | ecosystem: Environmental > Aquatic > Marine > Intertidal... | reverse complement strand
GCAGTATTGATGGTTGAGTCAGAAGCCAAGGAGCTTAGCGAGGACCTGATGCTTGGTGCGGTACTGTTTGCTCACCAGGAAATGCAGACTGTTATCCAGGCTATCAATGAGTTCAAGGCTGAGGCTGGAAAGCCTGATTGGGAATGGACGGCTCCGGAAGTTAACGAATCTTTGACTGAAGCAATTTCATCAAGTTTCGGTGACAGCATTAACAGTGCTTACAAGATCTCTGACAAAATGCAGCGCCAGGACAACCTGGCAGAGTTGCAGGAGCAGGCTGTAGAGCAGTTTGCCAATGAAGAAGCAGAGCCTCCTGTGAGTGCCGGTGAAGTGCAGGAAATATTTGCGAAAATCGAGAAGAAGGTTGTACGCAGCAATATCATTGCTGGAGAGCCAAGAATCGATGGCAGGGACCAGGTTACTGTTCGTCCTATCATTGTTGAGACTGGCGTGTTGAACAAGACCCATGGTTCAGCGCTGTTTACGCGTGGCGAAACCCAGGCCATGGTTGTGGCCACACTGGGTGCCATACGTGATGCACAGTTGCTTGAAGGACTTTCCGGAACAAAGAAAGATGCCTTTATGCTTCACTACAACTTTCCTCCGTTCAGTGTAGGTGAAACCGGATTCATGAGTGGTCCGAAGCGCCGCGAAATCGGCCATGGCCGACTTGCCCGTCGCGGAGTTGCAGCTGTATTGCCGTCTGAAGAAGATTTTCCATACACTATTCGTGTGGTATCAGAGATCACTGAGTCCAATGGATCAAGTTCCATGGCTTCCGTGTGTGGCACCTCGCTGGCCTTGATGGATGCTGGTGTGCCTCTTAAAGCGCCAGTCGCTGGTATCGCTATGGGTTTGATCAAGGAAGAAAATGGCTTTGCAGTACTGACAGATATCCTCGGTGATGAAGATCATCTTGGTGATATGGACTTTAAAGTTGCAGGCTCTGCCAATGGTGTCACTGCGCTTCAAATGGATATCAAGATCCAGGGTATTACTGAAGAAATCATGGAAACTGCCCTTGAGCAGGCGCATAGCGCCAGGATGCATATCCTTGGTGAAATGAATAAGGTTATTTCAGAATCCAGAAGCGAAGTATCAGAAAATGCCCCAAGTATGGGCATGCTGAAAGTTCATCCTGACAAGATTCGTGATGTTATCGGTAAGGGTGGCGCCACTATTCGCTCTATCACTGAAGAAACAGGTGCTTCAGTTGATATTGATGATGATGGAAATATTCGTATTTATGGTGAAGATGCCACATCAAGAGACGCCGCTATTGCGATGATTGACGAGATCACAGCAGAAGCTGAAATTGGAAAAACCTACAAAGGTGTAGTTTCAAAAATTGTTGATTTCGGCGCCTTCGTAACAATACTTCCTGGAAAGGACGGGCTTGTACATATTTCCCAGATTGCCCAGGAGCGTGTTGAGAAAGTCACTGATCATCTTTCAGAAAAACAGGAAATTTACGTTAAAGTCCTGAAAGTGGATGATCGCGGTAAAGTCAGCCTTAGTATGAAAGATGTCACTGAAGAGGATATTGCTTCAGTTGGTTAATCAAGGTTGATTACCAGGTAGAAATAAAAAAGCCGGTGTAAATACACCGGCTTTTTTTTAGATGTAAATATATCTAGCTGATTACCTGGCCCAGTATTTCCTGGTGCTTCTCTGAAGGAAGACGAGGACCGAAATGACTAACTGTTGTCGCAGCTGACAAGCTGGCAAGTTTGCCGGCTGTTTCAAAATCATGTCCGGCAGACACTGCATAGAGAAACGCGCCTGCAAACATATCACCAGCACCATTGGTGTCCACGGCGTTGACTTTGTGAGAATCGATACTGATATTTTTCTCACCATCAAACAGCAGTGCGCCTTCCGAGCCGCAAGTGATCACGATTTGTTTTGCTATGCTTTTTAATTCTTCCAGGGATTCTTCAACGGTTTCCTTGCCGGTCCACTCTTTTGCCTCTACATCGTTGGCAAAAACCAGATCGACACCATTGCCTATCATGTCCTGCAGACCGCCGCGAAAGAATTGCACCATGGCAGGATCAGATAACGTGATGGATGTTTTTACTCCATGCTGCTCTGCAATTTCCCTTGCATAGATGCAGGCTTCACGGCCGCTGTCAGAAGTCACCTGGTAACCTTCGAGATATAAATATTCTGAATCCTTCAGGGCATCCACGTCGATTTCACTTTTTGACAGGGTTTCTGAAATACCCAGGTAGCTGAGCATGGTGCGCTCTGCATCGGGGCTGACCATCACCAGGCATTTACCCGTAACACCTTCATCACGGTCATCGCCCAGGTTGGTGTGTATATTCAGGTCGCCCAGTTCCTGGACAAAATAATCACCAAACTCGTCATTAGCTACCTTGCAGGAAAAAAAGGTATTGCCACCAAACTGGGAGACGGCATATATCGAGTTGGCTGCAGATCCTCCGCCGGCACGCTTCTTCAGATCAAATTTATCCATCAGGCGCTGGAGCAGGGTATCCTGCGATTCTCCATCTACCAGTGTCATGATGCCTTTCTGAATACTTTCATGTTCAAAAAAACTGTCTTCTACTTCGAATTCTTTATCGACCAGTGCGGCGCCGATGCCGTAAACGTGATACTTCTTCATAGTTAAGCTTTCCCTTGTAGTTATTTTAAGCGTTATTTTTTAGAGTATTCTAGAGTGTTGAAAATGCTTTTTCTGCGGCATCCAGTGTGAGTTGCAGCTCTTGTTCCCCGTGAGCGGCTGAAACGAATCCGGCTTCAAATGCAGAAGGTGCGAGGTACACACCATTATTCAGCATCAAATGAAAATAGTTTTTGAATCGATCCACGTCGCAGGCCATTACCTGGCTGAAACAGGTAACGCTTTCCTCTTCACTGAAGAAGCAGCCGAACATGCCACCGACCTGGTTGGTAGTGAACGGAATGCCGGCACTGTCTGCCCGTGCACTGAGGCCATCGAGAAGAACCTGTGTTTTAGCACTCAACTGGTCAAAGAATCCTGGCTTGCTGATTTCTGTCAGTGTCACCATGCCTGCAGTAACAGCCAGCGGGTTACCGGACAGTGTGCCTGCCTGATAAACAGGACCGTTTGGTGCAAGCAAATCCATGATTTCCTGTTTGCCGCCAAATGCGCCTACTGGTAGACCGCCACCAATGACTTTGCCCAGTGTGGTCAGGTCAGGGGTTACGCCGTAAACGGATTGTGCTCCACCAAGAGCGGTCCTGAAACCGGTCATGACTTCATCAAAAACAAGAATGATACCGTGTGTATCACAAAGCTCACGCAAGCCCTGCAGGTAACCTGGCACTGGTGGCACACAATTCATGTTGCCAGCGATCGGTTCGATGATGATGCAGGCGATTTCTGAACCATGCTGCTCAAAAAGGTTTGCGACACTGTCCAGGTCGTTATAGGGGAGCACAAAGGTTTCGCTGGATGTTGATTTCGGCACACCAAGGGAATCGGGAGAACCCAGTGTTAAAGCACCTGAACCTGCTTTTACCAGTAGTGAGTCCACATGGCCGTGGTAACAGCCTTCGAACTTAACAATCTTGTCTCGCCCGGTATAGCCGCGGGCGAGGCGGATTGCACTCATGGTAGCTTCAGTGCCGGAATTGACCAGCCTTACCGATTCAATGGAAGGCACAAGTTGGGTAATTAACTCTGCCAGTTTGATTTCCTTTTCAGTCGGTGCGCCAAAGGTGACACCCAGCTCCAGCTGTTCCTGTAATGCCTTGATGACAGCAGGGTGGCGATGGCCAAGTATAAGAGGTCCCCAGGAGCCGACGTAATCCACGTAGCGATTGCCGTCTTCATCTGTCAGCCAGGCGCCATCACCCTGCTTGAAAAAAACAGGACTTCCACCGACACCTTTAAATGCCCTGACAGGTGAATTAACACCGCCGGGAATAAAGGCTTTGGCAGATTCAAATAATTGCGAGGAGTGTGAAAGAGTATTTTCAGAAGACATCAGGTATTCCTGGGTTAAAACGGTTTTACGACAACAAGGATCACAATGATGATCAATAGTACGACGGGTACTTCATTGAAGATTCGGAAATACGTATGACTTTTTTCATTCTTGTCGTCGCGGAAATTTTTCAGGTGTTGCCAGCAAAGAAAATGATAGACAAGCAGGAGGACCACACAGAACAGCTTGGCATGCATCCATCCGGAAGTGGCGTAGTACGCCGGGTTGTAGGCATAGACAATAGCGCCGAAGAGGATGGTCATCACCGCGGATGGCGTCATGATGCCCCGATACAGTTTCCTCTCCATAACCTTGAAGCGTTCGCGACTGGCGTTATCCTCACTCATGGCGTGGTATACGAATAGCCGGGGAAGGTAAAAGATTGCTGCAAACCAGCAGATCACGGCGATGATGTGGAAGGCCTTGAACCAGAGCATTTATCTACGTGTGCAGGGAGTTAAACAAAGAGCAGGATGATACCATCCCACCGGGTAAAACGGGATTATCGGGCACAATCTGCTTTCGGTTCCTGCTATCTTCTTTTTACATTCTGGCATTAGGTCCTATAATACGCGCCCCCTGACCGGGTAGATGATACCTGGAGACATGAATTCGTCATTGGGATAAATAGCTGAAACAATAAGTTGGAACAAAGAGGTAGATACTTGAATACGTCACAGATCAAGGCAGGAATCGTCGGCGCCACGGGCTATACGGGGCAGGAACTGCTGCGTCTGCTGGTCAGGCATCCCGATGTGTCTGTCCATGCTGTTACTTCAAGGAGAGAAGCGGGCAAGGCAGTGGCAGGTCTGTTCACGAACCTGCGTGGCCATCTCGATCTCTCTTTTGTAGAGCCTGATGCTGCTGCACTGGATACCTGCGATGTGGTCTTTTTTGCCACACCAAATGGTACCGCCATGACGATGGTGCCGGAATTGATTGCGAAGGGTGTGAAAGTAATCGACCTGTCAGCAGATTTCCGGATCAAGGATGTTGCTACCTGGAGCAAGTGGTATGGGATGGAGCATGCCTGCCCGGACTTGCTCGACAGCGCTGTATACGGTTTACCTGAAGTGAATCGGCAGCAGATAAAAAATGCCAGTGTTGTTGCCAATCCCGGTTGCTACCCGACTGCGGTTCAACTGGGCTTTTTACCGCTGGTCCAAAATAGCCTGGTTGATCCGGGACGACTCATTGCCGACTGTAAATCCGGAGTCAGTGGTGCCGGGCGCACGGCCGTGGAAAATTTTCTTCTTTGTGAAGCCAGCGAAAGTATGAAGGCCTACAAAATCGATGGTCACAGGCATTTGCCGGAAATTACCCAGGGTCTTAATCTGGCGAGCAGCGAACCTGTTTCGCTGACCTTTATGCCGCACCTGACACCCATGATCAGAGGTATCCAGGCAAGTCTGTACGCTACACTGACCGACACCACTGTGGATCTGCAAACACTGTTTGAGGATACATACAGTGATGAGCCATTCGTGGATGTTCTGGAGGCCGGTCAGAGTCCCGATACGCGCAGCGTAAGAGGTACCAACAACCTGCAGCTTTCCGTTTGCAGGCCCCAGGATGGCGATACAGTCGTGGTTTTTGCTGCTGAAGACAACCTTGTGAAAGGGGCAGCAGGACAGGCCATACAAAACATGAATATAATATTTGGTCTGAATGAAATTTCCGGACTGGAGATAGTTGCAGCATTGCCCTGATTTTGGGCGCTAAGGATCCGGTCACACTAGCTAGAATGGGATAGCTGTTGAGTAAATCACCTACAGTCAAAGGCAGTAAACAGCAGAAAATGATTGTTGTCCCCTACAGACCGTGGCGGACAGCATTATTTAGACTGGCATTCTTGCTGGTGATTGTTGCAGCCAGCACTGGCTTTTACTTCTATGGGTACGGCAGCGGTATTCTGGTCAATGGTGATGCCCGGGAAGAACGGGATCGCCTCCTGATCCAGCTGGAAGACATGAATACCCAGATAAATTTCCTGCAGCAGGAACTGATAAACAGTGAACAGGCCAGCACTGTTGATCGTCAGGCGCTCGAGGAAGTGCAGGGAACAATCCTGAATCTCAGGGAAACCATCGCACAGCTTGAAGAAGATGTGCTTTATTACAAGCAGATCATGTCCCCGGAAAATGATGAAACCGGCCTGATGATCGGGCAACTGGATCTTCTTAATACCGAAGAAGCCGGTCGTATCCGTTACCGCCTGGAATTAAGGCAGGTGGGGAATAACGACAACCTGATTTCAGGCTATGCCAACGTCAATATCCTGGGTACCCGGGACCGCCAGGAAATATCCATGCCGCTGAGAAGTCTTGCGTTGGAAGAAGATCAGTTGGATATCAAGCTGCAGTTCCGTTACTTCCAGAATATTCAGGGAGAGCTGGTATTGCCCGACAGTTTTGACCCGTTGGGCGTACAGATTCTGGCCGTGGATGAAGGCAATGATGAAAAAACTATCCAGAAAAGTTTTGCCTGGGTTGTGGAATAAAACGTTGAATAACGAATTCAATAATTCGGAGTATTTGTGAAAAAACCATTCAGTACTGAAAACATTACGACGCTGATTTCCAAGGCGACCGAAGTCACCGGTGATCTTCATTTCAGCGGTGTCCTGGAAGTGGAAGGAAAAATCCGTGGCAATATTTATGCTGACGATGATTCCTCAGCAGAAGTCCGTGTGCGTGAAAGTGGTCTTGTCCAGGGTGAGATTAAGGTACCTTCAGTCATAATAAACGGTTTGGTAGAAGGCGATGTCCATTCCTCGCAGCACCTGGAACTGGCTGCCAAGGCCAGGGTGGTTGGCAATGTTTATTATCACCTGATCGAAATGGTGATGGGTTCTGAGGTCAATGGCAGCCTCTGCCACAGGTCAGCAGTGGACCTGAAACCAAGACAAATTGGTATGGAGTCCAGTGATACCATATCCAATGGTGTAGGTGATACTGTTGAAGACTTGGAAGAGGCTGTCCAGCAGGCTACCGTCAACGACTAGCAGAACCAATACTTGACCAATTTAGTTGGTTATTAGATAATTCCCACTCTTCTGAGTAATTCTGATTATTCCCATGACAGCAGCTGAAAACGCACCAGTTGTCGGTACGCATGACGCAGTCGCCATTGCACTTACTGATAACGCCTCAAGCAAGATACTGACCCTCATCCAGGAGGAAGGTAATCCTGAGTTGAAATTGCGTGTGTTTGTTACCGGGGGTGGCTGTTCAGGGTTTCAGTACGGCTTCTCATTTGATGAAGCAGTCAACGATGATGACACTGTCATCAAAAATAACGGTGCCGAACTCCTGGTAGATCCACTGAGTTACCAGTACCTGGTCGGGTCCAAAGTGGACTATACGGAAGGGCTCGAAGGCTCACGTTTCATCGTTGAAAACCCCCTCGCCACCACAACCTGTGGTTGTGGCATGTCTTTCTCAATCTAACGAAAATAATTTTCCAGGCGTTCTAGCGCATTCCAGCGTGGTAGATACCACCGGCAATGACCGGATGGCTGGCACCGGTGAAACCGGTAAAGTCGATGGGTTTTGCACGTAATGTCTGGCGGGCCATCCAGGCAAAGGCAACGGCCTCAACACTGTCTTCAAGAACACCCAGTCGTGAGCTGGGCATTACATTAAATCCAGGCAGTGATTCATTCAGTGAGTGCATAAGAAAATTGTTACTGGCACCGCCGCCGCACACGATAAGTTCTCCACTATCAAGTTCAGCCTTGATGGCCTGAGCAATAGTCTTAACAGTCAATGCCAGCAATGTGGCCTGCACGTCTTCCGTGGCAATGCCGTCTGACATATGTGAAAGCTTTTCGTCCAGCCAGGAGTTGTTGAAGAGTTCTCTGCCAGTGCTCTTGGGCGCAGGAAGATCAAAATATTTTTCATCCAGCAGCTGCTCAAGCAGTTCTGGATGAATTGTTCCAGATTTCGCCCAATCCCCGTCACTATCATAGGGGTGTCCCTGGCGTTTCTGTATCCAGGTATCCATCAAGACATTGCCTGGTCCTGTATCGAAGCCGGTAATTTCACCATTCTTTTTCAGAAGGGTGATGTTTGCCATACCGCCAATATTCAGGATGATCCTGTCAGTTTCTGCGCTGGATAGAATTTCGCGATGAAAGGCTGGAACCAGTGGTGCACCCTGGCCGCCTGCAGCCATATCTCGGCGCCGGAAGTCAGCCACTGTGGTGATACCAGTCAGCTCGGCCAATGTGTTGGGGTCACCAATTTGTAGCGTAAAGGGGGCATGTCCGGTGGGCTGATGACGAACAGTCTGGCCGTGACTGCCTATTGCGGCAATCTGTGAAGGTTTGAGTTTATTGGCGTCAAGAACACGTTCCACTGCCAGGGCCAGGTAGCGGGCAAACTCCACATCTGCTTCACCGAGCAGTGGTACCTGTGCCTGGTGATCTTCACAAAGAGCCAGCAGTTTACGTCTGAGGTCTTCCGGTAGTTCCGTAGTGATAAAATCAATCTGGTTAGGATGCTCTTCGCTGAAATCCACCAGTGCACAATCAACACCATCCATGCTGGTGCCGGAAATCATACCTATATAGATATTTGAAGCCATTAATCGGCCGCTGAGGGTTGGTACTGTGCAATATTCTGGATATTGCCAGTGTAACTCTCCAGTTGGGATAAGAGAATCTGGGTGTGCTCTGTAAAGCGTTGCATCTCGGAGCCGGGGACTGATTCTGCTTTTGGCAGTTGTGCGTGAATAGTCCGGGAATTTCGATGCACACCATCCATCAGGAATTCGTAATGCAGATGTGGACCGGTTGCTCCTCCGGTTGAACCTACGTAGCCGATTACCTGGCCCTGCTTGATACGTTTGCCCGTTTTAACACTGCCTGCATACGCATTAAGGTGAGCATACTTGGTCTGAAAGCGTTCGCCATGCTGAATGACGACCAGTTTGCCAAAGGAACCGTTGCGTCCTACAAAAGTCACGCGTCCATCACCTGCAGCAACCACCGGTGTCCCGCGTGGTGCAGCATAGTCCGTGCCTTTATGTGCACGAATCGTGTTGAGAATTGGATGTTTGCGTCGCAGGTTGAAACTGGAACTGATGCGGGTGAAGTCCACCGGGTTGCGCAGGAATGCTTTGCGCATGCTTTCACCCCTTGGATTGTAGAAATCTGAATCACCATCCTTGTTGACGTAGCGCACGGCAGTAAATGTTTCGCCCTGGTTGGTAAACTGCGCCGCCAGGATTCTGCCGTAGCCGATGTACTCACCATCCAGGTATTTCTCTTCATACATTAAATTGAAAGTATCTCCCCGGCGCGTATCCAGCAGGAAGTCGATGACACCACCAAAAATACCGGCCAGTTCCATGGTGACGCCTGCAGACATCCCGCCACGCTGGGCGGCCAGGAATAGTGAGTCGTCAATGGTGGCTTCACGAAATACCTGGCGGACATCGGGCTCACGAATGATTTCCTCGGCAATATACCGGCCCTGTTCATTACGGGTGATGTCGATACTTTCCAGCTTGTTCCTGATGATGGTCAATTGTTCGAGAGAATCATCCTCCGCAAAATGAAACTCCAGTTTGTAGCCAGGATAAAGATTGTTTAGCAGGCGTGCCTGGGGAGCGCTTCGGCTAACCTGGTAGACATCCTGGGCAGTCAGGCCAGCCCGGGTAAAGATCAGGCTCAGGTTATCTCCGGATTTCACTTCGGTGATGTAATCCGGCGCGTTGCTGACAGGAATGAGTTCCTGTTGTAAAGGTAGATGCGAAGATGGGTTGGAGACCAATTCCTGCTGGGGTACCTGGACAGGTGTGTGTTCAGGAGAAGCCCTTTGTATTTCTTTCTCTATGGGCTTTATGGGAGTGCTTGTGGCGACAAGTGCCTCAGGGGTGTTTCTCGGCTGGAGCGCCATCCCCTGGATCTCATTATCATGGGTGATAACGACCAGGAAACCCACCAACCCCAGGAGCAGCCAGCGGTGGTTTCCGGGTAGCAGGCTGTCCAAACGGCGTTTAATAGAATCAATAGGATCCATAAGATTCTTATAGTATCTTATTTAATAGTGGCCGTAATTCTCTGGATTATAACAAAAATATGGCAGTGGTATACAATTTCAAGGAAGTCGGTGAAGGACTGAAATACCCCCATTAAAGCCCGGTTTCAGTAACCGCAGGCAACCTAGTAATATGAGATGGCTTCTAGTAAAGTTGCGCCTCTTTAAATTCAGACAATTCAAGACATTTCCGTGACAGACAAGCAGTTAATAGAAGACCTGGACCAGCGCGGCCTACTACAGCAGGCCTCTGCGCAGGATGAGTTGATCGAGCATCTTGGTGAAAAGTGCCGTACGGTTTATTGCGGCTTTGATCCCACGGCCGACAGCCTCCACATTGGTTCTCTGGTGCCGCTGCTGGCCCTGAAACGGTTCCAGCTTGCCGGCCATCGTCCCATCGCCCTGGCCGGTGGAGCCACCGGCATGATTGGCGACCCCAGTTTCAAATCCAAGGAAAGAAAGCTGAATTCCCTGGAAGTCACGGCGGAATGGACCGGTAAGATTCGTGACCAGTTGTCCCGGTTTATCGATTTTGACTGTGGCGAGAACTCAGCTGTTGTGGTGAACAACCTGGACTGGACAGAAAATGTCGGGGTGCTCGATTTTCTGAGGGATATTGGCAAGCATTTCTCTGTGAACGCCATGATCCAGAAGGAAAGTGTCAAACAGCGCATTGAACGTGAAGGGGAAGGAATCTCCTATACGGAGTTCAGCTACATGATCCTGCAGGCATACGACTTTGCCAAGCTCAATGAGATGCATGACTGTACCCTGCAGATCGGGGGCTCGGATCAATGGGGCAATATCACTGCCGGAATCGATCTGACCCGTCGCCTCAATCAGCAACAGGTCTACGGGTTGACACTGCCTCTTGTCACAAAGGCCGACGGTGGCAAATTTGGCAAGACAGAAGAAGGGACTATCTGGCTGGATCCGGCCCGGACTTCGGTCTATACCTTTTACCAGTTCTGGATCAATACGGCGGATGCCGATGTTTATACATTCCTGCGTTATTTCACTTTCCTGGCGCCCTCCGAAATAGATGCAATAGAAGAAGCAGACAAGGCGGCGCAAGGGCGGCCTGAGGCCCAGGGGATTCTGGCCCGGGAAGCTACCCGCCTGGTGCACGGTGAGGATGGTCTTGCTGCAGCGCAGCGTATTTCTGATGCCCTGTTTAGCGGCGATATCAGTGCCCTGACTGAAGAGGACTTCGGTCAGCTTAAGCAGGACGGTATGCCGTCCTCACTCCTGGAAGGGGAAACCCTGGTCGAAGCGCTGGTCCAGACGGAGCTTGCCAGCTCCAACAAGATGGCCCGCGAATTTATCACGAATGGTGCTGTTTCCGTAAATGGAGAGAAAGCTGAGGATCCGGCAAGCCAGCTGGATTGGAGCGAGGCCTTCTTTGGTAAGTATTTCCTGCTCAAGCGCGGGAAAAAGCTCTTCCACCTGGGTTATCGCGACTAGCCTGTAACTGACTGTCTAAGCAGTGGAACAGCCCCCTCGGAAATGCCAAAAACCCCGGTAAAAATAGACTCAAAAAGAGCCTGCAACCTGGCTCCTGCCTAAAGGCCTGAAAGCCCCGAAATACGGCATTTTCAGCCCTATTAAAAATACTTTAAATTTTTGTGAAAAAACCTTGTGCAAAGGGTCGCAATCAGTATAATGCGCGTTCCCTGTTTCTGGGGATGCTCTTTAACAACTCAATCAAGTAATAGAAGTGGGTGTTTGCTGGTTGGATTTGTATCAGAAAATACAACTCAACGAGTAAGCAACTGCGTTAATTCAAACCCTTGAGATTGCCTTCCCGGCAGTCTTAAGAAGCAGTAGTTTTTAAGCGTTGAGCCTCAACTTATAAAGTTGAAAAAAGTTTTAAGCATGGAATCTGGAAGTATGTAGTCGGGTACTGTGCTTTAGAAATTTTTAACTGAAGAGTTTGATCATGGCTCAGATTGAACGCTGGCGGCAAGCCTAACACATGCAAGTCGAACGGTAACAGATCGCTGAG
>Ga0181563_10005145_pt1 | contig 12029 bp, 9 predicted proteins | sample 011ome_25_FD_133759 | JGI IMG/M metagenome (GOLD analysis project Ga0181563, IMG submission 133759) | Coastal salt marsh microbial communities from the Groves Creek Marsh, Skidaway Island, Georgia - 011512CT metaG (megahit assembly) | ecosystem: Environmental > Aquatic > Marine > Intertidal zone... | reverse complement strand
TCAATAAGAAAGCAGTTTCCGATCCTTGATCAAAAGGTTTATGGAAAACCCTTGATATACTTGGACAATGCGGCTTCTTCGCAAAAGCCATTGCGTGTAATTGATCGGATTTCTAAATACTATAAAGAAGAACACGCCAATGTGCACCGCGGAGTGCATTTCTTAAGTCAACGCGCAACCAATGATTTTGAGGCAGTTCGAAAAAAAGCTCAAGCATTCGTTAACGCTAAACACGATCATGAAATCATCTTCACACGTGGCGTTACGGAGTCCATCAACTTGGTCGCGTCAAGCTTTGGAAAAGTATTTATTGAAGAAGGGGATGAAGTATTGATCTCTGCCATGGAGCACCACAGCAACATCGTTCCTTGGCAATTGATGTGCAACGATTGGGGTGCGGTTTTGAAAGTTATTCCCGTTAATGACGAAGGCGAACTGATCATGGAAGAGTTCGACCAAATTCTTTCTGGAAAAACCAAAATGGTTGCTGTTAATCACGTTAGTAACACACTTGGAACGGTTAATCCGATTGAAGAAATCATCAGCAAAGCACATAAAGTGGGTGCAGCAGTGTTGATTGATGGCGCTCAAAGTGGTCCACATATGAAGGTGGATGTTCAAGCATTAGACTGCGACTTCTATTGCCTTTCTTCCCATAAAATGTACGGTCCAACAGGCATTGGCGTATTGTATGGAAAAGAAGAATGGCTTGAGCAAATGCCACCATACCATGGCGGTGGCGAGATGATTGAAACGGTGACGTTTGAAGAAACTACATATAACAGCCTTCCGTTCAAGTTCGAGGCAGGAACGCCCAATATTGCCGATACCATCGCTTTTGGCGAAGCGCTTGATTTTATCAATGCATTGGGAATTGAAGAAATCGGCCATTGGGAAATGGAATTGCACCATTATGCTGTGGACAAGCTGATGGAGATTGAAGGAATAAGATTCATAGGAACAGCGAAAGAAAAGACCAGCGTGATTTCATTTTTGGTTGGAGATATCCATCCTTATGATTTAGGAACCATTTTAGACCAACAAGGCGTGGCGGTGCGCACTGGCCACCATTGCACACAGCCATTGATGGACAGGTTTAAAATACCAGGTACAGTGCGCGCTTCCTTTGCCGTTTACAACACCAAAGCTGAAGTAGATGCTTTCGTTGAGGCGTTGAAGAAGGCGGTGAAGATGTTGGGGTAATTTTCTTCTCTTTGGAATATGAAACGTTTGAGGATTTCTCAACTAACTTTATTATCATGTTTTTTGGTAATGGTTATTTACCGTGGGGTCAACATCCATTCCAAAGAAATTTCATGGGATGCCTTTGGTTATTACCTCCCTTTACCAGCAACTTTCATTCATGGTGATCCTCTTTTAGATGATCCTTCATGGATTTATGAAGCCAACAGAAAGTATGAATTATCACAAACTGTTTTTCAGATTATCCCAAATGATGACGGTATTCCCACATACTTGTTCTTATTTGGTGAGGCTTTATTCTATGCTCCTGGGTTTTTTATAGCACATGCCATTGCGCATTTTACGAACTATCCAACGGATGGATTCAGCCTACCATATCAATACGTTCTTTCTATTTGGATGCTTTTCTATGTTCTTATTGGGCTTCTTTATCTAGAGAAAATTCTGCGGATTTGGTTCAATGATAAGATTGTGGCCATCACCTTGTTCACGATTGTTCTTGGAACTAATTATTTGGAACACCTTACCATTAAAAATCTTGAAACCGTAAATGTCTTGTTTATGCTCGTGGCCATTATTGTATGGCACAGTCATAAATGGTATTCTAAAGAAAGGGTTAAGGACTTATATATTTTGGCGATTGCCAGCGCTCTTATCATCCTCGTTAAACCAAGTGAGATTATCATTGGAATTGTCCCTTTGCTTTGGGGTATCATTTCCTATAGTGGTTTGATGGAGCGACTCACGTTTTGGAAAAGAAACATCCGTCAGCTGATACTTTCAGTGGTTATCGGTTTATTAGTTCTTTCTCCTCAATTGATTTACTGGTATGCTCAAACGGGGGCTGTGATATATGATAGCTACAACAACCCGGGAATTGGGCTTGATATGTTTGAGCCCCATTTTTATGAAACACTCATTGGCTTTCGAAAGGGTTGGTTGCTCTATACTCCAGTAATGCTATTCTCGCTTTTGGGGTTCATTACTTTAAGAAAACGCATACCCGACCTTTTTCCAATTCTGCTGGTTTATTTTCTACTAGAAATTTGGATTATTTCAAGCTGGACAGAGTGGTGGTATGGAGCTGGATATTCTTTGCGACCTATTATCACGGCTTATCCAATACTTGCCATTGCTTTTGCTTCATGGATTGAATACATGGTTCAGAAATCGCGAACCACTCGATTTTTACAATACGCTTTGCTGGCAATTTTGATAGGGCATAATTTATTTCAAATGTGGCAAATGAAGTATGGTATAGTTGACTTGACCAGAAGCACGAAGGCATATTACATGAAAAACTTTCTTGCGACTCAGTTGAATCTTGAAGATCAGGCATTGCTGCTCGTTGATAGGAGGTCAACGGTTAAAGATTACTTGCCAAATCATAGTGCGTATGATACCGATACATTGAACATTGATTGGTTTAAAGTGAATCATCATTTAGTCTCTGAGGAATTTGTGCTCGACTATCGTCAGCCATACAATGAGCTCACCACAGGAGATCATATTTGGCTTGGATTGAATGCAACATTATGTATTGATTCTACTCAACAACAGTCTGACCCAGTTGTGGTTTTTGCTGTGGAACGTAAAGAAGGACTTTACGCATACACGACAAAAGAGATTCACTTGTCAGAAAACAAGCAATGCGCAACGTTTGAAGTTTTCTTTCTGTCACCGCACATCAGAAATTCTCAGGATGAAATTCACTTGTACCTCTGGAATCGATCACATTCCGAATTAATAGTAGATGATTGGAAGGTTTCTGTCAGTCAACCAATAAATAGTAGTGATTGAAAGTGAATGGTTTTTTATCTGAATCATCGCATCTTCGCACATAGAATATGGCCAAAACAAAAACAGCGTTCGTTTGCCAAAATTGTGGCTCAAATTATCCAAAATGGACAGGTAAGTGCAATGCTTGTGGTGAGTGGAATACACTGATCGAAGAGATCATTCACAAAGAGTCGAAGTCAGGACTGCGAAGAAATTATTCCGACAACCTTGCCAAAAAGCCCGTACCGATCACTAAGGTAAGTGCCGATGTTGCCGAGCGTATTCCTATTCCTGATGCTGAATTGAGCCGTGTGCTCGGTGGTGGTATTGTGCCAGGAAGTGTAACGCTCATTGGCGGTGATCCTGGAATTGGCAAATCGACCTTGCTGTTGCAGCTTGGTTTGAATTTTCAAACGGCTAAAATCCTATACGTTTCTGGCGAAGAAAGCGCCAATCAAATAAAGATGCGTGCAGAGCGCATTGGCAATTTGCACGACAATTTACTATTGCTTACGGATACTTCGCTGGAACGGGTAATGGAGCGCATCGATGAAGCCGAACCTGATTTGGTCATCATTGATTCTATTCAAACCATGCAGAGTCCTGAGATTGATTCTGTGCCAGGTTCTGTGGCGCAAATCAGAGAATGTACAGGCGAATTAATTCAGTTTGCGAAAGAGTCAAATACACCAGTGATTCTTATCGGGCACATTACCAAAGAAGGCAACATTGCCGGACCAAAGGTGATGGAGCATATGGTGGATGTGGTGCTTCAGTTTGAGGGCGATCGCCAGCATTTGTATCGATTGTTGCGGTCTTCTAAAAACCGTTTTGGATCTACCAACGAGTTGGGTATTTATGAAATGCAAGGCAGCGGTTTGAAAGAAGTAGATAATCCATCGCAAGTATTGCTTTCTCAGCGCGATGAAGGATTAAGCGGCTCGGCCATTGCCGCAAGCATGGAAGGTGCTCGACCCATGATGATCGAAGTGCAAGCCTTGGTGAGCACGGCTGCATACGGAACACCGCAACGAACAACCACAGGGTTTGACCAACGCAGATTGCACATGTTATTGGCGGTTTTAGAAAAGCGCTGCGGATTTAGCATCGGAAAATTCGATGTGTTTTTAAATATGGCTGGCGGAATTCGCGTGGATGATCCAGCCATTGATTTAGCGGTGATTTGCGCAGCACTTTCAAGCTCAGAAGATTATCCTATTCCAGGACAAACATGCTTTGCTGGTGAAGTAGGATTGAGTGGTGAGATCAGACCAGTAACCCGTATCGAACAACGCATTCGCGAAGCAGAGAAGCTTGGTTTCGAAGAAATCTACATTTCTGGTTACGGATTGAAAGGGCTTGACTTGAAAAGCTTCGGAATTAAGATCCAACAAGTCAAACGCGTTGACGAGGTTTTCCAAGGTTTATTCGGATAAACCCTCAGCTTCAGGATTCCACCATTTGCTGTGACCTACCTTATATATTCCTAATTCGTGATGATAGCCGATGGTATCGGTAATGTGGTATTGTAAGAAGGTAACACTGTAAAACGAGGTGTCTAACACCAAGGCATAGTCAACGCCCTTATCAATCAATGGATCGAGATCCTCTTCATTATAAACTCCTGAAAGCTTGGTGTAACCTGCGCGATTCAAAAAGAACAGACTGATGTTGCTGCTTTCATCTTGAGGAACTACAAATTTTGACGTTTTGGGAATGTTGTGGTCTTCGAGAAAAGACTCAATGTCATGGAGATTTTCAGAGAGATCAAGGTCGTTAAACCAGCCTTGATATGTTTCCCTGGTTTTTACTACTGCCGCATGTGCTGTTTGCCAGGTAATCATGAAGACAATGAGAAGTGAGAGTGCACTGATCCAGTTTTTAGTCATGAATTCTTCAGCGTACTTCAACGCAAATCCAACAATTGCGATAATCAAGAAAAAGAAGGGGATGTAGTAATAGTCGTGTTCTTCTAAACTCACATAGAAAAGCAAGAAATATGTGATTGAACCAAGGAGAAGAAGAATTAAAAATGTGCCTTCAAATGTTTTCCACTTTTTCACGCTTATCAGCAGTGTTATCGATGAGATTGCCAGAATAAAAATGATCCAATTCGAGAAAATTATTGGCCTCCAAGATGTGATGATGAACACCAGAATTTCTGAGAATCGCTCAGAAGATAAACTCCAAAATGGCCGAATTGTAGTTGTGAAATATATCGACTCATGAGCCGCATTATACTTAGCGATATACACATACCAAACCAATACTGGCAAAAGCGAAAAAAAGACAAGAGGCAACCACTGTTTTAATAGAACCTTAAAATTTTTGTCAACGAGCGATTGAATCGAAAATGCACCCACAATAGCGAATAACGGCAATAGCATAGAGATCTTCAACAAACCCGCCAAAGCGAATAATACTGTCGAGAGCCAAAGCTTGCCCCTGCTTGATTTACGTCTCTGATCAATAAGCAAGACTGACGCTAAAAGTGAAAATCCAAATGCGCACACATCAGTTAATGGACTTACCGCATAATTCATAAAGGTGGCGGAGCACATCATAATAAATAAAGTGACCACTGCGGTCGCCCTGAATTTAAAATTTCGGAAAAGAATTTGAAGTGAAATCAGTAAACAAACTACAAATGGAATGAAATGAATGAGCCTTAAAGTCATGTAGCTAAAACCAAAGATTTGATAAAGCTTCCCAGCGATGAAGTATGTGATTGGGAACTCACCACCTGCGCTTCCGTCACTATTAAATTGATTTAAGATCTTGGGTTGGAATAGACTGTTGTTCTCTTGTTGAAAAACTCGCGCCATAGATGCTCCATCTGTTTGGCGCCATTGGTGGATGCTTTGTGGTGGGCTAACTATAGTCTCATCTAGTCTTAGGTCTAAGCAGAAATACCCAAGAGCTATGATGAATAGTGTGTGGAAGAAAATATCGAGTAGACGAGCCTTTTGCATTGACCATCGAAATTAGCTTTTATTTAGGAGCCCTAATTCCAATAGCAACCTACATTTGTGCGCTTTATGTTGAATGCCCAAATCGATTTAGTTTTACCCGTCTTGAACCCTAGCCTTGGTTGGTTAGACCAAGTAATGGAAAGTCATAAGCAGCTGGTTACTGCCTCTGGCAGCAATGCCAGACTTATCATAGTAGACGATGGTTCTGCTGATTTGAAGGAAGAGTTAAAACTAAAGGATTCGGGCATAACGCTCATTAAACTACCTGTTAACCAAGGTAAAGGAGCAGCACTCAGGAAGGGTTTTGAAATAGCCGATGCGCCAATTGTTTTGTTCACTGATATTGATTTTCCATACGAAATAGACAGTATGGTAAACGTGATTCGATCTATTGAAAATGGTGCGGATGTCAGTCTCGGCTATCGAGAAGACGATTATTATGATAGGGTTCCTCTATTTCGTAAAATGATGTCTGAGTCTTTTCGCTTTGTATTGAAAACCATACTTCGCTTTCCTATTACGGATACCCAATGCGGATTGAAAGGAATGAATCAGCGAGGGAAAGCCATTTTCATGCAAACCCAAATCAATCGATTCTTGGTGGATATGGAGTTTATCAAGCGTGCAGTAAATACCAAAAACCTGCGCATTGAGCCTGTGGTCGTTCAGTTGAGGGATGATGTGGTGTTCAGTAAAATGGGTATTCGAGTTATTCTCAGCGAATTGCTGAACTTTTTAAGGATATTCTTTGTCTGATTAGGATAACCTTCGTTCGGTTTGCGGTCATTATGGCTTTGCAACGAAAACGCTACTTAAGCTAAACACATGTTTTCACTATTTAAAGGAAAATCAGAACTCGAGAAACTCAATGATAAATACAAGAAGTTGTTGGCAGAGGCGCACAAGCTCTCCACCTCCAACCGCACGCTGAGCGATCAAAAAACTGCTGAGGCAAACGAAGTGTTGCGTCAGATAGAGACCCTGAATCAAACAAGCTGATTCAGAGAGGCATAAGGAATTGATTGTTGGTTTGAGTTAAGTTAAGAGAATGTATTCTTCCATTTAATTTTAAGAGAATACCCGATTCTGACCTTTGGATTATCAAATGATTTACCAATATTTGTTGCAACTACTAAACAGACTATGAGAAAATTTATCACTGCGGCTATATTTATTTTGGCTTTGAATGCAATGAAAGCGCAATCATTTAAAAGCGGTGAAAACACGAAATGCCAAGTCCAAGTAGCTTTTGCAATTTCTGAAGGAGATGGCTTTGGAGAATACTCCATCACACGGTTGGTAGCTCTGGAGCCAGGAAAATCCCATAATTTCAGAAATGAAGAGTTTACGCGTAGACAGATTTACAGCAAAGTAGAATGGGATGAAATGTTCATCGTGAGGTTCGAACCAACGGGGATAACCCATTTTTTGGATGCCACCGTACCCAATGGATATGAGACGTACCTGAATGGAGGTTGTGCACTTACTCAGAAACCATTCTTCAATCGAGATGGCGAGTTCATTATTGATGCTTCTGCCAATTAAGAAAAACGTTAAAATGAAAAAGGCGATCCATTTGGATCGCCTTTTTTTATGGTTTAAAGTGGAATATTCCCGTGCTTCTTTTTGGGGAAAGTGCTCACTTTGTTTTCGAGCATTTCAAACGCCCGTATCAATTTCTCCCGGGTGTTTTCGGGCTTGATCACTTCGTCAATATAGCCTCGAGCAGCAGCGTTGTATGGATGAGCAAACAACTCCGCGTATTCATCCTCCTTTTCCTTTAGCTTCGCTACCGGGTCAGCGGCTTCGCTTATTTCTTTTCTGAAAATGATTTCAGCAGCTCCCTTGGCTCCCATCACAGCAATTTCTGCCGATGGCCACGCATAATTCATGTCTGCACCAATGTGTTTTGAGTTCATCACATCGTAAGCGCCACCGTAAGCCTTTCGCGTAATTACAGTTACTCTTGGAACTGTAGCTTCACTGAACGCATACAACAATTTTGCGCCATTGGTAATAATCGCATTCCATTCCTGATCGGTTCCAGGCAAGAAACCAGGTACATCTTCGAAAACCAATAACGGTATATTAAAACAATCGCAGAATCGAACAAATCGCGCTCCTTTTTTCGATGAGTTCACATCCAACACTCCCGCTAATACAGCTGGCTGATTTGCCACAATTCCAATGCTTCTTCCAGCTAATCGTGCAAACCCAACTACAATATTCTCTGCATAGTCCTTGTGCACTTCAAGAAACGTGTCATTGTCAACCGTGCCAACAATTACATCTCTAATATCGTAAGGTTGATTCGGATTTTCAGGAATGATTTTAGACAGTGCAGCGCGGGTTTCATCGCCCTTGGTGTAGGGAAGCATTGGCGGCTCATCTTCACAATTGGAAGGCATATAACTCAACAATTGTTTGATTTTTTCCAGCGCTTCAATCTCATTTTCACAAGCAAAATGAGTAACGCCCGATTTGGTGGCGTGGGTCTCCGCTCCGCCTAATTCTTCGGATGAAACGTCTTCATTGGTGACCGTTTTCACCACGTTTGGCCCCGTCACAAACATGTAACTGGTGTTTTCTACCATTAATATAAAATCAGTGAGCGCAGGAGAGTAAACAGCTCCTCCAGCACATGGACCAAGAATGGCGCTTATTTGAGGAATCACTCCACTTGACAATGTATTTCGATAGAAAATATCAGCGTATCCACCAAGAGATACAACGCCCTCTTGAATTCTTGCTCCTCCTGAATCATTCAACCCGATTACCGGTGCACCATTCTGCATGGCCAAGTCCATGATTTTCATAATTTTCTCGGCATGTGCTTCGGCCAGTGATCCGCCTAGCACCGTGAAATCTTGAGAAAAGGCGTAAACCAATCGGCCATTTACTTTTCCATATCCGGTAATTACACCATCGCCATAAAACCGTTGTTTGTCTAATCCGAAATTGGTGCTTCTGTGCATTACGAGCATTCCCATTTCTTCAAATGTTCCCTTATCAAAGAATAGTTCGATGCGCTCACGAGCTGTCAGTTTCCCTTTTTTGTGCTGCGAATCAATTCTTTTTTGACCTCCACCAAGCTTAGCTTCAGCGATCTTACCATCTAGTTTTTCAAGCATTTCGTTCATTCTGCTTTGATTGTATTAATCTTGTGAAAAGAGCCCCTTTGGGGGTGTTCAAATCTAAGTAAACTGATATTTCTACACGGCAAATGATTACGCCCTTTTAAGGATCCTATGAAATTTGAACTTAACACTTCGAAATTTGCATTCTTACTTGCGCTGCCTGTATTCGTTTATATTAATGCCCGTGCATATCTGCTTGCATTTACCTACGATGAATGTTGGACATACTTGGGTTATGCTACAGATGATTTTTGGAAAGTAGTTACCAATGAATTTCCGGCAGCGAACAACCATGTTCTTCACTCACTGGCAATGGGATTGGTTGATAGTTTTTTCGGGCAATACGAATACGCTCTGCGACTTCCCGTACTTTTTTCATTCATCGTGTTTGCGGTATTTGTATACAAAATCGCCATCCGACTTTCCGCTAAAATGTGGTGGCTGCCTTTTATATTGATCATTTATCAACCTTATCTCCTCGATTATTTTGTGGCAGCTCGCGGATACGGCATGGCTTTGGCCTTCATGTTTGGCTCCATTTATTACTTATACCTTTTTGCGGAGCAAGAGCAATCAAAATGGATGCTGTTGTCGCTAATATTTGCCGCATTGGCGTCATATTCCAATTTTACCTATTTGCTGGTTTTCATTGCTGTAGCGTTGGCTGTTTTGGTGTTGAGCATACGTAAAAACAGTGCGTTAAAGGGTTCAATTTCAATTGGAATAATTGGGTTGTTATTGTTGGGAGCAGTGTATAAACCTATATCACAACTTATTGAGGCGAAGGAACTTTACTACGGAGGAAACATTGGTTTCTTTGAGGACACCCTTTCTACGCTGTCGCGAAGTTTTATTTATAGCACGTCAGAAAGCATCATTCTTGCTGTTTTTTTCGCGTTTATAATCGCTGCCTCGGGTGTTTTGGGGCTTGCTAAATTCTTTTCAAAGGCAAAGCTTGATCTTGGATTTTGGTTAACGTTCCTTTTGATCGTTTTAGAGGTAGGGACGATCTTGCAACATCACGTAATGGGGTCGCCCTATCTCATTGATCGAACAGCAATCTTCTTCATTCCGTTAATCCTATTTTCCTTCTCTTGGTTGATTGATCAGCTTAGGGATGGTCTGCTTAGAAATATCCTGGCCTTTGGATTTGTTTTCATGTCAGTAATAAATCTACTAAGCGCGTTGAACATAAGCTATCTGCTAGACTTTAAAGAATACGCTGATGTGCAAACAGCCATGAAGATGGTGAGAGACGATGAGCGTATTCCAAAAGCTGATTTTGCCATTGGGAAATCAATTTATTTGAATGCTCCGATTAACTTTTATCGGGTGAAATATGGTCTTGAGCGAATTGCGCAATCGGGTCTAGAGTATTGCGAGGAAACCGATCAAACCAAATACTACTACTTGTTCGAGAAGGACATCGAGTGCGTTGCTTCTAAAGAAACAGAGTTGATCTATGCATTTCCCGTTTCGCACACATATCTTTATCGAGTTCCGTAAATGAAGAAGACTCTACTGAACGTAAAGCCTTCTTGCAACCTAACTAAACAGAGAACGATTTCTTAAAACATCAACTGCACTCCAACATCAAATGGCATGAGGTCGTTGGCAGTTTGGTTGGATTGAAACAATGGATTCAATCCGTAATTGGCGTAAATATTTATAGGGCCATAGCCAACTGATGCAATGGCATGGAAGAGGAATGGATTGAGATGGTAGTCAGATCTAACGCGAGGTTTGAATGTTTCGCCACCAGCAGTGTATTCTTGCTTAAGTCGTGAAGCTATTCTCCAAGACACTTGACCACCAACTGCAAAACGCACTGCTTTGTCTTCATCTTTGCTGGTACTAAATCCCAGCATCAGAGGTGCAGTAATGTATGTAGCCTTGAGCTTGTTTTTACTCAAACTTACCGTGCTGTCGGTGGTATAAGAGAATGGCGTAGTATTATTTAGAGTTACATACTGGCTTGTGAAAGTGTAATTGGCAAAGTGCATTCCCAAGCCAGTAACCAATTCAACATGCTGCTTGTACAAGCGGAAGTCTTTTTCAAAAAGGTTAAGGCCCCAACTCACACTTCTTCCATAATCGAGTTCTAGGTTTCTGTCTAAACCTACAAGTGGTAAACCTTTGTCTCCGTTTGTATATCCATTCACACCGATTCTGATTCCGGCCCAATGACTCACATTGTCGCCTTTTTTGTCTTCCTTAACGTCATTCGTATCGCTTGCTATTACTTCGCCATCTACGATTACCGTATTGGTCTCTTTTTAAAGGTCGTTCAAAACGATAATTTTCATTCCAGCCACTTTAACTATGGTTGAGTCTTGGCCTTTTTTGGGAGAGATTACAACTTCCACATCTTCTTTTGATGCAGAATCATTTACATTGTTTTCCTGTGCACTAATAGAAGTTACTGCGAAGAAAGCAAGTGCAAATAGGGGGATTTTAGTTTTCATAATTTCTTGATTTGAGGTATGACGGTGGGGGTGGATATTAGTTACAGTGGAAATGAATTATTTGTAATTCACTCGCTTGAATCCAAAATTTCCAGCTAAGAATTCGATCGTTTTTTTGTCTGAATCTTCACCAGAAGAGGTGTTCAAGGCTACATTCTCTCGGTCGGAAATAGTCTTTACCAAACCTTCCTTCATTAAGGCCAAAGTGGTGGGGGTTTTTTCTGGGTCTAATCCGAAGAATTGCTTACCTATAAATTGATTCAAATTCAATGCTTCTGAATTGTTTGCAGAAGCATAAGTAACAGGATCGTCTCCGACCCACTCTGAGATTTCAGGTTGATAAGTCATGGTAGTTCTCTCCTTTACAGAGGTGCTCGCAATGGCAATTTCCGGGTAGAGGGCAGAAATCTGCTTCAAAGAAGGCGCACGATCCAAGGAGGATTGCGAAGAAGTCTTGGATAGTTTCATCACTT
>Ga0181563_10005139_pt1 | contig 12039 bp, 9 predicted proteins | sample 011ome_25_FD_133759 | JGI IMG/M metagenome (GOLD analysis project Ga0181563, IMG submission 133759) | Coastal salt marsh microbial communities from the Groves Creek Marsh, Skidaway Island, Georgia - 011512CT metaG (megahit assembly) | ecosystem: Environmental > Aquatic > Marine > Intertidal zone... | reverse complement strand
TCGGGCCGCCGCGAGCTCGCGGAGCGCACGAAGCAGGCGGCGAAAGACGCCGCCGCGGGCGTGGATGCAGCGCGAGCCGAGCTTTCGGCGAGCTCGAGAGCGTCGACGTCCGAGAGAGACGTCCCGCTCGGACGAGAGTTTTCCCCGCACGCCGTCGGCGTCAGCGGCGAGGCGCGGACGACGACGTTGGATTTCCAGGTGCTGAGCTGGGAACCGCACGCGGTGCTGTACCGAAACTTCGCCAGCGTGCGTGAGTGCGAGCACGTCAAAGGCCTGGCGGCGTCCCGGCTCGCGCCGAGCGGCCTCGCGCTTCGCCAGGGCGAGAAGCCGGAGGAGACGAAGGACATACGCACGAGCAGCGGGACGTTTTTGTCGCGGAAACAAGACCCCGCGGGCGTGTTGCTGGCTCTCGAGCGGCGCATCGCCGACGCGACGCACGTGCGGCACGAACACGGCGAGCCTTTCAACGTGCTGCGGTACACGCCCGGGCAGAAGTACGACTCGCACTACGACACCTTCGACCCCGAGAGCTACGGCCCGCAGACCAGCCAGAGGATCGCGAGCTTCCTGCTGTACCTCACGGACGTCGAGGCGGGGGGCGAGACGCACTTCCCGCTGGAGGGCCCGGGGGGCTTGGAGCGGCTGAAAAACATCGACTACGCGTCGTGCGAAGGCGGGCTGCGCGTGCGCCCGCGCGCGGGGGACGCGCTGCTGTTCTGGAACGTGCACCCGAACCGCACCTTCGACAAGCACGCGCTGCACGGCGGGTGCCCGGTCGAGAAGGGGGAGAAGTGGGTCGCCACGAAGTGGATCAGGGACAAGAGCTTCGCGCGGGGGTAGTTTTGCGAAAATTCGCGTCTCGAATCGACGCGCTCGCGTTTTCGTGCGCTCCCGGCGAACCGTCGGCTTATCTGTATTGGATAGTCGACGTGCGTATCCGAACAGCGACCCTAACGAAACCTGGCCACTCGCGAGCGCGCGTGTGTCGCGCGCCGCGACTTCCACATCCTCTCCTCGGGTCGATAGACGCCGAGCATGTCTACCCTCGCGGCCTCCTTGTCGCTCGCCGTCGCGGCGCCCGCGGCGCGCGGCTCCCAGCCGAGCGCGAGGCGCACGGTGGCACATTCATCGCGCGGCGTGACGCCCGCCGCGGCGACCGCCGCCGGCGCGCCCGCGGCGTCCTGGCCCGGGTCGACGCCCACGCGTCCGCGCGTTCGCCTAGGGCTCTCCGTTCGGCATCGCGGCCGTCCCGCGCCGCCGCCGACGCATCGCGCGGGCGCCGCGGACGCCGCCGTGGACGCGCCCGCGTCCGATCCCGAGCCCCCGAAGGCCAACGCGTTCGCGGTGGGCATCCTGTGGTTCTTCGCGCACCAGCTCATCGGCGTCGGGAACGACGTGATCATGAAGTACACGGGGAGCACGCTCGGCGTGGCGCAGGTGGTGTTCCTGCGCTTCGCGTTCGCCACGCTCACCATGCTCCCGGTGATGCTCCTGTCCGGGCTGGACTCGTTCAAGACGGACCGCGTGCCCCTGCACATCGCGCGCTCCGTGCTGCTGGCGTGCGGCATCGCGCTGTACTGCCAGGGCCTCGCCATCGCGCCCATCGCGGTGGTCACCACGCTCAACTTCACCATCCCCCTGTTCACGCTCGTGATGGCGCGCGCGTTCCTGAAGGAGACGGTGGACGCGACGCGCTGGATCGGCACCCTCGCCGGGTTCGCGGGGGTCATGGTCGTGATGCGCCCCGGCGGCGCCGCGTTTAACCCCTCGTGGCTCGTCGTGCTGCTCGGCGCGTGCGCCTTCGCCGCGCTCGACGTGCTGAACAAAGTCTTCGTCGGGAAGGAATCGTTCTGGGCGATGATCTTCTACACCGCGCTGTTCACCACGGTGATCAGCGCCGTGCCCGCGCTGGGGGCGTGGGTGGTGCCCACCACCGCGCAGCTCGGTTTGTTGGCGATCCTGGGCGCGGGCGCCAACGTGCTTCTGTATTGCCTGTTGAAATCCTTCTCCCTCGTGGACGCGTCGGCGTTGGCGCCGTTCCGGTACACCGAGCTGATGTGGTCCGCCGCGGTGGGGTTCCTGGTGTTCGGCGAAATTCCCGCCGTGAGCACGCTCATCGGCGCGGCCGTGATCATCCCCAGTACGCTGTACGTAGTGTGGGCGGAGAACCAGAAGAGCGAGGAGTGAAGAGCGAGGAGGAGTGACGAGACGAAGCGACCGAGGCGTCGCCGTCGGCGCGATTCGATTGTGAAAGTAGTATTCTCTCTACGGTACTACGGTTACGTAGACTATCGTAACGAGCGCGGACCGCGTCTCGCGCCTCGCGCTCGGGCCTCTCCGCGCGCGACACCGCGCGCCACTCTGCCGCCCGGCTTCAAAAGCAACACCAGCAGTCGAACGGGCACTTCCCGGGCTTGGCGTCTTTCGGCGGCGCTTGGCCGCACGAGACGTCCGAGAAGTCGCCGTACGACTTGAACACCGGGAGCCCCTCTTCGAAACGTCTCGGTTCGTTCACCGGAACGAACTCGGGGGCCTCGCGCTTCTGTTTCTTCTTCTTCTGGCCGGGAAGAAGCACGCGGTCCTTCTCTTTCGGGCCCTCCTCCTCCAGCCGAGCCGCCTCCGCAGCCGCCGCGGCCGCGTCCACCTTCGCCTTCGCGGCTTTGCCCTTGCTGAAGAGCGCGTCGAGGTCGAAATCGCCGCCGTCCCCCGCATCCTTCGCGTTCGTCGCCGAGGGTCCGGTCTTCGCACCCCCGGACAGCTTCCCCTTGGAGGACGCCGGTTTCGAAACCCCACCCGCGACAGGAGCGCCGCCGGCGGCGTGTGGGGGTTTGCCGCCCCCTTTCTTGCCCATGTGCCGCGTGCCCCAGGCAGGCGCGGCGGCGCGGTCGAAAATGCGTCGGCGGCAGAGCCGACGAAAAAAAAAGTGCCGACCGTGACGTGACACAGTTTCGGAATCACGTCAGTCTGCCTCCTCTTGACCTGCCCGACGACGTGGCAATCTTTTTCGGAACTCGCGGCTGTCCTCCGCCGTCGGCTTAACGACCCTCGAGCCACTCGACCCCGCGCGCGCCTGGACCCCAGCGGACGCCATGAGCGTGGTGGTCCCCAAGCCATCCGGCAACGGCATCTCGCACGAGACCGTGCGGTTGACGGAGATGGAGCGCGGGCGCGCCTCGAAGGACAAGCCCGCGTCTACCCCCCCCCGCGCCGATGCGAAGGTGGACCCCTCCGGGTACAACGAAAAAGCGAAGCAGAAGGCGGAGAAAGCCGCGGAGAAGGCGAAGCAGAAAGATGTCAATTTCTGGAAGCAGCACAAGGAGGAGTTGTGGGAGATGCTGCCCTTCCTGTGGCCGAAGGAGCGCCCGTTCATCAAGGTGATGTTCGTCACCTCCGTCGTCGCGCTGCTCTGCTCGAAGCTGTGCAACGTCGCGTCACCCATCGCGCTCAAGTACGCCATCGACGCCGTGGTGGATGGCGAGTTCAGCGTCAACGCCATCTTAGCGTACGGCCTGATCCGCTTCGCCGCGTCTCTGTTCAACGAGATCAAGGACAACGCGTTCGCGTTCGTCTCCACGCACGCGTCCCGGAAAATCTCCCTCCGAACCTTCACGCACGTCATGTCGCTGTCGCTTCGGTTCCACATCAGCCGCAAAACCGGTTCGGTGATTCGCGCGTGCTCGCGCGGCTCCGAGAGCTTCGCTGCGCTCCTGCGGTACATCTCGTTCCAGGTGGCGCCCATCTTCCTGGAGGTGGCGATGGTGTGCGTGTACCTGTGGATTTTCTACTCGTGGTACTTCGGCGTGATCACGTTCATGGTCATCTTCGTGTACGCCGCGTTCACGATCCCGTTCACAGAGTGGCGCAACAAGTTCCGCAGGCAGCAGACCGAGGCGGACGACGTGTTCAACCAGAAAGCCACCGATTCGCTCCTGAACTACGAGACCGTGAAGCTGTTCTGCGCCGAGCCGCACATCGCGCACGTGTACGACGTGGCGCTGGCGAAAACGCAGGCGGCGTCCCTGCGCACGACGCAGTCGCTCACGGGTCTGAACTTGGGGCAGGCGGTGATCATCACCGTCGGGATCACGCTCTCGCTGGCGCTCGCCGCCAAGGAGGTGCTCGACGGGAAGATGACCGTCGGCGACTTCGTGCTGGTGAACACGTACATCCTGCAGCTGTACGTGCCCTTGAACTTCCTGGGCACGTACTACCGCATGATCAAGCAGTGTATGGTAGACGTCGAAGCGATGTTCCGGCTCATGAAGGAGCACGAGGACGTGCAGGACGCCGACCCCAACAAGGAGCTCGCGCTGAAGAGCGCCGCGGAGGCGCGCGTCGAGTTCAGCGACGTCAAGTTTTGCTACAACGTCGCCGAGGGCCGCCAGATCCTGAAGGGCGTGTCGTTCAGCGTCGAGCCGGGGCAGAAGATCGCCATCGTGGGGAGCTCGGGCGCGGGCAAGAGCACCATCTCCAAGCTGTTGTACCGCCTGTACGACATCCAGGCTGGATCCATCACCATCAACGGCCAGAGCGTGGCTTCGGTGACGCAGCGGTCGGTGCGGTGCGCCATCGGCATCGTCCCGCAGGACTGCGTGCTGTTCAACGACACCATCGAGTACAACATCGCGTTCGGCAAGCTCGGCACGAGCGCGATGGGGACGTTGGACGAGGTGAAACGAGCCGCGAAGGCTGCGCAGTTCTCCGCGTTCGTGGAAGAGCAGTGCAAGGACGGGTACAGCACCCTCGTGGGCGAGCGCGGGTTGCGTTTGAGCGGCGGCGAGAAGCAGCGCGTCGCCATCGCGCGCGCGCTGCTCAAGGATCCGCCCATCATGATCTACGACGAGGCGACGAGCTCGCTGGACACGCACACGGAGAAGGAGATCATGCTCAGCATAAACGAAGCCGCGAAGGGGCGGACCAACCTCGTGATCGCGCACCGCCTGTCCACGATCATGGACGCGGACTGCGTCATCGTGCTGAAGGACGGGCTGGTGGCGGAGCGCGGCGACCACCCGACGCTCTACGCCGAAGAAGGGGGGCTCTACCGCGCGATGTGGGACCAGCAGCTGCGCTCAGCCATGGAGGGGTCGCCAAGCGGCGCGAACCTCCTGCCCACCCCGGCGGCCAACACGCGCGGCGGCGCGTGACACGCGCGTGGAATGGACCACCTACGGGTAACGTAACGTAGCTAGTCTACTCCTTTAGCTAGGACTACACTGTAGTCACGCGCGGCGCGCGCGACTTTCCTCCTTGTAGCTTTTTTGCCATACTACGTACGGCAAAAACGGCTCTACCCGCTCTACCCGCTTTACCCGCGTTCAGAGCAGCAAACGGATTTCGTTCCGCGCGGCGTCGTACCACCAGAACGTCGCCTCGCCCGCCGCCGGCTCGCCCTCCCCGTCCGGCGGGGGGCCCGGCGGGTTTCTCGGCACGTCCACCGCGCTCGCCGCCAGACCGAACTCCGCCGCCTCGCAGACGTCCCGCGCCAGACGCGTCGCCGCCGCGCGCAGCGCGCTCAACTCGGCGGCGACCGTTTTCGCGTTTTCTATGTCGTTTTCTATGTCGCCTCCGGAGGTCATCGCGGCTCCGAAAGCGACGCGCATCTCGTCGTTTTCGCGCCTCAGCCGCTCCACCGCCTCGAACGCCGCCGCGGTTTTCTCGTCGGCGCTCTCCTTTTCGCACTCGGCGTCGCGCGCCCGCGCCTCGAAAACGGCGGCGGCGGTTTTGGCGCGCTCGAGCTCGCCCTCGAGCTCGCCCACGCGGAGCGCCGCGACGTGCTGATCCTTGACCCGCGCGAGCTGTAACGCATGAAATCGTGTGCCGAATTCCGGAATTCCGAATCGCACGTCCTCGTCTTCGTCCGCTTCTTCTTCTTCTTCCGCGTGGGAAGGTTTCGTTCCCGGCGCGGCGGCGCTTCGCTCGGCGCGCTCGGCGTCGGCGAGCGCGAGCTTCGCTTTGAGCGTCTCCACCTCCGCCTCCGCCAGGTTCGCGCGCGCGTCCGCCTCAGCGGCGACCGCGACCGCGCCGGCTACCTGCGACGCAGCCTCGGAGGCGTGCTCGTCGGCGATTCGCGCCTCGGAAGCCGCCGCCGCGAGCGCGCGTCGGATCGTTTCCCGGCCGGCGTCGCCAACCTCCAGCGCCATCGCGCGCCGCGACACCGCGTCGCGCTCGGTCTCCGCCTCGCGCAGCGCGGCGCGCAGCGCGTCGCGCTCGGCGGAGGTTTTCGTGTGCAGCGCGGCCAGATCGCGCAGGCTCACGTTCAACGCGCGGTTCTGGCTCGTCAGCACGTCGAGGCGAAGCCTCACGGTGGCGATCGTGGACGACGCGCGGTCGAGCTGGCCGTTCTCGCCGCTTCGCGCCATCTTGGACGACACCGCACTCACGGGGTCGGTCGCGCGCAGCGGCGCGCGCTCGGCGCCGCCCTCGCCGTCCGAGGCCGCCAACGCGGGCGGCGCGCGCGCGTCCGCATCCATGGTCGCGCGCGCGAGTGTGCACAGGGGCGGACTAACCACGAACGTTTCATACTGCGTATTTCGTTATGGACACGATGCTTCGGCCGTTCGGAGACGCGATGTTTCGTCACTCGTCCGCGCGCGATGGGCCTGACCGACCGCCGCCGCGCGATCGTGCTGTTCGGCGACTCGCTGACGCAGCGGTCGTTCGAGCCGAGCGGATGGGGCGCCGCCCTGGCGCACCTGTACGGCAGGCGGTGCGACGTGTACAACCGCGGATTCGGCGGGTACAACACTCGGTGGTGCCGGTCGATGGTTGGCGAGCTTTTCCCCGCGCACGAGACGCCGCTGTTGGCGACGGTGCTTCTGGGGACGAACGACGCCGCGCTGTTCGACGTCGAGCCCGCGGCGCACGTCCCGCTCGAGGAGTACGAGGATAATTTGACGGCGATCGTGACGCACGTCAAGAAACGCTGCGTCCACGTGATCGTCCTGACGCCGCCGTGCATGGACGAGCGCCAAAGGCTGGCGTTTCAGAAGGAAAAGTACGGCGCCGACGCGCTCGGCGCGCTGGACCGGTGCAACGCCAACACCAAGCGGTACGCGGAAGTCGCGACGCGGGTGGCGGAAACGCTGGACGTGCCCTGCGTCGACCTGTTCGAAGCCACGTGGAAGGCGTGCGCGTCGTCGTCCACGTGGCTTAGCGACGGCGTATCGCGACAGGACTCGGTGGACCCGTGGGCGGAGCCGTCGCCGCCGCCGCCGACGGAAACGAACGACGACGTGTCTCCCGACGTCTTCGTCGACGGCGTGCACTTCTCCGCGTTCGGGCAGGAACTCGTGTTTCGTGCGCTGACGGAAGGCATTCAAAACATTCAAAAAAAAAGCAGCGCATCACGCGTGCCGTTTCACGTGTCGTTAGACCCCGAGTCCATGGACTCGGATTGGCCGTTCGGCCCGACCCTGCGCGGCGCGCCCGAAGCGTGGCGGGACGCGATGTACGCGCACGCGCGGCGCGCGCGCGTCGTCCCGACGTTGCTTTCGGCGGAGACGAAGGCGCGAGGCGCGTGGCGCGTGGAGGGCCACGACGCCGACGCCGCGGTCGCGTCGAGCGCGAAAACAGGGCTCGCCGCGCTCGCGGTCGTCGCCGGCGCGGGGCTGGGGCTGGGGTACGCGCTGGGCTCGGCGGCGCGAAGGTAGTGCGACGTCTCGACGGGTCACGACGGGTCCCTCTGTTACGATACGTATCATAGCTACGATACAAAGTCACCCGCATGCGCAGAACTCGCCGCCGGCGTCTTTCGGGAGTTGGTTCGGATCCGAGTCCAGCAGCCACACCTGGCACGGCGCCTCGACGCAGTGCCCGTGCACCTGATGCGCGTGCACTGGGCACGTGCAGCACCAGCACTTTCCGTTCGTCGCCATGAACTCGTGCGAGTTGATCGCGACGGCTTCCGCGCACGAAAGCGGCGGGTCCATCGCGCGGCGCGCGCGCGCGAAGCGCCGCACGCCGGCTCCGCCGAAGCGCGTGCCTTGCATGGCGTCCACCCAGACCGCGGCTTTCGCGCCGTCCCGCGGGCACACGACGCACATCAGCAGCGCGGCCGCGCTCTCGTTCCACGCCTCGAAGGCTGCCCAGCCGAGGACGCCGAGCGCGTACGCCGGGAGCGCGAGCGGGAGCAGCGCGAGTTTGGCGAGCGTCGCGCACGGCCCCGCGCGCATCACGGGCGCGCCGCACCAGCACGTCGTGGGCTTCAGCCAGGCCTCGGGCGGCTCGTCCTTAGGCACGCGGCGCATCTCCATCAGCGCGGGCGCGACGACGCTGGTCACCGCGGACGCCACGGCCACGCCCCCGAGGCCCCCCACGGCGACCGCGGCGGCGGCGACCGGGTGCGCGGGCGCGGCCGAGGTGGCGGCCGTGTTGACCGCCGAGGTGGCGGCGTTCAAGGCGGCATCGGACGCCCGCTGAGCCTGCGCGGCGGCTGCGCTGGTCGCGGCGGACGCCGCGGCGTCGGCCTTGGCCCGCGCCGCGTCCGCGGTGGCTTTGGCCTTCTCCTTCGCGGCCGCGAGCATGATTGATGCACTCGGGACGCGCGAACGGGGTCGCGGCGACGTCGGGTCAGGAAATCGCGGTGGAGCGTTCGAGGCGCGCGCGCCTGAACGACTACGGGGGCGGACGGCGGCGGCCGTCAGTGAGGTCGCGCGGTGGGTTCTGGGGGGAGCTGGACTGTTGACATTTGAGATATTTGTTGAACGAAAGTTGTCGGTGACGTCCAGTCGGACACATCGACCGGACTGTCGTTGCAACGACCGATGGAGTGAAAACGAACAGACCATTCTTCGGTGCATTCTTCTCTCCAATCGTCGGATCGGCGCGCAGGCGTCACTTCCGACCGCACGTACACGTCACTCGCCCCAGTCGCACGACCCACAGGTTCACCGCGCGATACATGTCGGCCGAAGACGACGCCGCGGGCGCCAAGCGCGAGCGCGAAGAAGACCCCGCGGACGCGGACGATGCGCCTGCCGCGAAAGAGGCTAGGGTTGACGCCGAAGCGCCGGCCGACGCCTCGGCCGACCCCGCGGCGAACGCCGAGGACGCGCCTGCCGGGGACGCGCCCGCGGGTGACGCGCCCGCACAGGACGAGGCGGACGCGCCTGCCGCGGCCGCGCCGAGCGCGACCCTGACTGAGGCGCTCGATCTTCTCGCGCCCAAAGTCACGAAGCGGCTGGAGAATCTGCACGCCTCCGGATCGGTCGCCGAGGGCGAGATCGACGCGGCGACGCTCGCCGAACTCGGCGAGTTCTCGCCCGCGCAGGCGGTGGAGATCCTCGATCGGCTCACCGAGGACGCGCTCAAGGGGGTGGAGGACAAGAGCGCGTTCCTGCGCGAGGTCATGCAGAGCTTCCGCGCGCCGCCGCCGCCGGCGGCGGCGCCCGCGGCGGCGCCCGCGGCGGCGCCGGCGGCGGCGCCCGCGGCGCCGGGCGGCGGTCACGTCGCGCCCCATGGCGGCGCGCCTTCGGGCGGGCTTGCTGACGCGCTGCAGCGTCTGTACGCGCAGGGCGTCGTGCAGCCGCACCAGCTGGACTCGAAGATGCACGAGCACCTGGCTTCGATGCCCGAGCACGCCGCGGTCGCGGCGATCGACGAGCTGGCCGGCGCGGATGTCTCCGGCATCCGCAACATGAACGGGTACCTGAAGAGCATCTGCCGGCGGCACGAGGGGCCCGCCGGGTTCGGCGGCGGGTTTTCCGCCGGCGGGGCGAGACAGGCTCCCCCTGAGGCGTTCTTCGAGATCCAGCGCCGGTTCCAGATGGGCGTGATCACGCAGCCGGTGGCGATGCGCCTGGAGCAGTTTTACCAGGACACGGGCGCGAGCCTCGACGGGCAGGCGTGGGAGATGATGCTGCAGCTCAACGAGATGTCGGCGATGGCGGCCATCGAGGAGGTGCACGCCGCGGGCCGCGGCGGGCAGTTGCGGAACCCCAGCGCGTTCTTCACCGGGATCGCGCGGAAACACCGCGCCGCCATGGAACAAGGCCAGCCGTTCGCCCCGCCCGCCGGGTACGGCGGCGGTCCCCCCGGCTACGGCGGCGGCCCCCCCGGCGGCTTCCGCGGCGGCGGCGGGTACGGCGCGCCCGGCGGGTACGGCGGCGCGCCCGGCGGGTACGGCGGCGGCGCGCCCGGCGGCGGTCGCGGCGGCGGCCCGGTGGACGACGGCGCGTTGCAGCAGCAGCTCCCCCCCGCGTTGTACCAGCGCATCGCCGCGGCCTCAGCGAACGGCAAGTTCTCGAAGGATGCGATCGACCAGCGCGCGCTGGACACGCTGCTGAAACTGGACGAGCCGACGGCGATGCTGGTCGTGGACGAGATCGAGGGCACGGACCTCGCGCGCATCCGGAACTTCGCCGGGTACTTCATGGGCATCTGCAACAAGTTCCTTCGGGGGGGCGCGCCGGGCGCGCCGCAGAGGTACTAGGCGCGCGGTCGAAATCAAACCGACGGAAACCACACATCGTGTTCGTGACGTGAACGAATATCCCATGATGACATGACGGCTACACGGCGTGACTACGACCCGCGTCTCCCCGCGCTTCGCCCACGCCCGATACCGCTCGAAACGAATGCTCTCGCTACTTGTCGTCCACGCGGATGAGCTCGATGTCGAAGAGCAGGGTCTTGTCGATCATGCCCTCGTTCTCGAGCACGAACCCCAGCGCGCGCTCGCCGGAGAAGTTCGAGGGCTGCGGGCCCATGGTCTTCCACTTGCGGCCCTGGGGGTAGGAGAGCTGCGAGCCGCCCGGGACGATGACGCGCCGGATCTCACCCGCGCGCATCCCGAGGACGGCTTCGCGAAACGCGGGGATGATCTTCGGGTCATCCGCGGTGAACCGCACGAAGTCCTTGTCGTCCCCGGTGAACGCCCCGCCCTTAGACTTGTTCCTCGCTTCAAACGGCCTCCCGTAGTACCCCAGCGTGTACCCGTCCCAGTCGATGACCGCTTTCTTTCCAGACGTCATCTCCGCGCCCGCGCCTTCCTTCATGGTTTTGTACTGCAGCCCATCCGGAAGCTGCACGAAATCGGGATAGACGTACTTGCTCTTGCCGTAGTCCTTGCCCTCCAGCGAGGGCATGTACTCGTTGCTCGTCTGGAACTCCGCCAGCGCGGGCCGCCACGAGGCGTCCAGGAACGCCGCGGCCGCGGCGGCTGCGGAGACGCCGAGCGCGCGGCGGCGAGACACCGACGACGTGACCCACGGCTTCGCGGGACTGTCGGCGATGACCTGGACGTCGGGACCGCTCGAGGGGTCCACGTGGTCGCCCGCGGAGGCGCGGACGGTCGCCGCGCGCCGCGGGGCACGCGCGCCGCGCGGCGCGGTGCAGGAAGGCGCGATGTGCGTGGCCGCGAACGTCAACGTGGGCATGGCGCGTGGAGGATTGGGTGTCGACGACGGTGAGGTGGCAAAATCCGACGCGGACGAAGCGAGTCATATTACACGTAGGCCGCGAGACTCTGGCACGAAAAGTCTTGACAAACTGGGAACGAAAACGGATGGTTCGTTCGGCGCTTAGTGAGAGCGCTCTCACTAAGAACGACAAACCCACGTGACTCGATCGATTGCCAACAAAAGCAGGGTTATTACCCCTAAAACATCCCCTGGCTCACGCTCTACGCGCCTCTGGCCTCGCGCCTGGTGGCGTCGTGCAGGATGTCTACGTCCACCGCCTCCGCCGGGAGCTGCACGTAGCGCACAACCGATCCGCGGATGAAGCAGTTGCGCACCGAGCGCATGTGCGGGTACCGGTTTTCGTCCACCACCTTGGTGTTCTCCAGCTTGATGTTCAAGTACTGGTCCACGGAGACGAGCGTGCCGCCGATCGCGAGGTCGTTTTTAAGCTCAACCGTGATCTGCTTCCCGACCAGCGTCTTGAAGTAAGAGTAAAACAACATCGAACGTCTTTTTTCGGCTGTTTCGTTCGATCGAAAGGCGTTCGATGATCGCGAGGTCGAAAGGTCTCCGGTCAGCGATCGATGTTTCAAACCGAAAGGGAGGGTCGGTTCGAAACATCGATCGCTGACCGGAG
>Ga0181563_10005131_pt1 | contig 12047 bp, 13 predicted proteins | sample 011ome_25_FD_133759 | JGI IMG/M metagenome (GOLD analysis project Ga0181563, IMG submission 133759) | Coastal salt marsh microbial communities from the Groves Creek Marsh, Skidaway Island, Georgia - 011512CT metaG (megahit assembly) | ecosystem: Environmental > Aquatic > Marine > Intertidal... | reverse complement strand
TCAAATTGGGTGATAGTGATTTCTCCTATCTGTATTGTATTTTCCATCACTTCTCCTTTGGTGGGGTTAAATAGTGGGCGTTTATGATTGAAAGAACCCCTCCAATAAAACCAACTCCCGTGAATAACATCCATAAGGCTCTCATACTTGGCTCTAAAACCAAAGCTACGCCGAAATTAAATATCACAAGTGCTATTCCGTTTACCATCTACTTCTCCTTTGGTGGGGTTAAAATATTATTTGACTGACAATCTCATACAAATGCCATCCGACCAAGTAATAAAGAAATCTTTTGTCCCATACACCCATCATTCCCCCCTACACTTGCTCATTTCAAATACAATCGCCTTGCCTGTCTCTAAGTCCCGGATGAACTCCTTTGAAATAGGGTCAAAGCCATAGCATAGAGTGAATCCTACCCAGATGTATATTAGCATGCGTGGGCCTCATCCCACCAATTGCCTGATTCATCTCGGGTGCGTCCATTAGAACTAATTCCAGACAAAATGCCTTGGCTTGGTAGGTAATTAGCTTTGTGATCAACAAACTCCACCTCTTTACCATAATACTCAGAGAAGTTCTGAGGGGTTATCTTTATGGGTTCTGATTTGGGTTTGATGGTGAAGCCATGTCTTTTTAACTCTTCAATTGCCCAGCCTCCGGAATAACCTCTTAGTTTGTAATCACTTAAAAACACAACTTCACCGCAAACACCTAACACCCTTTTCTCTCCGTTATAATTTACCAGCATTGTTCCTATCTCTAAATCTTCTATTTTCATGATTCTGTCTCCCTGTAGTTTTCCTTATCAATATACAAATCATCTGACCAAAGGCAATAGTCTGTGTCACTTTTCGCGTTTTTTATATTAAACTTTGAGCAGATAGGGAAGTGAACGCAACCTCCACAAAAGTGTTTTCCGTTTGAGCGGTATTTAAAAGCCAAAAGGTTTATCCTCATTTGATGTTGCAATCAATATAGCTATTCCTACGACAATAATCAAGACTGTTAAGTAATTCATACGAAAGAACCCCCAAAAAGCCTAATAGACCTGACCTTCGCCAAGTCGGTAAGCCGCACCTTCTCTACGGTAATACCATACTCTGCGACCTCTTTCTTCACTTGGTTGGTGATGTGGGTGTTGATTGTCTTGTCCTGACAGTCCTGCCAAGACTTGGATGTCAATGCAGTCATGATAGCCCCCAAGCAGATGTCCTGGATGGCAGACTCCTCATCGGTAATCTCAAGCTTGAACTTCTTGATATCGCTGATATGGAAGCGCACTACCGCACTGGTGACTATCTCCTTGTTGTCAGAGGTGGTGAGAGACTGAGGTGGTAGGTTGTAGGTGTCTGTTACAACGCTGTCTGACATAATCACATCGAAGAAAGGCATCTTCCAGTGTAACCCAGGGCCCACCACCTTCTTAAATTTACCAAACCTTAACACCACAGCCTTCTCAAATTGGTCTATGGTATAGAGGGGGAGAATCTGTTCCCAGAACCCCCCTATCAGTGCGATTAGTTGTTCAATCATATCAAGCAGGCACCTCCCGCACAGGCAATACTTTCGGCCTGTTCAGTGTTGTCTTCGGTTTCTTGTATCTTCGTCAGGTCAACCCGCTTAAGGGCTGCCATCATTTTTTCATACTTCTCTTTGGTGCAGTCTTCGAATGGTGGCTGGACATAGCTGTGGTCGTCATACGGAAGAACGGCTATCCCATTATAGAAGTCCTTGTTCTTCCACATCCATTCTCCCACTCCTTTCCACTCATCGGGTTTGACACTGATGGTACAGGACACATTGTGAGTGTTGGTGCCGGACAGGTGTCCAGGTTTCACCCACTCTTCGCTGAAGTACTTAACACGCTCAAGCAAATCAAACACGCTCTCAGAGCGGTATACAGACCTATCAGGGGACTTTTGTGGGATCTCCACTACAACCCCACTAGGCTTTTGTAAGTCCTGTGTAATCAACTCTGGGTGATTCTGAGAGAGGTATATAGCGATAGGCTCTGATTTCTCATATCGCAATCTGCGAATATAGTAATGAGCGTGACGAGCATGAATCCCTGAAGATGATCCACACACCAGTGATGTGGTGCCCTCAGGTTTGATACAGGTAGTTCTGGCAGCACTGTTAATTCCTATTGCCATGGCGGTCTTCGCATTACGCTCTACTACAGCCTGAGATACCGATTTCCAGTCATACCCTTTGTAGTTGTTCCCATCTGCAATGCCAGTAAGGGATACACCTATGAGAGCTTCTTCTTCACAGTTTTCAATCCATTCTTCACCCAGGTAGTGGAAGTCTGTAAACCCAGCTTGCAAGGTGCCTAAGTATGTGGCAGTCTTTGCACGGGCTATAAGGTCTTTCTGGTCTTTCACGGTACTGAAGTTGATGGTGGTGAGGTTGCAGAACTGTTTGGATTTAAGGGCAATCTCCACACAAGGGTTTGTTCCCCAGTCGGGGTCGTTAGTCCAGTATATTCCAGGTTCACCAGAGCCTGAGTTTTCTACAAACTTCCAGAAGTTCATGTACTGCTCTTTGGTGGTTTTGGGAATAATGTTAGGCAATATTTCTGGGTGAAAATCTATATTATCATCAAAGTTCTCCCTTAAGCCCACAGCACTTACATTTACTCTAGCACGTTCTGGTGTAGACTCCCACCACTGTCCAGACTTATACCCTAGCATAGCTTCGTCATCCATGTCGAACAGACATATCATGGCTGCCCTTCGGATTCCACCAGAGTATACGGCATCTGCAATAAAACAGCAAAGGTCGGACACTTCGGTGCTGGTCAGTCTCTCGCCCACCCTCTTGGAGTCCATTAGACCCATTATCTTGGATAAACAGGTGCGGAGTGGTTCAGGGCCGGGAGCTTTCCCACCCGCAGTTATCAACGGCACCCCTTTGGCTCGTATGTCGGAATAGTCAAACCGGGGTCTGTATGTCCCCAGGAAGTAATGATCCATCAGCACCTTCACAGAGTCGGCCCATCCTTCTATGGTGTCAGAAATAAGGAACTTTCTTCTAACAATCTTTTCACCCTTAAGCTTTGGCATTGCTTTGGCTGGTAATTCGGAAATGTGCCTGTCCTGAACAGAATACCCCACACCAGAACCACCCAGGAGCAGAAACATGGTATTTGCGAAGAAATCCTTATGGTCTGCTGCATGGTATGCACAATTGTAAACTCTAGAATTATTTCTGTCCACAGGGATTCCACCGAACTGCATCATACGCATGGAACACATCACCTCTTTTCGTCTTACGAAGTTCATTGCGGTGACTATGTGCTGTTCTTCACCTGGGTATTTGGTTATCAGACATTGCTGTGTTCTATCACAGATTTCACTCCAAGTTTCCCTCCTTTGCTTCTCAGGGATGAATTTAGCGTATTTGGTGTTTATTGTTAATTCAGAAAGTATTTTATTTGATTTTTCCACTTTGTTCCTTTCTATTTTGAATATTCGTCCAGTTTGATTCTTTTGTGTAATTTGGCAAGATGCCTTTTCATGCGCTTAGATATGGCTTGCTTGCTCACACCGTCATTGCGGGGCTCCTTGGCTATTGTTTCTAGGGTGTGCCCATCCACATAAAACATGCAAACGTCCTTAAAAACGTCTGTGTGTTCGTCTGGTGCAGCCACACGCAGTAACTGTTTTATTTCTAATTTTTTACCATTGGAATCGCTAAAAGAGTGTTCATCGGAAAATAAGGTTTCTACTGCCACCGAATTGTCGGTTTTCTTGTAGTTTGTATAGGTAGACTTCCGCACTGTTTTGCTGTATTCCATTCTGATTTCATGAGTTAGGGGGAGATTTTCCCGCTGGTTCTCCCTTGCTATTTTCTTGAAATGCTTCTTAAATTCATTAATTAAAATGATTTTATTGGATTTATAGTTTTTAATCATCCTTTCGACCCTTCTATCCAGGTCATCAAATGTTTCTTTAATTGCCATTACAGCGTCACTTCTAAGCTCTTCGGGCTTAACGTAGGCATAATTACTTTCTTGGGATTTCAGATGATCTTCGTAAGTGTCCAGATATTTAAGGTAAAGCCTTTCCCTGTCCTTATCTGTCCCATTAACCCAAATATCTAAATCCTCTATTTCAGTGTTTTTCATACCATAAATATACGACAAAAACCCAAAATTGTCAACCGAATAACCCGTTTATTGTGTTCACGTTTCATGAATCGTGAAATGAAGCCCTTTTTGGGGGAAAAATCAAAACTAAAATAACTCAAATAACTCTAATTTCCATAAAAATTATAGCCGTTTAAAGCTCAAAAACCTAATCTTTGTAATATTTTAAAATATTGGTTGACAAAACGGGTTAATTTTGGGTATATATAGTAGAGGGTGTCTCTTGACCCCTTGACGACTTGAGATGAAAGTTGTATATTAGTTTTGAAATTACCTCTTGATTGAGGTGCGGGGAGTAGACTTGCCTCGCTGAATATAAGTGGCGAACTGCTCCCATCTGGTGGGGGTTCTCTGTGGGGGTGACTCGAACAGACGCAGAGAGGGATTACCAGAAATGAAAACGACTCAGCGACTCAGCGAGTATCCTATAGTCAGACAGATTAGTCAAATTTTTTTTGATTTTTCTGTCTGGGGAGAAATCATCCAATCTTGCAATCTAACGAGTATTTGTTGATTGTTACCTTTACTTAAAGGCTTTATTAATGACTTATAATAAACAATCTTATTATAGTATAGTAAGTATAAGAGATAAAGAGCATTATCTTGCAGAAGTACTGATAGATACGAATAATGCACTGAATAAGGTGCTAGAATTACTGGAGAAGCATGTTAGAACAGACAAAATACCTGATAAACAACCTTCTGAACCATCTTCCTCTGGTAGAGGAGTATCGAAGCCTAAAACCTTGGAAAAAGGCACTAGAAAGCCGAAAAAGGTCGCAAAGAGAGCTAAACGATGAAAGAAGAAGAAATATTAGAGCAATTGAGTATACGGCCTGATTCTAGGGGTGACCAATCCAAAGGGATTTACAACTCTAAGAGTGCCGATGTTCATGCAAATAATGGCCTTCGTGGTAAATTAACAGAAGACCAGCTCGAAGAAAGGGCTATTCTGCATGCTAAACGTCAGGTGACGGGCAACCCTTCGGTTGCAGCGATAATTAAGCACTGGGGTAATCAGGGTGTGGAAATGTCCTCCAGTTCCGAGTATGAGTGGGCAAACAACAACCAGGACAGGATTGACCAAGCGATATCGATGCTTGAACAGGCTGGTGACATGCCAATTGTGGCAGTGCCGGACTCTACCATTACGAACCAACTGGCAAAGGGTGCGAGAAGTATCATTGATACTATGAGGGCCAACAAGAGGGCTTCTGAGAAGGTGCTGGCACAGGTGGAAGACATGACTGACATCTGGAAGATGATAAATGCCAAGGACAAAGAAGCTTATTTCACTTCTGAAGATGACAGAAGAACAGAGTTTGATAAAAGAATTGATACAATAGTGAAAATACGTGATTCACACGTTTCCGCGTTGAAGGAATTATCTAAATCCTCTTCTGATCATGGTAAGACCTTGGTCGAGATAATGAAGACAGTGTCCGAAATAAACAAAGGTGGGCAGGGATTTGACAAGATGCTGGAAAAGAAGGTGAATGACACCATTAAAGAAAAAGGGATTATGCTGCAAAAGAAGAAGGAACTCGAAGACGAAGACCCTCTTGCACCAGTGACGGATGACGAAAGAACTTAGCGAAAAACAACTCTTAAGAAGAGACTTCTACACATTCATGACGAAAAGGTATTTGCTTCCTACCGGGAAGACTTACAGCCTTGAAGGTCATGAGTATATGGAGCAAATCTTCAAGCACCATTGGGTTCCAGGCGACCATGTGTATATCATGAAGTCCGCCCAGTGCGGTGCGACTGAAGCAGCATGGGGCTGGGTGATGTGGATGCAAGAGAGGGACTTAAAGGACTGGCAGGGAATTGGATTTCTTTTCCCGGCCCAAGAGCAATTGTACGACCATGTGAAGGCTCGCATAATGCCTATTCTGGAGAAGCCTAGGTTTGCACAGCACTTGAAGTTGAGTAATCTTAAGTATTTGCAGTACAACGACAGGCCAATTTATTTTAGGGCCGCACAAACGAGAAGGGCATTAATAAGTTGGTCTGCCGATGCGGCTGTCATGGATGAGTTTGATGAGTGGGAAGACCCTCTAGGTGCTATTGAAACTATCAGGGCGAGGTTTGGGCATAGTCACTACAAGTGGATATGGGCCCAGAGCACTCCTAAGTACCCTGAGATTGGTATTGATGCAGGATTTGGATTGTCCAACCAGCACCAGTGGTTTATTAAGTGCGACCACTGTGAAGGTGAGTTCTCACCCCTTATGGAAGTGATGACAAGTAGTTTTGATGTGTGTGTAATTCGTGGTGAAGATGGTAAGGCTGGTTTTGTCTGCCCTCATTGCACCAAACTGACCCAGACTAATGGAAAGCCTGGGAGGTGGGTGCAGACCAGTGAAGGAAAGAAACAGAGATATGGATATTCAATCAGCAAGCTTTTTGTTGGGCATGCTAACTTAGATGACTTATTGGAGAAATTTGAAGACTCTCACAACACTCAAGAATTTTATAATTCAGATTTGGGACTCCCGTATAGTCCAGCTAACGCTCGACTTTCTAAGGATGACCTCCACTCTTGTGCGACTGGATCTCAAAAGAATCTACTGGGTAGCGTTGAGCCGACTTTTGCTGGTATTGATGTTGGTAAGAAGTGCAATTATATTATCGGCCGAGAAACGGCAACGAAACAAAAAGAAGTAATTGCATATGGGATTTGCTCTTTCGATGACTTGCCTGAGATATTGAGAAAATTCAACGTAAAGTCTCTGGTGATAGATTTAAGACCTTACGAACAGGAAGTGAAGAGGCTTATAAAAGGAAAGAGAGGCTGGTATGCCTCTGATTACAATGCCAGTGCATCAATAGACTGGTATGAATTTACTAGGGCTGATACAGGTTCTAGTGGGGGTTCAATCAAGGTGGTGAAGAATCACAGGACTCAAACTTGTGACCATGTGATTGAGCAGATAGCGGTGAAGAAAAACTGGATATTCCCGGCACAGATTAAATCTGACCCCACATTTGTTAAACAGATGTGTGCAGCTCAGAGAATGGAAGAAGAGGACAAAAAGACGAATGAACAGAAGGTGTTTTATGGGAACGGTGGTCGAGCAGACCATTATTTTCATGCAGCAGCGTTCTTATCTTTAGCGTTCTTATTGAAACGGGGAAGTGGATTTGCAAGGCTTGGGCCATTATTTCATAGGCAATAAATGATACTTGAAAGTAACTTAAAATTAGCACCTCTCTTAAGCAGAGTTAATCCAGGTAAGGAGAGAGAACCTTCTGATGCTAGTGCTCAAGCACTGGCAATAGCTTCTGCTGTGGCTAAAGATGTGGATGAAGATAGAAAACTCAAAAGAGTCAACCCGAAAGTTCATTGGGATTACTACCATGGATATCAGGCTCAATACTTTGTCCAAAGACGGTATGAAGATGACTATGAGTTTAAAAACAGGAAAGACAGGGCTAAGATAACCAATTACACACGGTTTATCGTTGACCTTGATACTAAGTTTCTGTATGGTAGGCCCGGAAAGATTGGTCGCCATTATGGTGAGAACGAAAAGACAGAGAATCGAATAAGGAAAATAAACAGCCTTATCGGTATTCATAATATGCAGATGGAGGCCAAGAGGTCTGCTTCTCTTTATGGTGAGCAAGGCTTCAGATTGATTCCTGTGGATTCGAGAACGGGTATGCAAGTGGATAGTCTGACAAAGATTGACGAAAACGTCTACCCTCACCCAGTGGCTCTTGACCCTAAGACAACCTTTTTTCTGGTGAACCCTTATGGCAAGATAAGTGCGGTGGTGATTGAAACAGAAGTCAAAGACTATGTGAACGAAGAGAAGACCGTTAAAATCACAGAGCTTGTCACGGACGATAGTCGGTGGATATGGCACGATGATGCACTCCAAGTGGCCGAAGCGAACAAATACAATCTTAGGGATGAGTTTATCTTAGAGGTAAACAATAAAGAGCGCATAGACAGTGTTCAGGATATGCTTTCCTTGAATACAGCTCTTAATGAAACTATCACCGATAATGCCTACTTCTTCTCCAGACATGCCACACCACAGTTGGTTTCCAGTGTCGACCTTTCTAAGGTTATTGGAAAGGATAATATGGTGTGGGAAATAAACCTAGATTCGGATGAAAGCAAGAAGGTGCTAGACCAGCTCGGCTTCCTTGTCTGGGATGGTAAGATGGATGATGCGAGAGCTTATCTGGAAGACCTTGAAGCGAAGATATTCAAAGTAACCAATACTGCTGCAATTAGCACTGGTGATCTGAAGGGCATCGGAAACCTTAGAAGTGGTGCAGCAATTATCACTACTTACGCACCTACAATCCAGAAAGCTCTTGAGCAGCAGATTGTATGGGCAGAGAATGAAAGAAAATTCTGTGAGGCTATATTATCATTTGATAGTCTCATACACAGCACTACAGTGGAACAAAGGTTCCCTGATTTTGAGTTTGAGATGAGATTTCCTAAGGACAACGGTGTACCTGGGGAAGAGCTTATGAACGCTGAGATAAGGCAGATAAATCTTAACTCGCACCTCAAACCAATGAAGACTTTGATTAGGGATGAAAACCCTGATTATAACAATAAGAAGATTGAAGAGACTCGTCAGGAAATACTTGATGACTCAGAAGCTCTTGTTGATTCTAGTAGAAAATTCTTGACTGAGCAGGCTGGTGAAAACTCGCAAGCAAGCTCCAGCCAGAAGAAAAGCGGTGAACAAACTAAGTCCACCAAATAGGTATTAATGGTATTCAGAACAGAGGTATAAAATGGAAGAGTATGATAAATTAGTTGAAACAGTCGGAAAATTAGAATTGGATGACGATGCAAAAAAAGCAATCCTTGATAACGCTTCAGCCCTTAATAGGGAAGCTGGTGTTAGAGGTTCTGATTTGCTAAAGGTAAAAGCACAGTTATCTTCGACAGAAGAGAAGGTCGCTTCCTTTAAAGAGTTTGCAGAAGCTGCGAAAAAACATGGTTTGAAAGCCGCAGAAATCGACAAACTAGCAAAACAGGCAGGGGTGGAAAAAGGTGTACAAGACCAATTGGACGAGTACAAATCTTTGGTTGCAGAGAAAGACAAGGCTCTAAAAGAAAAAATGGATGAGCTAATGAACTTTAAGAAAGAAAAAGAGTTTGCTCCCAGATTCGAAGAGGCTATCAACAACTTTAAAGACTCTGAAGGAAAAGCTGTAAAGCTATACAAATCTTTTGCTGAAAAAGCGAAGGAGTCTGTTCTACAGAATATCAAAGAAGGTGATGATGACGTTATAATTAACGAAAGATTCAACAAGGCATTAATTCAAGCACAGTCGGATCAGGAAAATTTCATGAAAGAAAACGAGATTCCGGTAGGTAATAACACTCACCGAGTGAGTGAAGAAACATTGACTGGGTCAGGGTCAAGTTCGGGCATTAATTCAAACGAAATAAGAAAAGCTCTCGTAGAAGGTGGACAAACAATTGAAGCAGGCGTAAATGCCGTTACCTTGGCGAGACTTGCAACTCAACAAAATCAATAGGAGTAAACAATGTCAGCAAATGGACTGAACTTAGCCTATGAGCATGATTTTTACCCCGGTATATTTACCGAACTGAACCCTTATGACAATCCAGTAACAACTCTGGTTGGTCAGAAAGGTATCCGGGTACTTGATCAGAAGGCTTATACATACACAACACACAGCAACCTTGAATCTTCAGGTGTAGATGCTAAACCAGATAACGCAAGCCCCACTTACGGGTCTTCAACCTTCTCTAACGGGTCTAACACTGTTCAGATTCTTTACAGAGGTGCACAGGTTTCTTGGGCTCGTATGGGCGAACAGAACCTTGGTCGAACTCTGGGATGGCAGGGTGCATCTAACCCCTCCCGTGAAGAAGACCCTATGGATCGTGCTATTGCCGAAGCTCTTGGCAACATGAAATCAGACCTTGAATGGGTATCTCGTGAAGGTATATACAACCTCCCTCAGGACGGTACTACTTCTGGTACTACTGGTACTTGGCAGCAGCGTGGATACAGGTACGCACCTGGAATCAACAACAAGCTGGCAGACGGTGCCGTAGCTGGAGCGGGTACTCTTGGTACTCTGGGTACTCTTACCTTTGATGTGGTTCGTGATGCTCTGGAAAGCGCATGGCAGTCACGCTTATGGACTGGTGGGAACAACTTGGTTTGTTTCACTAACTCCACAGGTAAGAAACAGCTCACCGACATCTTTGTTGATAATTTCAACATGGGTAAGAATGGTGAAAGCCGGACTGAAGCTGGTGTAAATCTGCTCCACTTCGTAACCGATTTCGGTGGTGTAGACATCGCTCTGACTCACAACATGCCTCAGGATACTATGTACTTCCTGAACACTAGTGTGATGGAGCTTGTAGCTCGACCTGTTCCCGGAAAAGGTGTGTTCTTCACCAAAGACTTTGGAGAAGGAAACGAGAAAGCCAACAGAGGAAAAGGTATCTATGCTGAAATCGGCATGGATCATGGTGTGGGTTCAACTCATATCCGCCTCACAGGTGTTGGTTCTACCGTAGTTGGTGGACAGACAGTAAGTGCAACCTAGGATTCGCTACCTTAGGACGGAGGAGGGGGAAACCTCTCCTCCAACTTAATAGAATTAACAAAGGATTAGAATGAAGAAAGACGAAAAATTGCCCATCACACTCTGTGTAATTACCTGTAATTCTGAAGATAGAATTAAGGATATGATACTCAAACACAAAGAGGTTGTGTCGGAGGTTTTAGTTGTCGTACAGGAATCGAAGGATGACACCGCAGCAAGAGCGAGAGAAGCTGGAGCAGTGGTTATTGAACGCAGACGTAAAGGAACGAGTGACCCAGATAGAAACTGGCTCTTCGCTTTGGCGAACACTCCATGGGTGTTATACCTGGATGATGACGAGTATATCAGCCCAGAACTCAAAGAGAACATAGAATCTCTGATAAAAGAAAACGTAGATATTTACTGGCTTAAGCGCACCAACCTTGTGGATGGTGTGGATATCTTTAAGATATTAGGCCATGACATGCAGCCCAGACTGTTTAGAAAGGGTGCCTTAAATTTCCCAGACCAGATTCACACTTACCCTTCACCAGCAAGCGAGGCTATGCCTGCGTTTGTTGAGTATCCCATAATTCACGAAAGAACTCTTGAACAGGTCAAGAAAGGGAACAGGGTGAGGAATAACGGTGCAGACCCCAGGATGATAGAAATGCAAGAGAAGTTCATTATGAACGTGGAAGCTCTTTTGGATGAGGTCGGTAATGCCGTTTAATGAAGTTTGGTATAGCGAGGACGGTTTAACCAACCTTGAGGGTCTTTGCTCTGTGGCTAAAAGCCTAGAGACAGGGGCGGTTATTGAGATTGGTTGCTGGGAAGGGCGATCTGCTGTTACGATAGCAAACGCTTTACCGGATGATATATTGCTCACAGTGGATACCTGGGAGGGTAATGGCCCAGAGGACTCAGACCACCCCACTGTGCAAGCCCTTAAACAAAGGGATGTTTATTCAGATTTTAAGAGCAATATGAACGAAATGACTAATGGCAATTATGCTGTTTACAAGATGGACTGTCATGAGTTTGAGAAGACTTGGAATGACCCTATTAAGTTTGTTCACATAGATGCCTGCCATGATTATGAAAACGTAATCCAAACTATTGAGGCTTTAAGGCCCCACATGGTAGAAGGTGGGATTATGTGTGGTGATGATTTTGCTAACGCTCATATCCGTAGAAAGGATTTGGATGGTGGGGTTGAAAGAGCTGTAAGAGAGTCCTTTAAGAAGTTTTATCATTCTGGTAACCTCTGGTATGCTCAAAGAGGTGATAAATAATGGCAAACATATTGGTTGGGGGTGTACAAAGGTCAGGAACAACCTTG
>Ga0181563_10005121_pt1 | contig 12061 bp, 19 predicted proteins | sample 011ome_25_FD_133759 | JGI IMG/M metagenome (GOLD analysis project Ga0181563, IMG submission 133759) | Coastal salt marsh microbial communities from the Groves Creek Marsh, Skidaway Island, Georgia - 011512CT metaG (megahit assembly) | ecosystem: Environmental > Aquatic > Marine > Intertidal... | reverse complement strand
ATAGTTTGCATACCCATAAGGGAGTCAACTGTGCTGATGATTCCTGTTGTCATTCTGTCTCTTTCTCTCTCGAGCAATACTACATACCTTTCAAAGTTTTTGTCAAGTCGGCAGCGAGGTTTTCCATAAAAAAGTGGATACCTTCGGCAGACTCGAAAACTTTTCATAAAAAGCACTTCGCGAACGCCCCCCTTTTCATGAAAAAACCCCCGCACTTGGCGGGGGCTTTTTGGTTAGAACTTAGGCGGAAACTAATGCATCTCCGCACTTCTCGGCGTATTCGTTCGCAGACATGGAGCGGATTTCGTCAAACGTAAACGTATACGTCTCGGAATCCCACTTGGTCGTAAAGGTTTCGGCGTCTAAATCAATCGTATAAACACCCTCACACCAAAGTTCTTCTGTCTCAAACATAAGGTCCTTATAAATCGGCACTAATCCTTCGGCGTTAGCGATAACCCTAAGAATGTCCGCACCTGTGTCACGGGTCAAACTTGGATAATCGGCGGAATACTTTTCGCCCATCTCCAAAGTCATCATTCCATTTTCTTTCACATAAGGACGGGAGAGAGCTTCCAGCTCGCTGTCTGTCGGATACCAGACATGCGTTGCCAGACCTGCCCGCAGAGCCACCACATTAGCGGGGTCCTGTAGAAAGTGATAGACGTTGGTGCCCTGCCCACTCGGGTAATGGTCCCATTGTCCATACTGTGATACTGCAATCGTCTCATTCACGATTACCTTTGTAATTCCACGTGTTCCCATAGTTTTGTTTTTTATCCTTCCATTCGGAACAATCTCATCTTAGTTCTACGGGGTGACATTTTTATAAAAAGTTCACGGCAGCGGGGAAGTGAATAAAAAAGTGGATACAACTAGGGGGCAAAAAGAAACTGCCCAATCTTGCGTCTCGGCACAAGTTTATTGGGCAGTAAAGTTACTTCTTTTTCCTCGGCACCATTAGAAAATAAATCGGCACTGAGAACAAGGCAAAAATTGCCAAGTCAATCCACATTTGCCTATCCATTAGTCTACCCACGAATCGTAATCTGGCTCGGCGTTCATTGGGTCGCGCTCGGCTTCCAAATCGTATTCCATAATGTTCTTGCAGTTCTGGCACTCGGCGTAAAGCGTAATCTGCCAGTCGTCGGAGTAGCCATCAGCCTCACCTTCCCAACCGCAACCCCGACAAGTGAACTCGCGAACCATCTCAAGGCTGTCCACGCCCGAACCCTTCATCGAACCTTCCATCTCACTTTCCCTTCTTCTTGTGCTTGCTTGTGTCTAGACCGCGCTGTTTCAGGTCGCGCTCTATGTTCTTTATCGCCCTGTAGTCGGACGGAGTAGAAGCGGAGAAGAAGAATCTTCCTACGGGGGGAATCCACTTTAGGTGTCCCCCATTGGAAGAAACAACTGTCCACCCATTTGCGACGGCTAGTTTCACTAGCCTGTCTATCTCTTTGTTTTTTGCCATACCCATAACTTAGCACGAACGGCAGACATTTTCAGATTTTTTTTCACGGAACGGCAGAAAGAATAAAAAAGTGGATACACGCTGCAAGTATGAAAACTTTTTACGAATAAAAAAACGGCGGCAACCGAAGTTACCGCCGCCGCATCGAATGAAAGGCAAAAAACGCTCGATGCATTTGGAGCTAAGGCAACACTGCCTCAAGTCCAAACTTGTTTAGTCTAAATAGTCGTAATCGTCCTCCGAGTCATCGCACCAGGCGTCAAGGTGATGCTGAATGATGATGTCGCGTGCAGGTGCTTCTGGATTTCCGCGGAAGGAGATTCCCTCAGGCAAACTGATGAGCTTGTCGAGGTCGTCTTCCCAGAAAGCGTCAATAGCTTCCATACAGGGCTGAACCATAGCTGTTGGCACTGGAGGATAGTGATTACTCTGCAGGTGCCAAGCCAGGCTCTGTTCCATTGTTAGCTCTGGAGCATTTGCCATTTCTTGAGCGTGAAGACTTCCCATTTGTCTCCCTTTCTGTGTCTGTTAGCACAACTTTAGTTGATTTGTCGAATTTACAAAAACCAGGCTAGAAGCTAATAAAAAAGTGGATACAAGATGAGTCAAAAAAATTATGCGAAGTGCAAATCCCCATACTGATTTTTCCAGACGCTCCCCCTGAACAAATGTTCGGGTGTATCAGGAACATCGAGGTCAGCCATACGATAGCCAGCCTTCAGGATTAGCTCGTGAGTTTCGAGTCCCAGCGATTTCGCAACAGCCTCGATGAATTGAGACGAGCCTTCCTTCCGTCCGTTCTCGACATCTGACAGATGTCCCATAGAGACATAACCCGTTAGGGATACCTGTCGTAAGGTCATCTCTTTAGCAAGCCGTTGCTCCCTGATGACCTCGCCGAGTGCTTCGTGAAATTTCATACCCGTTAGCTTATCTGGCACGCCACCTGTTGTCAAGTGGCGTGCCGTTTGCTTGCCGTTACTCGTCGTTGTGTTCACAAGTTGGGTCGTCACATTCGAGCCTGTCCCAGCCGTCAGCCTGCTCGTGCCAGCCGTTCTCCTCAATCATCTTTTGGACAATCTCGCCTGCCTGCATAGCCGTTAGCTTGATACTATCCGACAGCTCGCCGATAGCTTTTACAACTTCTTCGGGTGCTTCTTCTACCCGTGCGCGTTCCCTAAATTCGTCTGCCAGCTCCGCCATAGTCATAGTGAAACGATACATAGCGGGGTCGGCAAACCCGTGTTCGATGTAGCCCTGAACTAACTCGCTCGCCATTGCGAGGGAAATCCCTGCGATGTCGGTAACCTTTAGAGGTTCTTTCATAACCTGCCTTCCATAAGTGATACCTCAATTCTACTCGGCGGGGTGACATTTTTGGTGAATTGTTTTTACGGCGTGATAAAAAAGTGGATACATAACTACGGCATAAAAAAGTGAGCAGTTTAGAACACTTGCTCAGGTGTTTCCTCTTTCGAGGTTGGCTTACCAGATTTCGAAGCCTCCGCAATCTTGTAAGAACTCGGCGAACTCTTTGATGTCCTGTTCATCGAGATAGTAAGAAGTTGCCCAGTCTTTATTCTTTCCGAGACCATCACAACCATTGCACCAACCTTTAGTGCGACCTGTAGCCTCGGCAATCTCCTTACGAAGCTCTTTCTCGGGCTGTCCATCTTCGACTCCGAGCTTGTCAGACCTAATGCCTGTTCCTGAACAAATGTTGCAATCAACCATTGGCAGGGTTTCCAAGTAAGCGTTCCGCTTCTCTACATACTCCTGAGCCTTACCTGAGGTGTAGTCCTGAAGCAGAGCCTCTGCAAGCCTCGCTGAGTTGAGGGCGTTCAGCCCATCTCCATCGTTGCTGTGTCCATACTGAACAAGTTGAGCAATCTCAGGATGAACCTCCTCTACATAATCCCAGAGAGGACGCCATCCCCAAACATTACGCCTAAAGTATTCGCCCTTCTCTGAACTGGCGTTTACTCCCATAACATCCATTCCCATAATTTTTCCTTCCATTGAGAACAATCAGACTATAGCACATTGTTCAGACAAAATCTGAATTTCTCCTGAGTCCCGATAAAAAAGTGGATACAGATACAGAGAAAAATTTTTCGCCCCCTGCTGACAAAAAACTTTTCATCATCTGTTTTCCCCTGCTGGCAAAAACTTCTCATCAAAAATCAAAAGTTAGGTGCTCCATTCCCAGATTCATCAAGCCCTGAAAAGGGCGAAGCCCCTAGCAGGACTAAGGGGGGGAAAAACCTGCTAAGGGCTTCTATCCCTATCCGTCTGGGAACTAGTGTCCAACCTGTAAGGGGGGGTCGGTTAGAGTTTCGCTCGACCTCAGGATAGGGAATCCGTTTGCGTGTTCGACTACATCAGCAAGCCGACCTTCGCTAAAGCTTCGCTCGCCGACTTGCCGACTTCGTTGGCAATCTGCTCGACAACCATTCCGTTCAGGTGAACTCCCCACTTCGCCTCAGAAATCTTTGCCTCAGCTGGGTATCCGAAGCAATCCCTCGGAGTAATCCAAAGAACCGCCACGCCGTTCCGCTTGCACTCCTGCAACATACGAATCGCGTGTTCGGATTCCTTGCCTGTGAATTGTCCGTCTGAGACGATTACGACCATACGCACTCCGTCCGTAAAGGTCAGTCCAAGCTCTCCGTCCAAAGCTTGCCACGCCTCATCAAACTTCTCCGTTCCGTCTGGCGCGGAGTAGATAGCCACCTCGTCCAAGCGTTGTCCCTTGCGTAGCGTTGGGAAAACTCCTGAGCCGAAATAGACCATAGCTGTCTCAGCCTGAATCCTCCGACCTGCCTCGCTCATAATCCACGCTGTCGAACCCATAGCTTCCATAGCCGAACTCATTGAGCCAGAAATGTCCACCATAACTCCCATTTTCAGAGTGGGGTCGTCTGTGTGCTTGCGAACCTTCTGCTTCCAAGCTGGCAACTCTCCGCGCAACCCTTTAGATTCCATAGCGCGATTCTGAATTGCGTTGCGAGTCGAGAGCTTACCCATTGGCAGATTTGTCTTGCGAGTGTGGACAGACCTCTCGCGATACTTTGCCTTCTCCAAAGACTTTGCAATCGAAACCGCGCTGGCACGCTCCGCGCCTGTTGGCTTCCTGCGCTCCTGCACGCGAGAGCGAGAACCATTACCGCCCTCTGTGTAGTGCTTCATAATCTCAACTGCCTTCTGGCGTTTCGTGTTGCGATTCTTGGCTTCTTCTTGCTTTTCCTTAGCTTCTTCCTTTGACTTCTCCTGAGCTTCCTGCTCTGCGAGTGCCGAGCTGTTACGAATCTGGCTCGACTCTGCCGAGTCCTGCATAAGCTCACGAATCTTAGAGGCTGTCGAGTTTTCCTCGCCTTCGCCTTCCTCGCCTTCGCCTGAACCTTCGCCTTCCTCGCCTTCGCCTTCTTCCGCGAAAGCGTTGCCTGCTTCTGGCTCGCCCTCTGGGTCAGTCTGGCGAAGCAACTCCACCCACTTCCTAGCAAGCTCCATTCCGCGCTCAATCTGTGGAACTCCGAGTGTCTGGAACTCCACCCAAACCTTGCGAAGTTCGTTGTAAAGCTCCTCGCCCAAAGTCGCGACAACTAGCTTGTAAATGTCAGCTACATCTTCGCGCTCCAAAATCCGAGCGTCATAGCGAGCGAGTGCCAATCCTGCGAGCTGGGCAACTTGCCAAACATCACTTCCCATTTTAGAAAGTGTCTTTTCATTGACATCTTCGAGTGCCATTTCCAAAGCAGACTGGCGAAGGAATAGACGATTCTCTGGGCGTTCCGCAAGACCCTTCGCCTCAATCCTTGACTCCTCCAACAACATAAAGGCTTGTCCCTCTGCGTTGTCCAAGTTCTCCATTAGAGTCTCGACATTCCAATTCGTGTGGCGAGCGTGCATAGCTTCGTGATAGAGAATCCCTGAAACCATTGGGAACTCGTAACGAACCTCCTGCTCATTCAGGTCGCCAACATCTTCTGGGCTAACTCCGAAAAATGCTTTGCTTGTGTTCAGCTCAATCTCTGAAATGTCTGCGTAGTAAGCCGCGACTGCGCGACCCTCTGCGGAATCCTCGCCACCATAGACGGCAAGGTCAGAGCGATAAGACCAATCATTGACTAGCTTGCCAATCTGAGCGCAAACCTTGAGCCAAGCCCTGTCTGTCTCGCTAGTGCGAGTCGAGAGCCTTGACTGCCCCTTCACTTTGTAGTGTGCCATTTGTTTTCCCTTCATCTGGCTTATGTCTAAAGTATAGCGCATTGTGAGAGTGGCGCAAGCATTTTCCAAAACTTTTTTTAGAAATTTTTTGCGCCACCCTCAGCGCGTTTAGTGGGACACGAACCACTAAATCTTTGCTGGCATTACGGACTCGCCGAACACCCTAGAGAAAACATCACTTGCAACTGCCCTGTCAATCTCAGGTGCGCCTGCAAGCAAGTTCTGAATTGCCCACTTAGTCCCGAAGGCTTTTGCCAAGTCGCGGAAAGCAAGCAACTCGCGCATTTGAGGCGACCAACTTGTCTCTCCATTCTCCATTTTCTTGGCGAGATTCTGGGAAGCGACAACTGCGTGCTGTGGAACTCCGAGCTTCTTAGCCAAGTTCCAATCAGTAGTCATTTCTGCCTGAATCGTGAAACGCGAGAGCAGAGCTTCGCTCAGGCGAACTCCTGCAACATTCGGGTTAGTCGCGGAGACAACCCAAAAACCTTCTTTGGCTTTGATAGTTCCGCGCTCTGGGTTGGCTGTAATTGGAAGCTCGCGCCTTCCGTCCATAAGACCATAGACAATCGAGAGAACCTTCGGGTCAATCAAACCAATCTCGTCAATCAGTAGAACCTTCCCCTCCTCTGCGCTCTTGGTCAAAACTCCGTCCACCCACTCGAAGTCGCCACTTGGAGTCTGAACATAAGAACCAACCAAGTCGGAAACCTCTGTGTCGCCAGAGCCGAGCAAAGTGTAAAGCTCATCTGGAAACGCGGCTTCGACCATAGCTGTCTTGCCAGTCCCAGGAACTCCATAGAGCATTACATACTGCCCTGCTTCGCGTGCTTTGCGTAGAACCTCAACATCAACATTGTCGCCCCACTTGCGAGCGTAGTAGTTCTCGCCATTTGGACGCTCGTAGAACTCCGCGCCTTCTAGCGACTCTACAGATTCCATTTCAGCGATAGCCTCTCCCAGATTTTCCCTCGGAGCAAACTCGACTCCTGAACTAGATTCTACCGAAGTTGTCGAAGTGCTAGTCGTGGAAGCTGTGGAAGCTCCGCGAGTGCGAAGCGAAGCGCGACCCTCTAGGGTCAGCTTCGAGTCAATAGTTGGAGTGCCAAGCTCGACTGCGCTGGCAAGTTCGCTACACACCTTGTCGAAGTCAAGCGTTGCGACCTCTGTCACCTCTGGAACAAACTCCATAATTCCCTTGCGCTCATAAATCATTTTTTCGTGTCCTTTCCTGATTAGTAGAGCTTCTTTGGATAGGTCGAGATAGAATCCCGAACCTTGTTGATACGCCTAATAACTGCCTGAGGCGTTTTGTATTGCAAGTGCAATTCCTCTAAATCTTGGTCAGTTGTTTCCACGACTAGGGGCTTGTTGTCGCGTGGAGTCCACGCGAGCTTCACTTGGTAAGTTCCTTCATCTGTCCGAGCAAAGCTAGTTACTTGGCGAATAAGGTTGAGCTTTAGACCAAGACCCTTCGAGTCCTGCCTTGACTTCTCTGGTAGCAAGTCCCACTCCTCCTTTTTGTAGTCCTCCAAGACAACCAAACTCTGAAGCTCGACCTCCTCATAAGACTCGGACTCATACCTCGACTTTACTTCCGAGAGTGGCTTTGGCTTGTCTGTCGCTACAAAGTCGCTCCATTGGGCGCGTGGCGAGTGAGCCGAAACAACCCTGTAGAGAACCTTAGCTGGGTGAACACGACCTGTATCGTCCTGCCACTCTGGAAACATAATTACCTGCTTCGTCCCCTGATACTGCCAACCGCAAGCGGAACGCTGTTCATCTTCGCTTAGAGCAGGGTTAGCAATCAGCTCAAAGTAGAGAGCCTTCCCTGCAAGCTTTGGGCTTGTAGTCATAATGACTAATTCCTTTCGTGTCTGTCTGCGAACTTTTTGTTCGTAAGTAGAGCTAACCACACTTTCGACCTTTCCGCAACATTTCGTCAAAAGTTTTTGGTAACGAAACGATAACGAATAAAAAAGTGGATACAGCTTTAGGTTTGAGAAAAGGGGCGGGTTTCCCCGCCCCCAATCTGGTTACTTCTTCGGGGTTGCTTTCCGAATGTGGAACTCGTCCCGAGTAATGGAGCAAGCCGCAAAAGCCTCAGGATACTTCTCGGCGAGAAGCTTCCTGTCAATGTCAGGCTTGACGACCTTGGCGATAATGGCGACCTCTACGCCATTGTGGAACAGAACCTGCTCCTCCTTGCCGACCTCGGCAAAGATAGCAGAGCGACCCTCCTCGACAGCTTTGGTGTAGAGGTTGAGGAGAGAGCGAGTCTCAACGAACTCGTTGAGCTTGGCGACGAAAGCCCTAGTGACTTTCCTTTCGCCCTTGGCAACCTTTGAGGTAGTTGCCTTACCTTTGGTAGGAGTTTTCACGCCTGCCTTCCCTAGGGCTACTTCGTGTTCACCCTGATTGGATAGTCCAATCCTAATAAGACCCTGCTACATTTTGCAACTCATTTAGGTAACAAAGTGATAACGAAATAAAAAAGTGGATACACCTTCCAGAAAAGAAAAAACCCCCTCCGAAGAGGGGGCTTGACGGGGAAGAGCTTAGAGCTCCGCCTCGACTCCAGCAAGAGTCCACTCGCCACTCTCGCCATCATTTGCAATGGCGGAATCGCTGAGCATCTTGTTGGCCAGCTCGAGAGCGTGGTCCTCGTCATTTGCTTCGACGACATACCAACCCTCGTAAGAGACTGCATACTCTGTCATAGTAATCACCTCCCCTAACTCGTCATTCCGCAAAGAGTTTGCCACTCTCCGCAGTTTAGACATTCTTGCGCGTAGCACTCTGGGTCTCCGCACTCGTCGTGCTCGTGCCAATACTCAGTGGCACCCCATTCGGCGTTGCACTGTTCAGTGTGCTCGAGCTTTGACTCATCTAACTTTGCCATTTATCCCTCCTTGGCTGTTAGTCAGATGTTAGCACATAGTGCAGAGAGCGCAAGTAGGAATTTAGAAATAAATAAAAAAGTGGATACAGGTTAGAAGTAGTCGAGGTCCTCGTCATAAAAACGAGACTTCACTACTGGAGGAAAGAACGCATCTACATAATCAATGATTGGGCTCGCACATTCACTACAAACGACCCAGTCTTGGTCGTTCTCATCTATAACGAATACGAATGGCTCAAAGCCATCAAGGCTTGAGTATCCAATGGCACCTTCGCAGTCAGTGCACGAAGTGTGAGCAATCTGCTCAGGCAGAGCAGTTCCTGACTGAATGGCAACGTCAACATCATGCTCGGTTTCGAAAACGTGTACCTCTAGAGAACGCATGACTATAGCATACAGCGCTATCCGTTAGCTGATTCTAGAAGTACGCACGTCCTCTACGTGCTAGGTACCAGAGCTCGGGGTCCTGTTCTAAGCACGCCGCTAACTGCTCGCCGTCAACCATGTACTGCACGCCGTCTACGTAGTAGCGCTGCAGGCCGTACCGTCTGATGAGAAAGTAAGCGCGGGCCTTCTGTATGTCCAGAAGCTTCGCGATTTCGCGAGCCGTCAAAAGATTACCAGGATGCGAGCTCTTCAAATCTTTCATCCGTAGGTCAGGCCGTGCCTTCTCAAGCTCCGTTGAGGGAACGAGCCACCCGTATGGCTTGCCGCTTCTTTTACTTATGAATTTAGGAACCGTTCGAATGCGACCCGTCTTCCTCCAGTAACGAATCGTATCTACAGACACATGAGCAATGCGGGCCGCTTCTTCCGCTGTAAAGTTCGTAGGCATGCAAAAATTTTATCGGCGCTCGCCGTAATCTGCAAATCGGCAGCGCCGCGCAGCGCCAGGGAAACTTTTTATAAAAAGTTAGTGATTCTCCAGAATCCTGTGTTCCAGCAGTTCCTGCGACAGGTCGTCAACAAAAATTGTGCCATGGGCATTGTGCATGTTTTTACCAATCACATAGCCAATGCGGCCGCGGACCTGGTATCCATTTCTAATCAAAAGTTTTCCCTGGTCATCTTCAAACACAGTCCAAATGTAAGCAGCGCTGGTTTTCATTACGTGCTCCCATTGGTCTCCCTCGTGCTCTAGAAGAAGTCCGCTCAAGCGAGCGTCGTGTATGAATTCATTTGGTTGGGGTTGATAGGCCTGCAGCCATTGTGAAAAATTGATGTGCTCTTCAGTGTATTGATAGTCATCTATGTTGAATTCTTTAGCCATTGAAGTCCTTCTTCTTCTCGGGTTTGATGACGGGGTCCAGTCTATCCCAGTCGCCATGCGCAGAACCTTGGTAGACCTGGCCAGTCTCTCGGTCGACAAGCAACCACTTCGTGGGGGCTTTGGTATAAACCGTCATGATGACTCCACTCGCGTGCTCCTCGTAGTGATGAGCTTCGCGGTCACCCGTTATGTCGTTAAGCAAGCTGGAAGAGTCCTGTCTCGCGAGCTAACCGTTGAAGCGTATGTACATCGGGCAGGCCGCTCACGTCTTTCCCTACGAATCCTATCATACGTTGATACCTAGCGCAAGCCGTTGTAGTTATTGAGTCCCACTTACCAGGTTCAGCACCTCGCATGTCGGTCACCGTTGCTAGCGCGAGCTGGATAACTTCTATCCGTTTGTTACGGTCACCAGGCCGTATCTCCTTTTTTACATCAATAGTTTCAACGGCGCTCGCCGCTGCAGCGATTGCTTTGACATCCTCGCCGTCAAACTTTGTTCGGCCGCGGTCCATGGTCTTCATTAACCATTCGTTAAAAGTTTGCCTGGAGGGCCCGTGCGGCTGACAAATAATTAAAACTTCGTTGATGCTGCGCACTTTCTGGTAGACGCCGTCCTTCTGTTGGTGGGCCGTCGAGCCCGTGGTGTTTCCTTCAATTGTGATGAACTTGCCAGTCTCCTGGAATTCACGAACGTCAGTAACTATGCCGCAGTGTGGCATTCCGAATGCGTCGGCCGCATGTCCAACGTTTGATGAAAAGTTGAAGATGGCAATGTCACCAGGCTGCGGAACTCTGGAGAAGTTCCCGCTTCTTATAAATTCTGCGAGCGCCGACGGGGTGTACGTGAATGCTGGTGATTTTATCTTTGAGTCGCGAAGACAAACATCAACAAAAGCTCCAGCCCATGGCTGCGCGTTGTAACCAACCTTTTCGCCGAACATGTTTTTACCAAGCTGCTCAGCAGTGTAGCCCAGGTGGCGCTGCGCAGTTTTAATTAAAAGTTCTGCTGCGGCGGCTGGCTGCGGGTCTCTACGTAGTTTCACAGTTCTATCCTACCCGAAGTCTCCCCACCCAGCCATGGCACCATCGGGGTGATGAGTTTTAATGAACGCTGGTAGCACATATCGCACAGGACCTGGTCCAACGGGGTGGACGCCATGCTCATATTGCTGGGTACCTGGAAAGATAACTAGTGCACCAGGCGGAGGCCGCAATGAAAAGTTATCAAACTTTGGAAAGAAGAGCTCGCCTTCAGTGTAATCATCATTGATATAAAGTACTGCCGCCCACTGAACGAGCTTGTCAGAGTACTGGTCAAAGTGAGACTTCAACTGCGTTCCCTCGTACAAACGCTGAAACACTAAAAACCCAGTGACGTCGATGCCACCAATCAAATCAAAGATGGGCTGCGAACGTTCGTAAAGTTTCTCGAGGATATCGTGATTCTGAACAGACATGTTCTTGTCAGCAAAGTCATCAGTAACTTCCAACAGTCCCTGGTCGACAAGAGACTGTAAGTCATCAGTGCCAAATTTGTCAAGCGCGTGCTTCTTCATCTCATTGATGTATCTAAAGTTCCAGTCTTCTTCAGTGTAGGACTGTGCTTCGTTCATCAATGAAGTGACGTCCGCCTGGGAGATGAAATCACGAATCATGAAAACCTGAGGGAGGACCTCGTCTACATCCCACCCTAGGTCTCTAACTTCTTCAAGCTTAAGCATCTGGATTATATGGACTCTTGAATTCGGGAATGTCTAGTGGGGTCTCTTCAACGCTAGTCGGTTTGATACCCGTCTGAAGTTCTACCAGGTCCAGCAACAGATTGTGTGCTTGCTGAGCAAGAGCGGTTAAACGAATGTGCTCGACTCTATCCTTCGCGTTACTGATGTCAGCGGTTAGCGCTTTGTAGTGATAGCGGGCCGCTTCAACAATCGTATCAAGTTCTCTCCCGTTTGTCAAGTTACTCTTCTTCCTCGTTTGTAACAGACGCGGGCCGCTCCTGGTCCATGTCATCCGTCTTTTCATCAAAAGTTGTGCCTGGTGCAGCATCATCTTCAACAACCTCGGCATCAATAACGGAGTTATCTTCTGCTAGACGCGCCGCCGTTGCCATGGCACCCATTGCTAAACGGTCCAGACGTTCGGCGATTATCTCTGCAGCAGGCCGCATCTCAACATTGACGTT
>Ga0181563_10005119_pt1 | contig 12063 bp, 15 predicted proteins | sample 011ome_25_FD_133759 | JGI IMG/M metagenome (GOLD analysis project Ga0181563, IMG submission 133759) | Coastal salt marsh microbial communities from the Groves Creek Marsh, Skidaway Island, Georgia - 011512CT metaG (megahit assembly) | ecosystem: Environmental > Aquatic > Marine > Intertidal... | reverse complement strand
TAAGATCGATACGGAGTGTCGTCCATATATGGATTGTCATGCGTTGCATTTTGATATGCAATCAACTGCATCAGCCTCTCAATCGGAGGGGCAGGCATCGACACCCTCGTCGCATCTTGAGGGTTAGTTGGTTGGCCGTTGGCGTGCTTGTGTATGATTTTCATTGCACTTGATTCTTTGCTAGAAGCACCTTGATCTCTTGGATTTCTGTGAGCAAGACATCGATCTTGCTTTTCAGCACGCTGTTGTCGGACTCAAGCACCTTGACCCTCGACTTCAGGGTAGTGAAATCTGATTGATGTCTCAACCAGAATCCCAGCAGCCCCCCTGCTACCGCCAAGAATTCGAAATGACTAAGGTGTTCGATCATTACCACTTGACTTTATCAGCCCAGTACGCTGCGCTCATCTTTCCCTTCGCGATGTTTTTAGCGTGACGTGCTTTGAAGGAAGCACGCTGCTTGGCGTTCTGATTCGTCTTGGCCCCCTGCTCACCAAACCTAATCAGCTTCACCTTGTTTCCCACCTTAGCCAACACGATGTGCGACTTCTTTGGGTGCTTTGGTGTAGCCTTGGGTTTGTTCACCCCCTTTAATCCATGCTTCTTGAGTAGGTTTTTTACTCTAGTAGATGTAGGAGAACTTGCCATAATACAAATATAAAACGGAAAGATTAGGTCAAATCAGACCTCATCTGTATCCTCTGCCTCCCACTCGATGCTCCCCATGATCGGTCGAATTTCATCGCGTGTATACTCCTGTGGTGTCGGTGATAAAGCAGATATAGTCGCAGGCATAGCTCCTTCATATTTCAATACCGCCTCGACACCATCAAGTCTATATCGAACCGTGTCTATTGATGTCTCTAGGACTTGTGCAAAATCAATTCTGTCAATATCACTGGCGTTGATGATGACATATCTTCTGTCGATGGGGATACTAATCATAATCCGTATCTGCCTTTTATTGCGTTGTAGTTCTGATCGATATCAGTAGAACTCAAAACCTTTTCATAAAACCTGAATATTGAAATTCTTCCATCCATATATCTACTGCCAGTATCCCTATCGGCACCGATGGCAAGTCCTTCATTAGTGTTGTCGTCGATCGTATCCCCAGTCGATACAGTCCCAATCAAACTATTGTTGACATACAACTGCATTTGGGTGCTGTTGAATGTAGCGACCACATGATTCCACGCACCGACGCTGCCATTGGCTATTGTCGTGCCAATCCTTTTGTTAGTGCCATCTGAAAGCCTTACGATCCAGTCCCAACCCACAGCACCGTCACCAACGTCCAAATAAAGAATGCCTGGGCCAAAACCTGAAGGGGAATTTTGCCATTGACCGCAGATGGAGTGGTCGCTACTTGAGTTGTCTGCGTACACCCAGGACTCTATGCTAAACGACGGATAGTCAGCCATATTAAACAGAGTAGTTTTTGTGGCGTAATCGTTTACCCCGTCAAACTGAAAATACCCTCCTTGATCAGCAGTGTAAACGGGGCCATTGGTCAAAGTGAAATCAAAGCTTGTACCTGACACTAGATTCGACCACGTAGTTCCAGACCCAGAGTAGCTGTTGGAATTGCCTGCATCCAAGTTGATCACTAGATCCGTTTCCACAATATCTCCATAACCGTATCGACTTTTGAATGCATCAAAATTCTGTGTGATCTCGGATGCGGATAGCACCTTGTCGTACACCATAACTTGAGATACATAGCCTTGTCTTGCTACACCCCTTACCCTTCCCATCGCTGGAAATCGACTACTATCGTATCCAGGAGAGGTGTCGTCTCCAGTTCCGCTTGTACCTGAATTAGCTACTGAGGTAGTGTTTACGTGAAAGCCAATATCACTTGATTCATTGCTGCTATAAGTAAAAGTGAAAAGATACCAAGTGTTGGCACTGTGTGTGCCGTAGCTAGAAAATGCTGTCCTCCTCGATGAGGGGGCGTTGTTGGCAGTCCCTTCAAAAATGTGAGCAACAAGCCTCTGACCATTAGTTGAATGAGACTGAGGTGATACCGACAGACCATAGTAGTGGTTGTTACTAGCGCTATTAGTATCAAAAAAGATAACTTGACCCGTAACATTCTTTGCCCAAAGCTGAATTGTAGCTCCGTTTGTATCCAAATCGTTTGCGCTAAACAGTATTGGGGAAGAGGCAGAATAGGTAGAGCTGATCTCATCATCCACTCCGTCAAATTCAAAAGATCCACCACCATCAGTGGACGAATAGGTTGGATTGTTTATCAAGGTGAAGTCGATATTGCTTGATGTCAGATCAAGCCAGCTTGTCCCGCTACCAGAATAGCTGCTAGAGTCTCCAGCATCCAAATGCATAACTAGTCCAGAGGTGACTTTCCCCCCCACCCCTGCAGGAATACTGATGCCGCTTACACTAGCGATGTTGGCTTTGGCCACACCATCAATCTTAGCAATACTAGCTTCTGCTACTCCCGATACCTTCGCTATATCTGGCATTACGCAATCTCAATGTAGTCCTGCGATGGGTCAATGAAGATGTAGTTGCTACCAAGGGCATATCCGATGATCCGAACAAAGTCCCCAGTTGCAGATGGAGCAGTGGCTGTAATCGCTCCCTCAGTCGTCGAGATGTACAGGGTTTGCCCAGCGGTAAAACCACTGAAGGAAGTAGATGCGTACACCCCCCTGATTAGCAGGCCGTCCGTTGCAGAACTCGTTCCTAGCGCCATGCCAAACAATCCATACGTCTTGGCCTCCACGTCCGCATCTACCGCAGTCCAACCAGATGATGTGTACACATAGAATTTCTCATTAACTATCGTGTCACTATCGTACTTAATCACATGCCCCTCGTAAGACCCGTTGCCATAGGCAGTACTGCGTGTGATCACTTCTAGGATCTGACCGTCTAGCTCATTGCTAGACCCCGCTGCACCCGTAGGACCAGTCGGACCCGTAGCTCCGTCAGAGCCATTAGTACCATTTGTGCCCGCTGCACCCGTCGGGCCCGTGGGTCCTGTCGGACCTGTAGCCCCATCTGATCCATTCGTTCCATTGGTTCCGTTGGTACCAGCAGCCCCAGTAGGACCAGTAGGTCCCGTAGGTCCTGTTGCACCGTCTGCACCATTAGTGCCGTTAGTGCCGTTTGTCCCAGCCGCGCCAGTAGGACCAGTGGGACCTGTCGGGCCCGTGGCTCCGTCGGTCCCGTTCGTGCCATTCGTACCATTCGTACCCGCAGCGCCAGTCGGACCAGTAGGACCAGTAGCGCCATCAGTACCGTTTGTTCCATTGGATCCCGCAGCACCAGTGGGTCCCGTCGGGCCTGTTGGGCCTGTAGCGCCGTCAGTGCCGTTAGTGCCGTTAGTGCCGTTAGTGCCGTTTGTCCCCGCAGCTCCTGTTGGGCCTGTCGGACCTGTGGCTCCCGTAGCACCATCTGATCCATTTGTTCCAGCCGCACCAGCCGCGCCAGTAGGGCCTGTGGGTCCTGTTGGGCCTGTAACACCCGTGTCTCCTTTACGACCCGTGTTCGCTACTGATACCGATCCAGTTGTAGGTAATGTAACGGTTACTGACGTACCCCCAGATACTGTAATCTCCGTGGCCATACTTAAAGGGCTTTAGAGATGTCCTCATTGACAGTAAACCTCCCTTCTAGGATAGTCTTTTGTCTTGACCCCACATTGTACTGCAGGTCATACTTATACTTTCCTGCGGGGACCTTGCGCATTTCTAACGCACTCACAAAAACAGTTACGTTGCCAGAGTCGTCTTTGTCGTTAAATGTGAAATTCACAGGGCCTTTAACACCGCCTTCTACGCTGCCGATAACAATATTTTCTGTATTGGCTGCACCGTCGGTGATGGAATTGTCGTCGTCACTGTTACCTCCCTCTCCACCAGTTGGCACGCCTATCCTTTGAACAGACCTACGTGAAGCATTTGACACAACACTCTTACGGACCTCCATAAGAAAAGTATACTCGTCAGTCAACAGCGGTAGCGCTGTCCCGCTGCTATCCTTTAAGGTGAGAGTCAACTCAAACGTATCTCCCCTCCTACATGTAATGTCCAGCCTGTCGGCTACATCGAGATTTACCTTAGACATTTGGCTGCATCATATTTAAGACACTGAGAACATCAGTAGTGGGCTCTTCCTCAAGTGGTGGGGCTTCACCCTGCCTTTGAGATATCAACTTGCTTTGCTGTACGGCTTGTTTCTTGACTCTCTCGTCCTTCCTGTCGTCCTTTTGAGACTCGATCTTTTTACGATTCTCAAACTCTTGACCCTTCTCATCATCCTTTACTTGCAGTTTGACTTGAGCCAACTCCATATTATTCTGATGCTCAGCGTCCAGTAATGCCAGCTTTGCCTTTGTCTCTAGCTCAATCTTCTTGGCCTCCAACTCAGCATTAATCTGCACTTGCTGCATTTGAGCCTGTGCTTGTGCTTGTTGTTGCTGCTGCGCTATTTGAGCCTGCTGCTGCTGCTGTTGTTGCATCAGCGCCTGCTGTTGTTGCATTCTCTTTTTCCTGCGAACAATCAAGAGCCTCTCGGCCTGAGCGATATCCTTGAGCTCCCGAATGGCCATGACATCCTCCAGGTCAATCTCCTTTTGACCCAAAGCGATTTGAATGCTTTGCTCTAAAGCCTGTTGCTCTTTATCCTCCATCTCCCGCTTTACCACCACTCCGAAGTTGAACATCGGTAGATCGGAAAACGAACTCAACACAGACATGTTGGTCTCACCGATGGCGTTAGCGTATGTAGTGTAGATGACACTCTCTGGCGGTAGAATCTGCAGGCACTTAACTACATCACTACATACTTTCTTAAACAACAGATTGGCAGCAAATGTGATGTCATATGTAGCATTATTGCTTGCCGCAATCGCCTGCTGCTGCACTCCAACAAGAGCCTCACTCTTTGGCGTGCTGGCATCTACAACCTCATTGATACCAGTGGTGTCTCTAATAAGCCTCAGGTAGTGATTGTACAGACCAATGAGTTCATTAATGTTCCTGATACTATTGCCAATCTCCCTGACTGGTGGGTTTTGAAATCCACCCTCGGGGTTCTTGCTTCGATAGTAGAACACACCCGTCTGCTCGTAGATGTCGTGCAGATCTAGCGGCTGCAGTTCCCCTGCTTTACCAAGCTGTACGTTCTCCAACCCCTCAATGTCGATGATCAATCCATCGGGCTTGGCTTTTGCAATTGCCTGTTGGATCTTGAGGTGGGTCAACTGCAGCATATCGGCAAACCCCACGCAACTATCAACCATGGACTTGGGCATATTGCCCACCATGTTTGTGGCTACAACAGAGTACGACAGCTTAGCCTTGCTGATGTCGTAAATATTTTTCGGTACGTTGCTTTGCTTACCGTAGTTCAATACGTGATCGGTACCAATAATGTAAGTCCCACCGTACACGCACTCGACATCCATAGTCGATACCTGTCGTTCATATACGCTACCCTTTTTCTCTTTATATGAGAAGCCTTCGTAGAAGAAATTGGTATTGCCATACCGATTCTCCTTCTCCTCAAAGTACATGGTATCTACACTGATGAACTCAAAGTCCATAACCTCCACCACATAGGCGGAGTCATTCTCTTTCATTGGACCCTGGGTTGAGTACGGCTTGTTAGGGTACTTATTGGATGTACTCCTGCGGGTCTTCTTACTGATCTTCTTGAAGTCCTGTTCAGTCAGTTGGTCCCCAGCAAGACGCTTGAGCTCAGACAAGGGAATCTCGCGGATGTGACCAGCATAAACAATGTCACTAAACGTAGGATCCTCAGTGTAGCTGTGCACAAAATGAGTGGGGTCTACATACTGTAGATGGATTCCGTAGTTGGGGTCATTGCTGCGCTTTGTCACGGCGATACCTAGAGCCGCAAGGTCATTGACGCAACGCCTGTATATGGTGTCACTAAATTCATTTAGCTCCAGGGTCAAGTTCGTTCCGATCTGAGCAGCTACCTCAGCATCGGTCTTGATGTTGGAGTCCATGAGAATTTCCGCCTCTTCCAGCGTCTCTGGAATATCCATGGCATTCATCCCCATCATGGGCTGCCCCATCATTTGCTCCATCTCCATGAACTGCTCCCGTAGCTTGACCTGATTCTTGATCAGGTTCTTTTCCGCATCCTTAGCGCTAGTGGAGAGCGGGTCTACAGCTTCTACGTTTGGATAAGGATTACGACCGAGGATCTTATTGACAACAATCCTCACGAACTTAGGGAGCACTGGGACAGGGGTGAAGTCCAGATTCATCAACGACCCGTCACCATTATTCGGGTTGTTCTGATTCAGCAGTTGCTTGTAGATTGTGGTGTCCTGAGTACCGTTAGAGTAGTCTCTGTTCCTGATGAACATGTTCTTTCTATTTCCAAAAGTGGAATTAGAATCAAACGTGCTACCCCATTGCCCCTGTATTGCTTTAGCGTAGTTGAGTCCATAGTCCTTGGACTGCTTCTCTTCTTGAGGAGCTAATGGATCAGGAAACCCACCAGAAGAATCAACTGATTTGTTATACATGTGGGGTAATTAATCTACCCACAAATATAATAAATCATCCCCTGATCTTATATCGGCGAAAAAACCGCTTCTCCGTAAAGTCAGACTCTACTTTTTTCTGTTTGACTTTCTGTGCAGCTAACAAAGCAAGACCACTGCTAATGGTCAAGTCAAACTTAGTTCTTTTATTTATATCGTATCCAATCCAATCCTCAAGGGTTTTGTTAAAATACATAGCCCCCATCTCTCCTGTCTCTCTGTTGATCCCTACGTGAGTGTGTATGTAAGCTTCTATTGCTTGGGCATGGGATTGTATTACATCAACCGAGTTTGAGGGGATACCCTTGGTCTTTACTTTGATGTTTGTGTTCGGGGCAACCAGATGCTTGGGCCTCCCCATAAGATATCCGTCATACCCTCTCTGCTCGAAGTATCTAGCGATACCATACTTGTTGTTCTCTATCAGTAACGGGTATCCGTAGAAGACCGATGCCATAAGGACATCTTCATAAAAGATCGAAGCCAGCGGCGGACGGGAAGCATACTCAAGAACAAACATGTTAGCAGGTACTTCCATGTTGAACTTGTTGTAAAGATGGAGCGCACCCTTGGATCCACGTCCATCCACAGTAGCATCGAGATCGTAACTATCCACCCCACCACAACCAAGGTGAGCGTTAGGTGCGATCCTCTTGTTTTTCTCATATGCCTTGAGGTTTCTGAGTTCTGGATCTGGCATCCATGCAATCCTAAATCTCCCCTTTGGATCTGGTGTAAAAACAACTTCTGTATCCTTTGCTCCTCCCTTCCAAGTAAATCTACCAGATACTACAGGGTTTGGAAAGAGATCATCGTTATGTTCTATTTGTTCGTATATCTGGCCAATGTTAAACAAGCTGGCTTCGATACTATCACGAAAGGCTTCGTCCGTAGTAAACGGGAACTGACGGATAACCTCATTCAGTTCTGAGGCGTCATGCTTGAGGCTATCTCTCTCGTTCTTGAGGAAAGTCTTGGCCCCCATGTGAACCATCTCCCCATCAATACCCTCAATCATATCCTCTGGATCCTCGACGATAGCTCTACCATACTTGTCGAAGAACCCCTCAAGAGAATCATATGCAGGAATAAACAAACGATACAACCCTGAACGGGTACGACCGTTTTTGTTTCGATCGTCAGGATTGGAATCCATCCATAGATCCTTGTACTCGATACCCCCTTTGCTCATTGGGTTTACGGTGCTGCCCACCATAGCCTTCCCAACGATCTTACGTCCAACGATCAAACACGTCCGCTGTATCCTCCACGCTTCTCTTATGTCCGTAGGCTTTTCCCACTTGCCCGCCTCATCCAGATATAGCATGTGAAGCTTCTCTCCGTCGTAGGCGTTGTTGGTGGTGTTCTTCCAGTTCACCACAGTGTTCAGTGCGTCCCCAACACCCGAGGTCTTATTCTTCTTCGTGATCTTCTTAGATGGCTCACGAAATGCCAACTCCATACGAGGGTTAGTGGTTCCGTCTTGGATAGGCTTGAAGAAGAAGGGGTACTTCCGAAACATAGCGACCACCTTCTTCATGAAGATGTTCTCTTGTGCGTCCTTACCTGTCTTGCTTTGTATACCTAGCAGCTTATCCTTTACTTGCGTTGCTTCATCAGCAATGACCGATGAGCATATGTTCGTGTATCCAGAGCGGCGACACTTGGTGTAAAGCTGTCCTATGCATCGGGGATCTGCCTCACATGCGGCTAAATGCAGGAAGATGTCCCTTTGAAACTCCAGGTAGTAAGGGGCGCCAATATCTAGCTGCGCCCACTGAAGCATCATATAGTGACGACCCGTGATGTATGTAGCATCACCTCTGTTATAAAACCAAACACCCTCACGCCTACGCCGAAACTCTTCTTCGATGTATGGACGAAACTTCTCTCTAAACTCCCTCGGCATCTCCGCCCACTCATCCATAGAACGTATACGCGATAGTTCCTTGGGTAGATCAGATCTCCTCCATCGCTGATCAGCAATGGGAAGACTATAGTAGAGGATGTCTTTGACCTTGGGCGCCTTGGGAAGGACAATGAGCAGCCCACCGATTTCGATGTGGTCGCCCAGCGTACCGTTGGGACAAATCGATATTCCCTTTCCCTCATAGCCTTTTACGTCAACAAGCATAACAAAACAAAAGTACTCAATCGTAGTACCCCGTCATGAATAGCTTGAGCCTTGGGAATCGCGGGACGATCAATCCAGACTCGAGATAATCGGGATATCTACCCATGTACGACTCGTAGCTGTGGATGTTGTAATCGGTCTTGATGTCTAGGCAATCCTCTTCATCAAACGTCAGTTCCTCCACGATCTGACTGCCCCACGTATCGGTAAAGCAATCGAGGATCTTCCCATCGAAGTTGAACTGCTGATCCATATCATACACCGTAAGTATGTTGACGGCGTGCTTGAAGCTGTAGGTCAAGAAGAATTGACCAGAGCTAATCAGGTATCCTTCCTTGGGGTGGAACAAGCAGGTCCGTTGATTCTTGGGGTTCGTGCTGATGATAACACAGTTCCGTGTCCCAAAGGTGGCCACCTTATGACCCTTGATCTTTTCTATGGCCGACACCCAGTACCCATCACCATGCAGGTTGTTGCTACCTAACCAGCATATGTAATCCATTTCGCGCTGCACAGCCATGAGCCAAGCGTAGGTGAACTTGTTAGATACGGGGTCGTTCGGGAAGTCGAGGTGCGTGATGCCCAGGTCGTTACAGAACCGAGCTATTGCTTTTGAGTTCCCTATGACAATACCCTCGGCTTCAATCCCCTCTTGGTTGAACAACATGATAGTATCAGCCATATGGTCAATGGCCATGCGCGTCACATTTGGACGCTTGTGATACACCATGAAGAAACAAACGCTTCTCATTTAGGTGGCTCTACTACGGCGCAGGTGCGTTCCCAGTCAAGCTCAATAGCTATTGGGGTCTTTGGACCTAGATAGCCACCCAGTGCGTTATAGGATATGTATTCTGCCGCCGTCTCGTAGTCCATCTCATCTCGCACCATGCAGACTTTCACCATCCTACCGTAGTCATACACAGCTACAGGCTCTATGCCCGTAGTTATACCAACCAAAGCATCTTCAAATCCGTCCCAGGTGATGCACTCGTTGTCTTCTAAGGACTCCATTAGCTGGTCCCATCCTTCTGCTTTCCAACTCATTTTGAGAATTTTTCTGCAAATCCTCCTGAATAGTCTGTGCCTTCTGAAAGATCCCCCCCTAATGTAAGGTCCTTCATCATCTGCTCTAGCTTCTGTCTTTCAACAAGCAGCTCTTTACAATCTATAGCCGTCTGTTTAATTGATTGAAGCTCAGCCTTTCTAGCGCTACCGTTGATGTCCTGATCTACGGGCTTTTTAATTTCTTCAATCATATTGTTGATAGCTACCTCCATAGAAGCCATCAGACGCTTTGCTGCGTCTATTGTTGTGAACTTACCCCTCGACATACAGCAAGTCTTGCGTGCGAGTGCGGAAGTATTCCTTACCGTCAACCTTAAAGGTGTAGTCCATATTCTTCTTGAACCCCACTACATCGCCTATGTGTAGACCAAGCTCAACACCCTCCATGTTCATGGATGCGACAACACCCTTGGTTCTCGGCTTCTCTTCTAATTCCACGATGTCAAACATGAGGTGCTCAAAAGACTCCTCCAGTGTTGGGCGCAGAAGCGTCCACATACCTAGTGGATATATCTCATCCGTACCTTGAGGGCGGTAGGCATACGCATGACTGTTTACCGCCACCTTAGGGTCATAGCTTACCACATAGTGATCCTCATAGTCAGCAAACGGCATACCCCCATTGATGACAACATTGTGATGGAAGTACAATGTATCCCCAGGCTTTACGGGGGTATCGAACTTCAAGGGGGTGTACACCACCTCGCCTTCGTTTACCCTGTGAGCAAACTCGTCGAACTTGGTTTCCATGTAAATCTTCTGGTCACCAAGATCAACCTCGTCGTGAAACCTCTTAGGGAGCTTCACAACGAAGTAGTACAATAGATTCATGATTAGAAGTTTAGATCAAACTCAATGATACAAGGCATATCATCTACCGCCTTCCATAGCGCTTGCGTTTCATCCACTTCGATATAAACAAGGTATCGAGTCCTGGAGTGCCTGTGCAGGTGCTGATCGTCAAGTACTATAGCACAAACCTCTCCACCGCCAGCTCGCATGCCGACGTAATATGCCATACCGTCCTTCGGGTTGGGCCCGATGACGATCTTGCGTATGAGTCCGTTCATTAATTTAAATTTTCGGGCGAGTCGTCCCAGTCGTCGAAGATTGACTTCCACCAGTTGTCGCTCTCGTAGTCCTCTTCCTCGTCGTCGTACTTGTTGCTGACATCCTCGTTGTTCTCGTAGCTGAACACCATGAAGTCCATAGCCTCCTGAAGCACATCTTCGTTATGCACGTCGATACTGAAAACAGCCTTGAGAACAGGTTCGCCAAAGCTGTCGTGGTCGATGATGCCAGTAAGCATTATATTGACAGCCTCACCCTTCATACCATGAACATGAGTCAGAGCATCCAGCTCAATATGAAGACGCTGGACAGCAATCAAGAAACGCTCTCTCTTATCTTCTTCTTCGCTCATGCCTAAAAGTACAGTTAGTAAAAAGAAACTCTTCCGTGAGTTTTCCCACCTAGATCAAAGATATATAAATCACAATCACCTAAAGCACTTCAAAGTCCGCATGGACGAGTGTCTTACTAAGAACGACATCTTCGAAAAAGAACTCCTATTCATGCTCTGGGCATACGACCTGGAGTTCTTTACTATCGACTATGCGTCAAAAGAATATGGGGTGGTGAAGCGACACATGGGAGATAGGTACATCTTCCCAATGGTAAACGCGGGTCTCATCTACAAGCACTTCGATAGACTAACCCCATCGAAGACAAGAGAGGATCACCTCTTTCGAGATGAAAACAAATACACATACAAGGTGAGGTACGCCTTAACGCAAAAGGCTAGGCTTATAGTGCAGCGGTTCTACAACAGTCTTTAGGCGTAGACGGTGAGCCTATAGTTTTTGATAGCTATATAGTCACCTAAGGCAAAATTGTCTCCTGATAATGTTGTAAAACCAAGAAAGCCACCAGCTACACCACCCAGCGTCTGGGTGAAACTAACACTTGTCCACTGATTTGCAGTTACTGAAAAGGCTCTAAAGTTCTCAAAGAAACCGCCATAGATATGGCTAGTCCCACTCGCTGTACTGCTGCTGATGTACATATCGAATGAGACGGCAATGTCCTTGTTGTCGTCGACATTGGGGTCAGTTACCCCGCCCCTTCTAAAAGTGAACTGGGTATCATCAACTATTGTCACCTTCAGGCAATCTGCTACGCCATCAACAGTCTGAGCCCCAGCAATAGTATTACTTCCGCCATTGGACAAACCCCATGAGTCGGCACCTGCGGAGAAATCAGACGACTCGGTAATCCGAACCTCACGAGGTTCGATAGCCGATCCGCC
>Ga0181563_10005115_pt1 | contig 12070 bp, 4 predicted proteins | sample 011ome_25_FD_133759 | JGI IMG/M metagenome (GOLD analysis project Ga0181563, IMG submission 133759) | Coastal salt marsh microbial communities from the Groves Creek Marsh, Skidaway Island, Georgia - 011512CT metaG (megahit assembly) | ecosystem: Environmental > Aquatic > Marine > Intertidal zone... | reverse complement strand
TTTTCAAATGCCAACGAAGCGTCCTACCTAATCTAATTTCCACTCGTACACAGCTCCTACAGAATCGAAACTATTAGTCCATTCTAGCAGAGGGCTATCAAAGCTTTTAACATTTACCCAGAGTAAATCCTCTACCATTGTATAGTCGCTTACTTTAGAAAAAGGTGGAATTTTTGCACCTGAAGAATAGAAATAGTAATGTAATTCGCGATCGTTTAGTTGCAAGCTATCAGTGTATTCCTGACTATATGCGCGAGCTTGCTCCTTCAAAGCTTCTGTCAAAAGATTAACACGATTGGCATTCACTATTTCAAAGGCTACGAGATAAATATCGTTCTCTTCAAACACCTCTCGAGATTCAAAACTGTGGGCGGGTTTATTCTTCATGTTAACATCTGTACAGCTAATGCATAAGACAGATATACAAAATGCAATTAAAGTTGTACCAGTTGAATTCGGATAATTCATGACTATTATTAATTGTGATAGGCATGAAGATAAAAAAAACCCTAATCAAGCCTCAAACTTAATTAAGGTGGTCAGTTATTGTACGAGAATAATAACCCGAAATGTTGTATTAACTACGTTCTTCACTAATACTAACATAAAGGTTTATCGGGTATCAATAATTATCAGATACTTTTGAAATGATTATTAAGTAATTACGAACAAATCAATGTCTCATTAAAAAGTACTTTAAAGGTATAATAAAGTATTTATGAAGCGTTCTAGCTAAAAACGAGAGACAAATAATTAGAATGACTAGCTGTTTCTAAAATCGTATGCCAATAGAATATTTGACCATAAGATCAGGGATGGCTAAAACGGTAACCCCCACATCAACCTGATCAAAAATGCTATACTGTCGCCCAAGACTAAAGGATTGTGGGAATGTCTTGCCTAAAAGCTCAGCATAGCCATCTACATCTTCACGAGTATCTATCCCTACACCCGTCATCATCTTTCCACCAAATCGAAAATGACTATTTGAGTACCCTGTAGTATTCCCAAAAGCTTGAAATAGCATACCATCAATATCCAATAGCAGTAATCGTAATGGAATAGTTGCATATGATACAATAGACCCAAAACGGTCTTCTAATCGAATGTCCATACCAAAACCAATACCATGATTAGCCTGCTTACCTATTACATTACTTCCATGCCTATAACTTAACTGGCCATTATAATAACTATAATTGAAAACGATGGTATGCAGACCTACGTTAAAGTCTAAGCCTAAACTTAATGAAGAGGGTAGATTTAAACTTCCATTACTCACAAGAGAACCTATGTTACGTTCGGTGGTTAAATTTGGCTTATTTGCTTGTAAACTATCTAAGGCAACACCGATTTCTCCTTGTAATAACTCATCCCCTGTACCCGTAACAAAGATGGGTAAAAATGCATTTGCATAGGCTCCTTCCTCGGCAATCAAATTAAAATTAGGCATATTTTTGTAGACCAAAGAGGCATTAATACCTTGGTAGGTTTGGTAAACAAAGCCAAGGGTGTACCCATACCCAACAGAATTATAATTAGCATACGCATTCATTGAAAAGGTGTTAATCTCACCTAATTCACTATTAAGGTTAGGATCTAAAGGGTTGTTGAAATACCGTTCGTCTGCACCACCAACGACTACCATACCCGATAAATCGGCCTGTAGGCGCCGTACATTATCTACCTGATACCTACTCATGGAAAACCCAGCTGATATCTTTTTTGCTGGAGTATCAACGATGGTATAACCACCGCCAATAGTGAGATTACTCATTTGAAGTTGCATTTGCATGAGCAAGGAAATATTCATGAGTACGTCGAAACGTATGGCTACCTCGTCGGTTCCTTGTTCTTGTGCTAGTTTGGCTGAAATTCCAGTTATACCCATGTCAAGGTTCATACTCATAGGGTAATTATACGATGCTGCCAAGGTCAATTCTTCTGTAATAGGTATCGAAAAGGCCATCAAACCTATATTTGGTGTAAGCCCTACATCGAGGTTCCGCATTTTGGTTGGCTGGATATAGGTCTCTGGAAACTGAGTCCAGGTATCGGTATCACTAAATGTATCCGTAATTGAGCTATCAAAACTGGTGTTTAGTGAATTTATGATACGTTTGTTCAATCCAGCATTCATGTCTGTTCCAAGACCAATCCGACTATCAAATACCATATGCCCACTGGTATTAAAGGCTAACATAGCCGGATTCAAATTAACATTCAGTGCTCCATTATATACTTTCGAGGACAGTAGCCCCCCCATTCCGCTAGATCCTAGGCTTCCACCAATGGTATTGAGATTAAGCCCAAAAGAAACGTCCATGTATCCACCTCGGAATAGATGCAATTCACTGGGTTCTGCGTCATCTTCTTCCCCTCCACTTTGTGCATAAAGCTCAGGACTAGAAATGGCTAACAAGACAAATAAATAAGTGAATAAATAGAATAAACGTTGTTTCATCAGAAGTGGATTGAAAAACTAAACCGTTGAGAGTCTTTGATTGGGTCCATTACATAGGTGAAGTCGGCTTTTATGCGTAGAGCCTGTTGAATAGAAATGTCGAGTCCGGTGCCCAATGTGATTTTATCGTCCTCCAAATTATTGATGCCTTGTTCGGTTCCTCCTCGAATCATTAAGACCTTAGCTAAGCGCTTTTCAAAACCTGCGCGCACCCAAGTAGTTCGATCATTCTCTAAAGCAGGCACATAATCGGCGACTAAGGTTAATTCATCCCCAATTCTCCCTGATACACCAAACAAAAGTTCCATGGGCAAATCTTCGGCATAATCACCCTTTGCAGAATACACACTACTTTCGACAGCAGAGGAACTCCATTGCATAGGGGCCTTATAGTCGCGAGCCATCATTCCAATTTGAATAGACTCATTTATATGGACCAATAATCCAAGATCTAATCCTAAACCAAACGCATTACCTGTAACCTGCTGCCCCATTCCAATAGATATTTCTTCTGGATCGAACACTACATAGGAATTTTCAGAAAGAGTGTTCTTACCAAAAGAAGCACTTCGATATTTAATTGAAGCACCTAAAGAGACAAATTGTACGCGAAATCCATACGCAGCATGCACAGATAATTCACTCATCATATCGTCTCCTGAAGAAATCACTGCAATCCCTAACGCTTGGTTTTGGCCAAATGAAGGAACCGTAATTGCTGCATAATTGTAGGTAACCAAGCCCCAGTGGTCTAGCTGTGATAAACCCACTTGAAATCCATCTGCTTTAGTTAACCCTGCTGGGTTCCAATAGGTCGCATTTTCATCATCCGCTAAGCCAACAAAAGCATAACCCATGGCAACCGGCCTAGTTCCAAAACCCACATCGACGAAAGACCCTGGAATGGTAGATATTTGTTGAGCGAATAATGCGGGTGCCTTCCCAATAAGGAGCAAACTTATGCACATACCAAGGAAGCTTACCAAAGTAGCATGGGTAATTGAAGTCCTAAACCTTCTTAAAACATCACTATTTTGTTGTCTAAGGCTAATCATGATATCCTATTTAATGAGTACCACCGGTAACAGCTTCACTACTTCAGCTGACTGATCTTTCGCTTTTATTTGTATGATATAGCGTCCATTTCGAGCCCATGCACCACTATCTGTTTTCCCATCCCATAATAATTCTTTTTGAGAGGAAGCCGAGCCATAACGCCCTGGTTGTTGTAAATCATCCTCTAGCAAAGTTCGTACTAACTCGCCCTTCATATTGACTATTTGGATGTCCACTTTCACTGGTGGATAGGCCGAATCCAGCCAATAACCTATGCGTAAAGGTGCGATTTCAGGACTAAACGGACTAGGTAGAACGGCTGCATACTTTATACCCAAGGGTTCATTTTCTGCCATTACGGCAAACTGCCCTAGCTTTGAAATACTAACCGTTCCTGCTGTCTCAACATTATTTTGCAGCTCAGAAGACTTGGAGTACTTAGCCTGAGTCGCTTCCATTAATTCCCACTGCAAAGTAGTAAAATTAAACCTCCCTATCTCCCGTATGCCTGTATTAAAAGTCATTGTGGTGTCATCTGGTAAGGTTAAAATGGCCTCTTTCATGAGAGGACTGCCCGAGAAAGATAGAATATAAATCAAATCCGAGACGGTATATGAGATGTCCGTTCCTTGGGCAAACACAAACTTCTTCGTTTTTGGAGGTACGGTTTCACCCAAAGACAACTGAGAAGGAATTTCCACAGACCCTTCCGGTAAACTAAGTTGCATACCACTCCCATTAGTCAGAGTGTAGGTTTCTTCCGGAAGTATTCGAGCTACTAATTCTACCACATCCGATTTGGATTGAATACCACTCACCGGATCGGTTACCTCCACGGTGAATGATCCTATAGTGCTGTTATTAGTTGGGGTAAAAACACCTCTGCTATCCACGGTGCCTACCGTGCTTGGATTCACCTTCCACTCTAAGCTATTCCCTAAAACTACACTGCTACCCGATGTGTCTATGGCAGTATAACCAAAAAGATGTGTACTAGCGTTTGAAATCTGCTTAGCTGGCCTACTCACGACCATACTGTCGATTGGCATACTTTGAATTTCAACATCTATTGTTTCACTAATACTCGTCCCATTATATTCGGTGGTTACTCTAAATTGATACGTGCCCGCTGCAAGAGTTTCCAGGGTCGTTTGAGTGCCCTCAAGTGTGCTTAGCCGAATACCCGAAGAATTATTTATAAGAGACCACTCAACCGAACCTTCTGTGGTATCACCTTCAAATTTATCTTGTAAGGAGGTATTAATCCCATCGCGCAGATCTACGCGTAAATCATAGGTGTCACCTAAACGTATTTTCTTCCCTTTCAACCCTGGTGTAATCCGAACCGTACTAAGAATACCACTGGCTAAAGGCGTTATCGTCTCCTGATTACTTTGATAGGTAATCTCCTTTTCAATATCTCGCACGGATGTATATAAGGTGATTGGCTCAACTCCACCAAGAACTGGAATTGTTGCACGCAGGGTATCTACTCCCGCTGACTGGCCAAAAACACCATGAAATATTCCACCATCTATTGCTTGCATACTTAGGGACTGAAAAGAGCCCGTTGACCCAACACGGTAGTATAGCTGCGCCGAGACAGTTGCATTATCCAGTTCTAAGCCTGCAGGACTAACTACCGAAACAGCAGTAGATTGATCGGCCAAAATATCTCCCACCGGTAATTGTACATAAGGTAAACTGAAAGTGCTATCTAATACCGTTGTATCGGAATCAAGAGCAATTCGAATGGTATTTTCCGGGTATAAATAGCCTTCTTTAAACAAACTTAAGGTATACTCCGCTTGTTTCAGATTCGACTGAGAAGCATAGGTCCCGTCACTACCCGTAATAATTTTCTGTGATTGCCCACCCGAAACGCCAAAGACCAATTCCGTACCGGCTAAGGGATCCTTGCCATCGTTCACTCGAATCGTAATCTGACCACTGGGAACATAGGTATCCGGTAGCACAATTTGCTGAGTAACCTGATCCGGCTTAATCACCCGAGTATAGGTTTTCGAAAAGACCCCTGAACTCACCGTAAACTGATAGGTTGTAGAATCCCCTTCTTCAATTGAAATCGGCAATGTCCCAAAACGATAATTCCCATTTGCATCTGAGAGTGTAGTCAAACTGGTTGATGATTGCGCCCTGATGCTTGCACCCTCGAATCCATCCGACCTCAACAACACTTTCCCTCGCACATCAACATAACGTGGTGCTAGCACTAAATTATCCACCGTTTTGTTGTCTCCATCAACCAGTGTGACTTCTACGCTGTCTTGGGTAAATCCTTCGCGCTCGGCCTTTAATTTATATATACCAGAGGCGACTCCGTCAAAGCTGTACTGTCCAGAATTATTTGATAATGCGGTAAAACTCTGTCCCGTGCTTTCCAGAGTGGCTTGGATGTTGACACCAGAAAGCCCATTTCCTGTGGAATTGACGACACGTCCGGAAAACTGCGCATTATTGGAAACCATGTTGAAACTAACCGTGGTTGAATCACCCGTTTGCAATACTTGAACTCGCTGCGCAGGATCGGAACTAAAGTCTGATTTAGATGCTCGTATCGTGTAGGAGGTGGCTTTTATACGGGAAAATCTAGCAATACCATCACTTCCCGATTTTTGAGATAGTACGATTGCAGTGTCCGCGGAGATAATACTTACATCTACATTTGATAAGGCTTCACCCTCCGTTGAGACCTTCACGTCCAAGGTAGCAATATTAGCCTGAGCGGTGAAATTTGCCGTTGCAGCGGTTTTATTACCCAAAGAAATAGGGCCTCTTTGCGCAGGGCTAAACTCATATCCAAGGAGTTGTGCTTGAACTAGGTAATTGCCCGCAGGAAGGAAAGTGAAACTATAATTCCCCGAAGGATTTGACTGAACCAACTCAATAATTTCTTGAGTATCGGCATTGATTAAGCGCATAGTAGCCCCTGCCACACCAGCGGCTCCAGTAATTGAAGCCTGCCTTACAGTAACCTCCACATTATCACTCAGTGTGGCGGCAGACTCTCCTGCAGCAACGGTTTCGGTCAGACTTCCATTTTCATAGCCCTCCCGATAAATATCTGTTTCAAGGGTATAGGTAGCGCCATTCTCAATTTCGTTGAACTGGAAATTTCCAGACGCATCGCTTTTTGTAGTGTAGGAATTGACGTCATTTGAGGCGATTACCGTCACATTAAATCCTAAGGCAGCCCCACTCTTATCGGTGACTTTCCCGGCAAGGGAACCAATGTTTGGGGACAACTGTACCTCTTCTGAGATTGTCGATCCAGCAGTTAAAACCACTCCTACAGTATCACTTTCAAACCCTTCCTTAGAAGTTATTAGCAAAAAGCTTCCCTGGCTCATTCCAGATATACTATACGCCCCACTTGCATCCGATACGGTAAAACTAGACCCATTGCCTTCTCTACCAATCAAGGATATTTCAGCCCCTTTAATACCCACGCCGCTTACAGCTTGTGAAACAGTGCCCGTAATACCCGCATTATTGAGAACTAAGCCATCTACATTAAGCTGGGTTAACTCCGTTTCTTCTTCGCTTAGTGTAAATGTTTCATCCGCAGGAGAGCTATAGCCGGTTTTAGTAGCATTAACCGAAAAACTTCCTAATTCCAAGCTATTGAGACTGTACTCTCCTTGCGCATTCGTAATACCGGTATACGTAGTCCCATTGCTATGTGTAGCGGTAACCGTAGCCTCAGCAAGTCGTGCCCCACCAAGATCCTGAACAAGGCCCGATACCCGACCATCCTTAATCGTAAGTTGCTGATCTAGACGAATTGTCGCCCCATCCGATGCTGTTTGAGCCACTTCTTTACTGACATACCCAGTTTTCGAATAGCTAATCACGTAGCTACCCCCAACTAAACCCTCAAAACTGTAGGCGCCCTCTGCATCCGACACAACTGTCGCACCCCCTCCATTCGACTTACTCGCATTTACCAACACTTGGTTCAATGCATTTCCCTCGGAGTCAGTGATGGTTCCAGATATGAAAACAAAATTTTCGCTAACCAAAAAATTAACTCCTGTAAGATTCTGTCCAATACTCAAGGTGGTCGCCTTTTGGGCAGTGGTATAGCCGGCCTTCTGAACCCTTAGGGTATAACTATTTGGGTTCAAACCCAGCACATAGGTTCCATCTGATTTACTAGTAGTCGAATCTACTTTTTGACCCGAACCATTTAGTGCATAAATTTTTGCACCCGCCAAAATTCCTCCACCCGACACATTCACCGTACCAGCTACAGAAGATGGGTTCGAACTTAGGGTAAAATCACTCACTTTGGTAGATCCAGCTGACTGAACTCCTGAAGTGCCACTCGCGCTTTTATACCCATCTTTTTCGACCAATATCGTATAATCTACCCCCGCAGGAATACTAAAGGCATAGGTTCCATTAATCTGCGTTTGAGTTAACTGGCTAAACCCATCACCATCATTAATCGATACACTAGCGTTTCTAATCGCATTAGTTCCATCAGTCACCGTACCCCTAAGCGTAAAGGTATTTTCCACCAGCGAAAAATTCTGATTAATCACCGATTGACCCGGTCCAATGGTGACGGTAGAGCTTGAATCAGACAAAAAACCTGTTTTTTGTGCCAAAATAACCCAGCTACCCGACTGTAAGTTAAACGTATAACTCCCATCATCTCCATTGGTTAGGGAAACCACCTGACTGGTTGATGTATTTCTTGCCCGTAATTGAGTATTGGTTAGAGCTAAACCACTCGAACTTACCTTCCCTGAAATGGAGCCTGCGTTCGGTGTCATTTCAAAATTAATACCGGTTAGATCTTGACCAGCGGATAAACTGACTGTTTTTGGAGAAGGAGATACCAATCCTGTCTTACTTACCGAAACCCGATGACTACCGTTTGGCACACTCATCGAATAATAACCACTACTATTGGTTTGAGTAGTACCCACATTCAACACCGAAACGGTTGCACTGGAAACTCCATTTCCATTAGGTAAACTCACGGTCCCTGAAACCGAGCTCGCATTTGGTACCATTTCAAAATCCATACCCGAAATAGTTTCACCCACAGCGATACCAATAACCAACTCCCTTTCTTGATTAGAAGCATAATTTTCCTCTACCGCCACAATAGAATACGAACCACTTTTCAGTGAGAGTGTATATTGTCCATTTCCTGTTGTAGTAGTGCTAATAGCCGTTCCAACACTAGGTACTGCACGCACCTCTACATTTCCAAAAGGACTTAAGCCCGTAGAGCCATCTTCGTTAGTTATTCGCTCTCGCACAAATCCAGTTACCTGGTTTGCATTCCCTGTTAACGTAAAGTCTTGACTCTGTAAAACATCACCGGTTGAAAGAGATACAGTAGCATTTTCAGGTTTAACAAACCCAATTTTTTCTACTGAAATAGTCCAATTTCCACTGGATACCGTAAATTGATAGGCTCCGGACCCATTACTTTGGGCTTCATACTGTTGGCTTCCATTATCAATACGTACCGTTGCCCGGGAAACCGCATCGCCGTCTTCATTAAATACAGTTCCGGATACCGTCGCTTGGTCATTAGTTAAAATAAATGGATCCGAAAGATTCTTTTGCTCGTCTAAGCCAAGGGTAACCGAGCGATTACTTGGGCTAATGAAGCCTGATTTCGAAACGGATACGGTGTAGCTTCCCTGATTTAGTGATAACGAATAATCTCCGTTAACCCCTGTAGTCGTAGTTTTTATAGTTCCATCATCAGATTTGACCGTGCGTACTACCGCATCTTCCACGGTTTGTCCTGTGTTATCTTTCACTACTCCAGATACCGAGGAAGGTAAGGGGTTCATTTTCATCTGCACATAAGTCGTACTTTGATCTCGAATTACCGATGTAGTGGTAGTAGTTTCAAAGCCTTGTTTTTCAGCTATAAACTCATAGGTTCCGGCTACCAAACTATCCGAATAACTGTCCGATTGAACGAAATAAGGAAGGGAAGGAGTCACCCCGCCGGATATCGCGCGCGCGGATAGCTCGACTCCTAACAAGCTGGAATTATCAGACGCGCTTAATACTCGAACGCTAAATTCACCCGTTTCAACATTATACTGAAAAAAGCGACTACTGGATGTGGTTCCACCACCTTTGGTATTATTGGAAACCACATTCCATTGATACCGACCACTCTTTAGGGTTTGTAGGGCAGGAAACTCAATCAGGTTATTAGTCGTAGTCCCTGACCAGATAGGAACCGTGACGTCAATACCTTGCTGTTTCATCACTTGAAAAAGATTGACCGTATAATTAGAAGCCTCAGGAACATCGGTCCACTCAAAAGTAATGGTCTCCTCTGCAAATAGTTCTACGTTGTTATTCGGTCGTACAAGTGTTGTTTTTGGTACCGCATTTGGGTCAACGTAAATGAAAGGAACAATTCCTCCAAATACCGGGCTAGTATATACTGGGTTATTCTCCTCATACACATTTAAAACCGTGTAACTATACTCTTGATTTGCATTTAAAGGCGGTGCTTCATCCGTAAAAGGAGATTCCCGATTAATGTCACCATAATCAGCTGTCGTCGTTTTAGTGATATATTGCCAGACTACGGTTGCGCCCTCAATGGTAATTCCTCCTTCATCATCCTCTACTATATCGAAGGGTGTGCTGGACACAATTAACCAGTAGGACGGAACTCCAGAAACCGCCGTCCATTGAAAAGTGGGGGTGGCGTTAGTGGTATTTCCCCGTGGGGCAATAATAGATGGAGCCTCATCTGCTTCAACTATAATCTGTACTTCATTGGAATAAAAGATGCTCCCAGGATTAGCGGTGTAATCCTGTTGAATTTCCCCAGCTGTACGAGCCGTTGAATTGGTGATTCGGGCAAAATATCGACCTACACTAAGACCTATGTTATTAGGGACCAAATCGGCTCGGTTTCCATTGACGTCAAGTGCTAAGGTCTGATAGGTATTAGATGCCCTACCAATGATTAATTTTGCATTCCTACCTGTTAAATTCAGTGCAGAAGCATCTAAATTAGCCCATTCCAAGCGGAATTCAGCATCCTGTTTCAAGAGTAGTTTTACTTCGTAATCCCCATCTGAATCCTGGGCTGTTGATGGTTTTAAAATCATGCTCTGAGCATAGACCGAGTCCATAAGCATGCCAAAACTCATGATCAAAGCGATACAAACCCAAATATATTGTGCAAAAAGGTTGCGCATAAAACCCCAAGGATAAATCAAATAGTAAATAAATAGTGTTTCAAATGGCTAAATAGCCTGTGCTTCAATCTCTTACTTCAAATTAACTATTTAAAATGGAGTCAGCAAATTAAGCTATTTACTTGTCACTGCAAATCCTTGATTTTATTATTCATACTGTTTTTTCTAAAATGAGAATTCGATGAAATCAAAAAAATCATACTTTTTTTGTAACAAATAGTCATATATCGACTCCTTATCTGTAAAGCAGTCAATTCAGAGTCCGATTTAACTACTATTACTACCTCACTCAACCCGAAATTCAAAAATCAACACCGCATAAGAACGACCACCTTCTTAGAGACCCAACTTTTTTTATTTGTACCCATTTTTAATTGTACCCCAGGCCTCATCTTGGTTGAAACCGATGAGGCTTTTTTTTACTCATTTTCTAAATAGAAATAAACCTACTGTGACAAGCACAGATTGACGACGAAATTATTCGTTCTATACAAAGAAAATAGTATTTTAAAGAGCTTCTACAACTGCCATGATATTTATACGCAACTATGGAATTACATCTTTCACATTTATCTAAAACCTATTCAAATGGAGTTCAGGCACTAAAGGATGTCTCCATTACTATTTCCAATGGTATGTTTGGATTACTTGGTCCTAACGGAGCTGGTAAATCCACTCTTATGCGGACCATTGCAACTCTGCAGGAAGCGGATATGGGGGAGGCACGACTAGGAGATATTGATTTATTTAGTGAGCCCATAGAATTACGTAAGATACTAGGCTATCTACCACAGAGCTTTGGGGTTTATCCTAAAATGAACGCCTATGATCTGTTGCATTATATGGGAGAGCTTAAAGGTATTTCAAATAAGAAAGAGCGGGATCATATAGTCGCTTCTGCTCTTGAACTCACCAATTTATACGACGTTAGATTCAAAGAAGTGGCTGGTTATTCTGGAGGAATGAAGCAACGATTTGGTATAGCTCAATTATTACTGAATAAACCCAAGCTAATTATAGTAGATGAACCTACTGCAGGTTTAGACCCTGCAGAGCGGCAACGTTTTTTGAACGTTCTCCGGGAAATTGGCACCGACAACATTGTGATTTTCTCCACTCACATTGTAGATGATGTAAAAGAATTATGCACCGATATGGCCATCATGAATGGGGGAGAAATCTTACTCCATAATACTCCCAAAAAAGCTGTGTCATCCATCGAAGGATGCATTTGGGGAAGCCGTATTGACCGGGAAGAATTAGAACGCTATGAAGAACAGTTTTCCGTAATCTCCTCTGGCTTTAATGACGACAACAGTCTTTTTGT
>Ga0181563_10005114_pt1 | contig 12072 bp, 12 predicted proteins | sample 011ome_25_FD_133759 | JGI IMG/M metagenome (GOLD analysis project Ga0181563, IMG submission 133759) | Coastal salt marsh microbial communities from the Groves Creek Marsh, Skidaway Island, Georgia - 011512CT metaG (megahit assembly) | ecosystem: Environmental > Aquatic > Marine > Intertidal... | reverse complement strand
TTGGCAAGCGCTGCGTGCCGCCGGCTCCGGGCACCAGCCCGAGCTTGGCCTGCGACATGCCAAGCCGCGCGGTCGGGGTGGCGACCCTTCGATGTGCGGTGAGCGCAAGTTCGAGCCCAGCGCCAAGAGCCCGCCCTTTGAGAGCCGCAACAACCGGAACCTGTGCCGCTTCGATTTTAGCTGCTATCTCAGCTAAGGTCGGCGCAGCCCCTTGCGACGCGGCGTCAGAGATTGGCAGGCCGATGCTGAAATCCGCACCCTGCCCCGCAATCACGACACCCAAAACATCTTTGTCAGAGAGAAGGCCATCAAGGCCTTGCATCAAGGCTCGGCGCAGATCGTGGTCAAAGACATTGCCGGCAGCGCCAGCCATCACCAGATGGCCCACGCCCCTGTGACGCATGATCCGCACCGGACCTCCCATGACCCTGCCCCCGTCTTTAATCCTACCTCACATCTATTTGGCCGCCGTTTGCACGGCGGGGCAAGCAAAGATGCAATTGGTATAGGATCAGGCCTTGGCCGGAGCGGGGCAGAAAACCTCGTATAGCCGCTCAAGGATTGGCCCGACCCGCTGGTCGGCAAGGCGGTAGCGGATCGTCCGACCATCACGATCACACTCGACAAGGCCCTCGGCGCGCATCCGCGCAAGTTGCCCTGAAACGTAAGATTGGCTGGCGCCGAGCACCTGCTCGAGGTCGCTGACGCAAAGTTCCCCAGGCAAGAGGGCGCAGAGGATCCTCAGTCGGGCCGGATTGGAAAGCACCTTGAGAACTTCAGCAGCTTCGTCCGCGGCTTCGTTCATCGCTTTGGCTGCAACTTCAGGATCTTGCATTACTCGCTCACTGATTTTGATCTAAACATATTTCAATCTTGCAATATGTTACTCTGCACTTATAACCTACCTCAAGAAGATTCGACTTGAGGCACTTTTCTCCCCGAAGGGCGTGGCTGTCTGCAAACTGTCACGATTTGTCCCGAGACTGCAAGCCTGCGCTTGCGGCGGAGAGAGCTTTGCCTCGCGCCGGGCCTTCTGACGCCGGTTTCCGACCCTGCAAACTTGCAGGGCTGGGAGACGGCTTCTCGCCAACGGAAGAACATCGGAAGACGAATGCAACAAGAATGGATTTGGGGGCTCGCTGGAGGCGGCCTCATCGGGATCGCGGGAGCGATCTATCTCCTTGTCAACGGGCGCATCATGGGCGCCTCTGGGATCATCGGCAGCGTTGTCGATGGAACTTCGGGAAACCAGACATCCGAGAGGATCTGGTTCATCGCAGGCTTATTCCTTTTGCCGACCCTCCTCTCATTCTGGGTGGGCCCGCGCGACAACTTTATCACCGACAACCTCTGGGCCATTGCCGCGGCGGGTATCCTCGTGGGTGTCGGAACGCGGCTGGCCAATGGCTGCACCTCGGGTCACGGCATCTGCGGGATGTCGCGCCTGTCGTTGCGGGGCTTTGTCGCCACCGTTTTCTATATCGGGGCCGGCGGCCTCTCGATCATCCTCTTCAAACATCTTCTGGGGGTCGTCTGATGCGCGGTCTGTTTGCTTTCATTTCCGGTGGCCTTTTCGGCGCCGGTCTTCTGGTTTCGGGCATGACCGACAGCCGCAAGGTTCAGGGTTGGCTCGACATCTTCGGGGAATGGGATCCCACCCTCGCCTTCGTCATGGGCGGCGCGATGCTGCCGATGGCCATTGCGTGGCGGATCACCCGCGGCCGCAACCCCGCGCTTGGCGGGCTCGTCCCGCCCAAGCCCGAGCAGCGCGTGGGACGCAATCTAGTTCTCGGCTCGATCCTGTTCGGCGCAGGTTGGGGACTGGTCGGCCTTTGCCCTGGCCCTTCGGTCGCCTCTTTGTCCTATGGCGGCATTGGCGGGATCGTGTTCATCCTGTCCATGGTTGGCGGAATGTGGGCCGCCCCGATGTTGCGTTCGAGGCTAGACGCGGCTTTGGTCACGGCCTAAAGATCGCCTATGCAAATACGCCAGATCACTGAGAGCTATGCCGTCTCGCCGCAAATTGATCCTGCCGATATTCCGGCTATCAAAGCGGCGGGATTCACCACTGTCATCTGCAATCGTCCTGATGCCGAGGTTCCGATGGAGCTTCAGTCGGCGGTGGTTCGGATCGCCGCCGAGGCGGCGGGTCTAACTTTCATTGACAACCCTGTGAGCCATCAGACCCTCAATCTGGGCATGGTCGACACGCAGTTTGCGGCGATGGAGGCCTCAGAGGGGCCGGTCTTTGCCTACTGCGCCTCGGGCAACCGGAGCTCGATCGTTTGGTGCCTTGGTCAGGCAGGGCAGATGCCGGTGGACGGGATTATCGCCACTGTCGCGCGGGCCGGATACGATCAGTCGGCACTCCGGCCCCAGCTTGAAGCGCTATCACGCCGCTAGGTGTCGGCGTCGAGGCTTGTCCCCTCTTCTGCCGCATCGCCCGTAGCCTCCGGCAGTTGCGTTTGAGGTGGCCGGAAATGGCCGCCCTCTTCCATGGCGATTTCCGGCTTCGGCTCGAATCGAACGGCCCGCATCCCGCCCGATTGCCCGAGGCGGCAATTGGCGATGCAGCTGCCGTCGGGCGCCTGAAGGCTCACAGTGGCGACATCCAGTTCAAGCAGCGGCAAGACCTGACCGACCCTCAACGCTTCCGCGACCTTCAGCGGCAACCGGATACGACCGAGGATTGCCTCGACCTCGGTTGGCGTCTGCATGACAACCTCGTTCATCAGCGCGGTCCAATCCGGCGCGCCGCTTCGGTCCGGTCGTTTCTCGCCCGCCGAAACCGCCGACGGCAGCGCGAAGGCAATCTCGCCTTGACGCCCTCCGGCCCCGAGATCGAGCGTCATGCGAAGAACCCAATAGGGCCGCTCCGGCAATGCCAAACGCAGCGCCATCACCCCTGAAAACCTATTTCCCACCGTAATCGAGCGGAACCAGTCGCCCGGCGATGATGCGCCACAATCCCGCCGGATCGCCTCGATCAGACCTGTAAGAAACGGCGTCAAAAGAGCGGCGTCAACGTCGGTCGGGCTGCGTGTTTCGGCTTGGGTTGGCTTGATCCGCCCCGTCATCATGATTTCGCCGGCAGCCGCCAGAGCCTCTTGGTCGGCGGCGGCAAGGCCGATCAAACCCTCCGGCCCCGCAAGGCCAATCAGGCAATGCGCTGTGCCGAGGCCAGCCACGAGATCGTCAAGGCCAGTCTGCACAATTTCAACGCCGATAGCGTCGATCTCGGCGCCGAATACATCCCGTGAGGCCCGTGCAACCGCCATTCTAAGGCCGCGCATCGGCGCGGGCGCCCGCGCCCCTTCCGCCTGCACAGGCTTTGCAAGCTTGCGCGCCAGTATCCCCGCACCTGCCATCAACGATGCCCTGCCTTCCTCTGTCCTGCAGAAGTTAGGGCCCTCAGGCTAACAAATCATTGCCTAGGCCTCGGTCGGCAGGATCACGCGAAAGGCGGCGCCGCCCTGCCCCGGCAGGTAGGAAATCGAGCCGCCGAGCCGGATCATGATCTCTCGGCAGATTGCAAGGCCAAGCCCCGCGCCGCCCGCCTTGCGATGATCCGAAAGGCGCGAGAATTTTTCAAAGATCATCTCCTGATGTTCCTTGGCGATGCCTGCGCCGTTGTCGATGAAATCAACGGCCATCCTGCCGCCGGCCTTGCGAACCACAATCCTCAGCACAGGATCGGCCGCGGTGCAGTATTTCTGGGCATTTGCGATCAGGTTGATGAACACCTGCGTCAAGCGGTCCAGATCCGTGTCCAGCGCAATCACTTCTTCTGTGTGCTTGCGTTGGATCTTGATCGCACCTTCGCCCACGACCGAGGCCGCGATGGCCCGGTCGATCACATCGCGCAGGTGCCCTTCTTGCCGGCTCAAGGTGCCCTGCCCGTTTTCAAGTACATTGAGATCGAGAAGATCATCCAGAAGCCGTGTGAGCCGCACCGCCTCGTCATGGATAATTCCCGCGTGTCGTGCCTGCATTTCTTGCGGTGCGCCTCCTTCGCGGAGAATGTCCGAGAAGGAGCGGATCGAGGTCATCGGCGTTCTCAGCTCATGGCTGATCTGGCCAAGGAAAGCGTCTTTCTGGATCGACAGAGCGGTGAGCTTTTCATTCGCCTCCTGCAGCTGCCGTGCGGTGCGCTCCTGTTCGGCGGACTTGGCCTCAAGACGTGAGGAATACTCCATGATCTGGGCGGTCTCGTCCGCCACGGCGATCAGATCTTCCACCGAAACGCTCGCCCCCTGCACCAGTTGACCGACCATCGCGTGGGAGGTTGCCGCCCCCACGGAGCCTGCAAGCTCGCGCTCGAGATCCTCAACGAACTTGGGCGTGACCTCGGGCAGATAGCCCTCCTTGCCCTGCCGCCGGGCCTCGCGCTGGAAGATGTCTTGCGCCTCGGTCGAGCCCAAAATCCTTTGGGCCATCACCAAGAGGTCTTCGGCTTCGGCGCCTCCATGAGTCCACGACCGGGTGCCGGTGGAATGCTCGAAAACGTCGACAAACTGCGCCCCCTGAAGCCGCTCGAGCGGGAGGGGAAATGTGAGGACCGAACCGATGACAAAGGCGGCCGTATTGAGCAACATCGACCACAAGACCGCATGAATGACCGTATCGAGCCCGGCAAACCCGAAAAGCGCTTGAGGCCGGAGCCAGCCCCAGCCGAACGGCCCCTGATCCAGAACGATCTGGGGAATGACCTCACCGGCACCAAATGACGGCAAGAACAAGGACCAGGCCCATATCGCAAACCCGGTAATAAGCCCTGCGGCGGCGCCCCAGCGTGTGGCTCCGCGCCAATAGAGGCCACCGATCATCGACGGAAGGATCTGTACCACGCCGGTAAATGAGATCAGGCCAATCGCCGCCAGAGCCTCGCCACCGCCAGAGAGGCGATAATAGACATAGCCAAGAAGCAGGACGCCGCCAATGGACAGCCGACGCGCCATGAGCACCGCATAGCGCACATCACCCGACATCATCGCCCCACCGGCCCTGCTGGACAGCCAGATCGGCACGACGATGTGGTTCGACACCATCGTCGAAAGCGCGATGGTGGCAACGATGACCATTGAGGTCGCCGAGGAAAACCCGCCAAGGAAGGACAGGATGGCAAGGCCCGAGCGCCCTTCGGCAAGCGGCACGGTCAGAACGAACAGGTCAGGGTTGGATCCCTCCGGCAAGAGATCGAGCCCCACCACCGCGATCGGCACGACAAAGAGGCTCATGACCATCAGATAAAGCGGGAAGGCCCAGCTGGCGGTTGAAAGCCGGCTTTCATCATCATTCTCGACCACAAGAACCTGAAACATCCGCGGCAGGCACAGGAACGCGGCCCCGGACAGGAAGATCAGGCCAAACCATCTCCCGCCCGGCGGCGACCATTCCGCGATCTTCGAGGCATCGATCAGGTCGAGCGTGGGTCCGATCCCGCCAGCCACACCCCAGACGACAAAGACCCCGACCGCGACCAATGCGAAGAGCTTGACCACCGCCTCGACCGCGATCGCCATAACGATCCCGTTATGGCGTTCGTTGGCGTCAAGGTTCCGGGTACCGAAGATCACGGTAAATAGCGTCAGACCAACCGCCACCCAAAGTGCGGCTGAGGCCAGCTCTTGCGCGCCCCAATTCTGGCCCGATGTATTGGCAAAGACCGCGGTCGAAAGGGTCACTGACTGCAGCTGAAGGGCAATATAGGGCGTTGCCGCAACAACGGCGATCAGCGTGACGATCACGCCCAGCTCGGTCGATTTGCCAAACCGCGACGAGACCAGGTCGGCGATAGATGTGATCCGCTGGCTGCGGCCGATCCGAACGAGTTTGCGCAAGACCCACCACCAGCCGATCATCACAATGGTCGGCCCCAGATAGATCGTGATGAACTCAAGACCCGAGCGCGCCGCGTATCCGACGGCCCCGTAAAAGGTCCAGGCCGTGCAATAGATCGACAACGAAAGGGTATAGACCACCGACGACCGAAGCCACTTGCCCTTGCCACGCTCGGCCTGCCGCTCCGCGACAAAGGCGATGATGAACAGAAAGGCCACATAGGCCAGAGAAACCGCGACAAGGAGGTTGAAGGAGACCATCAGCTCTCCTCTTTATCTGTGTCGTCGGGTTCTAGCCGGAGCCTGCGGGATATGATCGCTGCGACCGCGATGAGACCGCACCAAATGGCGAACAAATAGATCATGACGTCCGAAGTCCCGCGGCCATGATTGCCAGCAAGTTTCCAAATCAGCGGAAGAACGAACAGGACCGCAGCCACGACCGGCAAGAGGCGCGCCATATCCTGAAGTCGGCGCTGCCGATAAGAGGCGCGCTCGAGAAATACAGGCTTTTTGCCCCGCACGGCCATCCGCTAGCCCGTCACAAGCGCGCGGACGTTTTCGATCACCTCGGCGTTGGAAAACGGCTTGGTGATAAAGCGATTGACCCCGAGCTTTTCGGCAAGTTCGCGGTCGCGGGTCTGGCCCCTTGCGGTCAGCATCAAGACCGGCAACGCCCGTGTCTCCGGATCGGCACGGAGATCACGCAGGATGTCAAAGCCGCTCTTGCCTGGCAACATGACATCGAGGATCACCAGATCGGGGGGCGTGCTGCGGATCCGGTCATTTGCATTCAGACCGTCGGAATGGGTGTGCACTGTCCAGCCATCGCGCGATAGGATGAAACTGAGCGCCTCGATAATATTGGGTTCGTCCTCGATCACCAGGACACGTTTGCCCATAGCCCATGCCCCTCCCAAGGCTTTGTGCGAACCGGCCGCCGAAGCCGACTATTATGGCAAAGCCGAGGGCTGTCAAAGCATCTGGCGCAGATCAGGCCAGAAGGCTTGGCTCGCGCCGGGCCGGACAGGACGATCGCGGGCAGATGCGACAGCCGCCGCCTACAGCCAGTTCCGCCGTTCCGCTCAAGCTTGCGGGCGCCGATTGCACAAGCATCACCGCCTCGACCGGAGAAAGACCGTCGAACCGCACAGGGCCGAGCGGCCCGGCAATCGCATGGCAGAGATACCGCCTCCCGCCCTCGCCCGGTAAGGCGACAACGGCGCGGATCGGCTGGCCGGGGCGCGACAGCGACTGAAACAGCGGCCAAACAGGACAGGCTGCCGCCGCTCGAGGCAGGCTAAACCCCTCGATCGTTTTCAGGCGCGTGACCGCCCCGGCCCCATCGCAAGAGGCAAACCCAAAGGCCGGATGTGCGGGGCGCTCAGGCAGGCTCGAGAGGCGGCGCAAAACGGCGGCGGGGCCGACCCCAAACCTAGCAGCCAAAAGTGCTGGATCATGGCGCAATTCGATCGCCGTGGCTTCGAATTCGGCAAGTGGCATGGCCCGAGCATCGTCGCGATAGAGAGCAAGGCAGCTCTGCAAAAGCAGTTCTGCCGCCGAAGTCGCAAGGGCCGCATCGGCGATGAGCGCCTCGACCGACCCCTCCGGCCCCTCCAGATCTGCGATGTGATGCCCGCGTCTGTCAAAATAGGCATCAACCTCTTCGACCGGAGACAAGGCCAAGGCCCCGCCATCGGCAGGGGCTTCGAGATAACCGACAAGGGCGCGACTACTGTCGGCAAGACGTTGGCTGTCGTTATAGATGTTGCGATGAAATCGCTCCTGCCAGTCACGGTCCAGAACCTCACCGCCGACCAGAATAGACGATGTGGACCGGATCGACGTCACTGCCGAGATCACCTCATGCAAGGATGTTGCAAGCTGCGGATCGTGGGCCATCCTGTCTGTGAGCGATTTGACCTTGGCCTCAAGCCGAGCGATCTGCGCCGCCTGATCCGTCACGAGACCAGCCCAACCGGGGAAGCGTCCGGCAAACTCTTCCGCCCGATCGACTTCAGCCTCGGCCGCCGATCGCGTCGCGGCAGCTCCGCGCAAATCTTGGATCAATGCGGTTTCAGCGCCTTCTGAAAGCTGCGTTGGATCAAGGCCGAGGGCACGGGCTAGATCATTCAGGACACGGCCGCCGATTCTGCGCCGGTTGTGCTCGATAAGGTTGAGATAGGATGCAGAAATTCCGGCAGCCTTTGCCAAATCGGCCTGCCGCATCGCAGCATCCAGCCGGCGTTCGCGAATTCGGGAGCCTGTCAGTTGCCGCTGGGTCACTCTACACCTGTCATATTCAGTTGTTTTCCGGTGGTTTCTGCGGATGCAAGAAAATTTCTTTACAGATTACAGCGGATATTTGTGCAAGTCTTTACAAATTTTTTATTTCCCCTGAGCCACTTGTTGCGAATTTTTCGAACCACCCTCGATAATGGCGGCAGCATTGTAAAATGCGTGCTGTCGGAGTGTGGAGGCTTCGCCGGCTATCATGAAAGGGAGGGACTCATGTCCAAAATGAACTTCTCACGTCGTGGCGTGCTGAAGACAGGTGCCGTGACCGGCGCCGGTCTTGCGCTTCCGACTATCTTCACGTCCTCGGCTTCGGCCTACACCAACGAGCCCACCGGCTCGTCCGTCAAGCTCGGCTTCGCCGTGCCCCAAACCGGCGCCTATGCCGAAGAAGGTCTCGACGAACTGCGCGCCTATGAACTCGCAGTCGAGCACCTGAACGGCGGCGGCGACGGCGGTATGCTGAACACCATGTCGTCCAAGACGCTCGACGGCACCGGTATCCTCGGCAAGAAGGTCGAGTATGTGACCGGCGACGACCAGACCAAGTCTGACGTGGCCCGCGCTCTGGCACAGTCGATGATCCAGAAAGACGGCGCTGTCATGGTTACCGGCGGCTCCTCGTCGGGTACCGCGATCGCCGTTCAGGGCCTCTGCCAAGAAGCCGGCATCATCTTCATGGCCTGCCTGACCCACTCGAACGACACCACCGGCAAGGACCGGAAAGCCAACGGCTTCCGCTACTTCTTCAACGCCTACATGTCGGGCGCTGCCATCGCTCCGGTGCTTTCGGGCGCCTATGGCAACGAGCGCCGCGCCTATCACCTGACCGCCGACTACACTTGGGGCTGGACCCAGCAGGAGTCGATCGCGGCCTCGACCGAAGCCCTTGGTTGGGAAACCGTCAACAACGTGCTGACCCCGGTCGGCGCCGGCGACTTCTCGTCCTATATCGCTCCGGTGATCAACTCGGGTGCGGATGTTCTCATCCTGAACCACTACGGCGGAGACATGGTCAACTCGCTGACCCAGGCCGTTCAGTTCGGCCTGCGCGACAAGATGGTGAACGGCAAGCAGTTCGAGATCATCGTTCCGCTCTACTCGGAGCTGATGGCTGCAGGCGCCGGCTCCAACATTCAGGGTGTGTATGGCACCATGAACTGGAACTGGCAGCTGCAGGATCCGGGCACCCAGGCATTCGTCAAGTCGTTCGGCGAAAAGTATGGCCGTCCGCCGTCAGGCGCCGCCCACACCGCCTATGTGCAGACCCTACTCTATGCAGACGCGGCAACCCGCGCCGGCACCTTCGAACCCTGCGCCGTGGCCGCCGCCCTCGAAGGCTTTGAGTTCGACGGCATGGGCATCGGTGCGACCACCTACCGCGCCGAAGACCACCAGTGCTTCAAGGACGTCCTCGTCATGAAGGGCAAAGAGAGCCCGGCCAACGAGTACGACACCCTCGAGATCGTCGAAGTGACCCCGCGCGCTCAGGTCGAGTATGCGGCCGATCACCCGATGTTCGGTGGTGCTGAAGCCAGCCTCGGCGAGTGTAACAACGGCTAATCCGTTAGCCAAGGAACCGGCCGCGCCTGACGCGGCCGGTTCACCACGGCCCCTCTCAGCGGCGGGCCAACTGATTTCCAAGGACAGGATGGGACCATGGACGCTTTATTCCTCCAGATCCTCAACGGGCTTGAAAAAGGCGGTGCCTACGCGCTGATCGCGATGGGCCTTACGCTTATTTTCGGCACGCTTGGCGTGGTCAATTTCGCGCACGGCGCGCTTTTCATGATCGGGGCCTTCGTGGCGGTGACGATGCAGCGCATCTTCAACCTCAGCCACGAGATCGTTGACGCAACGCAAAAGGACTTCTTGGGCAATCCGCTCAAGGTCAAGGTGCCCTATGTGATCGAATGGTTCGGAGACGGTTTCGGCAAGTTCCTGATCGACTGGTCGGTTCCCCTGGCGATCCTGCTGGCGATCCCCGTGATGATGCTCGTGGGCTTCGTGATGGAGCGCGGCCTCATCAAGCATTTCTACAAGCGTCCGCACGCCGACCAGATCCTCGTGACCTTCGGCCTTGCCATCGTTCTGCAGGAAATAATCAAGTATTTCTTCGGCGCCAACCCGATCCCGACCCCGGCCCCGTCCGAGTATCGCGGGACGATCGAGATGGCCTTCTTCGGCCTCAAACTCTCTTACCCGGTCTGGCGGCTGATCTACTTCTTCTTCTCGGCTGTGGTCATCGCTTCGGTCTTTGCCTTCCTGCAGTTCACGACCTTCGGCATGGTCGTCCGCGCCGGCATGGCCGACCGCGAGACCGTGGGACTTCTCGGAATCGACATCGACCGCCGCTTCACCCTGATGTTCGGCATCGCCGCCGCGGTCGCGGGCCTTGCGGGTGTGATGTATACGCCGATCCTGTCACCCAACTATCACATGGGGATGGACTTCCTCGTCCTATCCTTCGTCGTGGTGGTTGTCGGCGGCATGGGCTCTCTGTCTGGCGCCGTGGCCGCAGGTTTCCTTCTAGGCATCCTTCAGGCCTTTGCCTCGATGAACGAGGTTAAGAGCCTCCTTCCCGGTATCGACCAGATCATCATCTATCTCGTCGCCATCGTCATTCTGCTTACCCGTCCGCGTGGTCTTCTGGGCCGCAAGGGCGTGATGGAGGACTAGTCCATGCTCGGCCTGTCGCAAAAAGACACCCGCTTTCTGTTCATCGTCATTGCACTGACCCTGCTGACGCCGTTCCTTCTCAACCCCTTCCCGACCGACTCAGCGATGGCGCAGTTCAATGCGGGCTATCCGGCCCTGATGCAGCGATTTGCAATCTACGGCCTCATGGCGATCGGATTTAACATCCTCTTCGGCCTGACCGGCTATCTCTCGTTCGGCCATGCCGCCTTTCTCGGGGTTGGCTCTTACGCCGCCGTCTGGATGTTCAAGCTCCTGTCGATGAACGTTCTGCCGGCAATTATCCTTGCAACCCTGCTGGCTGGCCTCTTCGCGCTCGTCATCGGCTTTATCTCGTTGCGCCGCTCGGGGATCTACTTCTCGATCCTCACGCTGGCCTTCGCCGAGATGTCCTATCGTTTGGCCTATTCGGTCTTTACCCCGATCACCAACGGCGAGACCGGCCTACAGCTCAATCTTAAAGATCCGCGCATCCTCGATGCGGCGCCGACAACGGCCTCGCTTCCGGTGCCGAGCCTTTTCGGTCTTGAGATGAACTCCAGCTGGACCCTTAACCTCGGCCCTTGGGATTTCACCTTCAACGTCGGCTACTATTTCTGCGCCGTCGTCGCGATCCTTGGCTTCTATCTGAGTCTGCGGATCTTCCGCTCGCCCTTTGGCCTGATGCTGCGGGCCATCAAGTCGAACCAGAACCGCTTGAACTACACCGGCCTCAACTCGCGTCCCTATACGCTCGCGGCCTTTGTGATCTCGGGGATGTATGCCGGCCTCGCCGGCGGCCTTCTGGCCGCGATGGACCCGCTGGCTGGCGCCGAGCGGATGCAGTGGACCGCCTCGGGCGAGGTCGTTCTGATGACAATCATGGGCGGCGTCGGCACGCTGATGGGGCCGGTCCTTGGCGCGGGCTTCATCAAATACGCGGAAAACATCTTCTCCAAGATCAACGAAAGCATCCTGCACGGTTGGTTCCACTCGCTGCCGAACGGGCTTGAGAATGCGGTCGTTTGGGTCTTTTCCCGCTTCGTCGGCGAAGGCTGGCACCTGACCCTTGGCCTGATGTTCATGGTGATCGTGATCTTCCTGCCCGGCGGCCTTGTCGAAGGAGGACAACGCATCGCACGGATGTTCCGCCGCAAGCCGACCGACAGCGCCACCAACACAACGCCTGCGGAATAAGGAGAGAACAATGGGTATTCTCGAAGTCAAAGGCGTCAACAAGCGCTTCGGCGGTCTTCAGGCG
>Ga0181563_10005113_pt1 | contig 12072 bp, 19 predicted proteins | sample 011ome_25_FD_133759 | JGI IMG/M metagenome (GOLD analysis project Ga0181563, IMG submission 133759) | Coastal salt marsh microbial communities from the Groves Creek Marsh, Skidaway Island, Georgia - 011512CT metaG (megahit assembly) | ecosystem: Environmental > Aquatic > Marine > Intertidal... | reverse complement strand
CCAGAGGATCTGGAAAATGCGATCAAGGAGCGTGTCAAACGCCTGTTGAACGCAGATGTGATTGATGTGACGCCACTGGGCGTAGATTTGGATGAGGAGTTGGGGGCTTATGAAGAGCCTTCAGAGTTAGTAGGTATTGCAGCGGATCTAGAGAATGGCAGCGAGAGCTAGTGACATCCTAGAAAATATATCCTTGAAGGATATACCGAGCATCCTTCCGGCCTTAACTCCGGGGGAGCAAGAGAAGCTCTTGGCTGAGCTGGAGCACTTGCAGTCCCTGAAAACCAGAAAACTAGCGCAAGAGAAGTTTCTTGCGTTCGTGAAAGAGGCGTGGCCGACGTTCATTGCAGGGCGTCACCATGCAAAAATGGCAGAAGCATTTGAACGGGTGGCTAAGGGTGAGTGTAAAAGGCTCATCATCAATATGCCGCCTCGACATACAAAGTCAGAGTTCGCTTCCTATCTTCTACCTGCGTGGTTCTTGGGGAAATTTCCCCATAAGAAGATCATTCAGACCTCCCACACAGCAGAACTCGCGGTCGGGTTCGGTCGTAAAGTGCGGAACTTGGTCGATCAGGAAGTCTACGCCAAAATATTTCCCGGCGTAGGGCTGCAGCAAGACTCCAAAGCGGCTGGACGATGGGCTACAAACAAAGGTGGTGACTACTTCGCCATCGGTGTGGGCGGTGCGGTGACTGGTAAGGGTGCGGATTTGTTGATTATTGACGATCCTCACTCGGAACAGGAGGCTGCACTAGCCGAAATAAACCCGGAAATCTACGATAAGACCTACGAGTGGTACACATCTGGCCCTCGTCAGCGTCTACAACCGGGTGGAGCCATCGTGATCGTCATGACTCGGTGGTCCAAGAAGGACATTACTGCTCGTGTACTCAAGGCAGAGGCCGAAAGAGGCGGTACGGAGTGGGAAGTCATTGAATTTCCGGCAATTTTGCCGTCAAACAAGCCACTTTGGCCTGAATTTTGGTCAGAAGAAGAGCTAAAAGCCCTCCAAGAGGAACTTCCACACTCAAAATGGATGGCTCAGTACCAACAGAACCCGACATCGGACGCTACGGCCATCATCAAACGCGAATGGTGGCAGATTTGGGAAGGAGACAGCCCTCCACACTGTGATTTTGTCCTTATGTCGTGGGATACGGCGTTCGAGAAGTCACAACGTGCTGACTATTCGGCGTTAACTACGTGGGGTGTGTTCTACAAGGACGACGATACCGGCGTACCACAGGCTAATATCATATTATTAGATGCCTTCAGGGAGCGGATGGAGTTTCCGAGGCTGAAACAGGTGGCAATCGAGTATTACCGCGACTGGGAGCCAGACGGGGTCATTATCGAGAAGAAAGCATCAGGTGCGCCACTGATATACGAGATGCGGGCTATGGGTATCCCGGTCCAAGAGTTCACGCCAGTGAAAGGGAACGACAAAATTACCCGGTTAAATGCGGTCGCAGACATTTTTGCTAGTAGCAGAGTGTGGGCACCCAACACCCATTGGGCCGAGGAAGTCATTGAAGAAGTTGCAAGTTTTCCTTCGGGAGAGCACGATGACTACGTTGACTCTACTTCGTTAGCTCTAGCGCGGTTCCGCCGTGGCGGATACATACGGACATTGCTGGACGAAGAAGACGACCCACCAACATTTAGACGACCGCACGCTGGATACTACTGAGGACTGAGCAATGGCAATTGAGAAAGCCGTAAACCAAGCCCCTATGGGGATTGATGAAATGATGGCCCAAGCGGCCAATATGGAGCCAGATATTGAGATCGAAATCGAAGATCCGGAAGAAGTTACCGTCCGAGTTGGGGACATGGAGATTGTTCTCGACCCGGATAATATGCAGGACGACGAAGAGTTCGGGGCCAATCTTGCAGAAGAGATGGAAGAAGAGTCCCTTGCAGCTCTTAGTGAGGAGCTACTATCTGACTTTGAAGAAGATACTGGTTCGCGTCGCGACTGGATGCAGACTTATGTAGACGGCCTTGAGCTGTTGGGTATGAAGGTTGAGGATCGCTCAGAGCCTTGGCCCGGTGCTTGTGGTGTCTACCACCCCCTCCTGTCTGAAGCTCTTGTTAAGTTTCAGTCTGAAACGATGATGGAGACATTCCCGGCGCAGGGGCCGGTAAAGACCAAGGTAATCGGGAAAGAAACTCCTGAAAAACTGGAAGTCGCCAAGCGTGTAAAGGATGACATGAACTACCAGCTCACAGAGAAGATGGTAGAGTATCGCCCCGAGCATGAGCGCATGCTCTGGGGTCTTGGCCTCTCTGGTAATGCCTTCAAGAAGGTGTACTTTGACCCTAGCCTGAATCGTCAGACTTCGACTTACGTGCCAGCGGAAGACGTTGTGGTGCCATACGGCGCGTCTAATATCGAGACAGCCGAGCGTGTAACTCACGTTATGCGTAAAACTGCTAATGAAATCAAAAAGTTACAGAGCGCTGGCTTCTATCGTGACATAGAGCTGGATGAACCGGGCGATACATTAGATGATATAGAGAAGTCGATTGCAGAGAAGATGGGCTTCAGTGCCACATCTGATGACCGCCATAAGATTCTCGAAATGCACGTTGACTTGGATCTTCCCGGTTACGAGGACGAGGATGAAGACGGCAAGGCTACAGGTATTGCGTTACCGTACGTGGTTACTATTGAGAAGCATTCGGAGACTATTCTCGCGATCCGTCGTAACTGGAATCAAGAGGATGAGAGCAAGCAGAAGCGGAACCATTTTGTTCATTATAGTTATGTACCCGGTTTTGGCTTCTATGCTTTCGGTCTTATTCATCTTGTTGGTGCTTTCGCTAAGTCCGGCACCGCAATCATTAGACAACTTGTTGATGCGGGAACCCTCTCCAACCTCCCCGGAGGATTCAAAACCAAAGGATTACGAGTTAAAGGAGATGACACCCCGATCTCCCCAGCGGAGTTTCGTGATGTAGACGTAGCTTCGGGCACAATCAAAGACAACATCATGACGCTCCCATATAAAGAGCCGTCAATGGTCCTGTCTCAGTTGCTCGACAAGATCGTAGAAGAAGGCCGTCGCTTTGCTTCTGCGGCTGACATGAAGATCTCTGACATGTCTGGTCAGGCTCCTGTTGGTACTACTCTGGCAATCCTTGAGCGCACGCTCAAGATCATGTCTGCGGTACAGGCACGCATCCATTACTCAATGAAGCAGGAACTTAAACTCCTGAAAGGCGTCATTCGTGACTATGCCGACGATGAGTATACGTACGAGCCAAGCACAGGCGAGGCTATGGACCGTGGCGCTGACTACGATCAGGTTGAAGTTATCCCTGTTTCTGACCCAAATGCGGCCACAATGGCGCAAAAAGTCGTTCAGTACCAAGCAGTCTTGCAAATGGCGCAGTCTGCACCTCAACTTTATGACATGCCGTTCTTACACCGGCAGATGTTAGAAGTTTTAGGAATAAAGAACGCTGAAAAGCTCGTTCCAATGGAAGACGACCAGAAGCCAACCGACCCAGTAACAGAAAACATGAACATGTTGCAGGGTAAGCCGGTCAAGGCGTTCTTGTATCAGGATCATGAGGCGCATATCGCTGTGCATATGGCGGCGGCCCAAGATCCGAAGATGATGGGTATGCTTCAGCAGAGCCCTATGGCTAAGACTATCGGCGCAGCTTTCCAAGAGCATTTGGCTCAACACTTGGCGATGGCGTACAGAAAGCAGATCGAAGACGCTGCTGGTGTGCCTTACCCAACGCCAGAGGACAAGATGGACGAGAACACAGAGCTGGAGATTTCGCGTCTCGCAGCCGCTGCAGCCCAACAAGTCCTTGGCAAGAATCAGGCGGAGCAAGCCGCTCAACAAGCGCAACAGGCTCAGCAAGACCCAATTGTCCAGATGCAACAGGCAGAACTGCAGATCAAACAGGCCGAAGCACAACTCAAGGCCCAGAAGATGCAGGTCGAAGCTGCCGACAAGGCAGACCGTCTGGAGTTGGAAAAAGAGCGTATCGCGTCGCAAGAGCGTATCGCAGGGCTACAGGTTGGAGCAAAAATCGCTTCCGAGAAAGACAAGTTATCTGCTCAACAGCAGAAAGATGGGCTGGAGATGGGCATCAATATTGCCCGTGAAGCAGCTCAAGAGGACCGCGCAGCGCGGCAACAACAAACTCAGCAGCCTCAAGGTGAAGAATGAGTACAGACCTACTGAAGTACCTCGCGGACAAAATCAACGAGGAAAGAGAAATTATTGTGGAGGATCTTGCAGCCGGTAAGGCTCCCGATCACGCCCAATATAAGCACGCCACTGGCGTAATTCGCGGCCTTATGATCGCAAACAACCTCGTGCTGGAGACGGCACAACGCATGGAGAACGACGATGACTGAAATCCTAATCGGCACAAACCCCGATAATCCGGATGAAGCAACAGAACTACCGGAAACACCGGAACAAAAAGCAAAACAACTACCTGATCCTTCAGGGTATCGCATCCTTTGTGGTGTGCCTGAGATCGAAGAAACGTATGGCGATAGCGGTTTAATTAAATCCGCTCAGACTATGCACAACGAAGAGCTACTGACTACTACATTATTTGTATTAAAGCTCGGTCCTGATTGTTATAAGGACGAAACCCGGTTCCCTAGCGGACCTTGGTGTAAAGAAGGCGACTTTATTCTAGTTCGTCCACACGCCGGTACACGGGTAAAAATTCATGGTCGTGAGTTCCGAATCATCAATGATGATGCGGTTGAGGCGGTTGTTGAAGATCCACGTGGAATATCCAGAGCCTAAAGGAGGCACATATGAACGCTGAAGCGCAAAAAGCTGAAGACGACTTTGAGTTTGAAGTAGAGGAAGAGCAGCAAGAGGAGGCCGTGGCGGAGGAAGCCGAGGCTGATAACGATGCTGAACTAGAGATTGAAGATGACACACCGGAGGAAGACCGTGGCCATTCACCCATGCCGAAGGAAATCGTTGAAGAACTGGAAGCTGATGAGTTAGAAGACTACTCAGATAAGGTTAAGCAACGCCTGAAGCAGATGAAGAAGGTGTGGCATGACGAGCGCCGTGAAAAAGAACGTGCAATGCGTGAGCAGCAAGAAGCTATCCGCATGGCGCAGAAGGCGCTTGAAGAAAACAAGAAGTTAAAAGCTAATCTGTCTTATGGTGAGCAGACATTAGCCGAGACTTACAAACGGGAAGCAGAACTTGAAGTCGCTGCCGCAGAACGTGCTTATAAAGAAGCACATGAGAGTGGCGATTCTGATGCACTTATTGAAGCGCAGAAGAAATTTAATTCAGCGACATATAAACTTCAACAAGCTCAAACATTTAAACCTCGTTCTTTACAAGAGAATGAAGTTGCGGTACAAACTGAATCTGAGCAGGTCAACGTGCCAGCCCCAGACGCCAAAACGGCTGCGTGGCAAGAACAAAACACATGGTTCGGCACAGACCAAGAGATGACAGCCCTCGCACTAGGCTTACACCAAAAGTTAGAGCGGGAGCACGGTGCTCAATTTATTGGCACCGATGAATACTGGCAAAGCATTGACAACACAATGCAGCGTCGGTTTCCGGAGTATTTCGGAGAAGAAACGACTGGTGGGGGCGGCAGGCCCACCAAGAGCGCAGAGAAGAAGCCAGCCACGGTAGTTGCTCCGGCATCCCGTAGCAGGTCTCCAAAAAAGATCGTGCTAAAGAGATCGCAAGTTGAAATTGCGAGAAAACTGGGATTGACCCCTGAGCAGTACGCTCGGGAACTGAAGAAGATGGGGAACTAATCATGGCTACACAAGAGAAAGCTACTTCTGATAACAGACTTGCACGCGAACTGGAAACAAGAGCTACATCGGAACGTCCGAAGGCATGGCAACCTGCCTCTGTATTACCAGAGCCAGATAAGCAGCCGGGTTATGCGTACCGCTGGGTTCGGGTATCTCAGATGAATCAGGCCGATCCACGCAATATTTCATCAAAAATGCGTCAGGGTTGGGAGCCGGTTCGGATTGAGGAGCAGCCCCAGTTCAGAATGTTCGTGGATACCGATAGTCGTTACAAAGACAATATCGAAGTCCAAGGACTTTTACTCTGCAAGATACCAAATGAGTTTGTGGAACAGCGTGAACAGTATTACGCAGGTAAGAACCAAGCTCAGATGGAATCGGTAGATAACAACTTTATGCGTGAGAATGATCCTCGGATGCCCTTATTTTCGGATAGGAAATCCAAGACATCATTCGGGAAAGGCAATTAAATTTAGGAGAATGAGCAATGGCTACTACAGCAGCTCCATATGGCCTGAAGCCGGTAAAACGTGCTGATGGCATGCCCTATTCAGGGGCTACTTCTACCTATCTGATTGATCCTGCTGGTGAAGCTACTAACCTGTTTAACGGTCAAGTAGTCACTATCGGGGCGGATGGGTATATCGCATTGGCGACTGGTTCTGGCGCAGATATTACTACTAACAACTTAGGCGGAAGCGGTATTGGCGCTATCGGCGTATTTATGGGTTGTGAGTACCAAAACGCAGAAGGTCAGCAGATCTTCAGCCAGTATTACCCAACAGGTACAGCTAATGGCGGCCCTATTAAGGCGTACGTCGTTGATGATCCAAACGTACTGTTCCAAGCACAGCTTGATGGTACTGGGGCGCAAACAGTTATTGGTGCTATTACGAAGTTTGCTTCAGTGCAATCTACTTCTACTGGTAACACTACAACTGGTAACTCAACTTCAGCGTTGGACGCTACTGTCCAAACTACAGTTGGGGCGTTTAAGATCGTAGGTCACGTGTCTGATCCAAGTGATGCTTACCCAGATGTTCTGGTCAAGTTCACTACGGACGCTCACATGATGACCATGAGCACTGGTGTATAAGGAGTAATTAACAATGGCAATTTCACGCGCCCAGCTCCTTAAAGAGCTACTTCCCGGCCTGAACGCATTGTTCGGCTTGGAATATCAAAAGTATGGTGAGCAGCATAAAGAAATCTTTGAAGCAGAGACTTCTGAGCGCTCATTTGAAGAAGAAACCAAGTTGTCAGGATTTGGAACTGCTCCTGTGAAGGAAGAAGGTTCTTCAATCTCTTATGACAACGCACAAGAAGCATGGACTTCGCGTTACACACACGAAACTATTGCTCTTGGATTCTCAATCACTGAAGAAGCGGTTGAAGATAACCTGTATGACTCATTGTCATCTCGTTATACCAAGGCTCTAGCTCGTGCGATGGCGTACACGAAGCAAACCAAGGCTGCTGCTGTTCTGAACAACGGCTTCAACTCTAGCTACACTGGTGGCGACGGTGTTGAGCTGTTCTCTACAGCACACCCACTTGTTTCTGGTGGCACTAACTCTAACGAGCCTTCAACTGCGGCTGACCTTAACGAAACTTCTTTGGAAGCGGCTGTTATTCAGATTGCAGCTTGGACTGACGAGCGTGGACTGCTTATCGCAGCTAAGCCACGTAAGCTCATCATTCCACCTGCGTTGCAGTTTGTAGCAACTCGTTTGTTAGAAACAGAAGGCCGTGTCGGTACTGCCGATAACGACATCAACGCAATCATGAACAACGGTGTTGTTCCTGAAGGCTACACAGTCAACAACTTCTTGACTGATGATGACGCATGGTTCTTGACTACTGACGTACCTAACGGTCTCAAGCACTTCACACGTGCTGCGATGACTACAGGCATGGACGGCGATTTCGATACTGGTAACGTACGTTACAAGGCTCGTGAGCGTTACAGCTTCGGCTGGTCAGATCCACTGGGAATCTTCGGATCTCCGGGTGCTGCATAAGTAGCTTAAAAGCTACTGCTAGAGGGGACCTTCGGGTCCCCTTTTTATTTGACTCAATCTTTTACCTGTGCTTTAGTAAGCGTAACTAGGAAATGGGTGCGTCGGACTGACCTAGCAGACGACATGCAGACAGGCGCACTAAACTCGCATGTGAGGACATCGCAATGGCATCAACTACCTTTTCAGGTCCAGTCACCTCTACGAACGGCTTCGTCGGTGATATTCAAGTTCCAACTTATACCGTAGCTTCTGCTCCATCAGCTTCTGACGCTGGTGCTGGCACGCTTATCTACGTTTCTAACGGTGCGGCAGGTTCAGCGATTCTTGCTTTCTCTGACGGTACTAACTGGAAGCGTTCAGATACTGGCGCAACTATCGCAGCATCGTAAGCGGAGGTGACTTATGAGTCGTTTTAAGCCAGCCTCTGCTGAAGAACTAGCTGCTCGCGGGCTAAACCCTGACGGCACTCCTATGAAAAAGGAAGAGCCTAAGAAGCCAGCAGCCAAAAAGTCAGCGGCTAAGAAGGAAACTAAGTAATGCACTCTGATGGTAAGACTACTACCGTAACCGCTTCTGGTGCGGTATTTGGTGGTCCTGCTCGGATTATGGGTATCTACTATGTCGCCAGCGGAACCGCTGGTAGCGTAGTTATTAAAGACGGCGGAGCCAGTGGCACCGCTGTTATTACTGTAGCTACCCCTGCGTCTGCCACCGCTACGAGTTACGTAGATTTGTCAGCCGCACCAGTCCGTTGTGAGACCAGTGCTTATGCCACTATTGCTAATGTGACTTCGGTTACAGTGCTGTATGCGTAGGTTATGTAATGCGTGCGTATTACAAGAAAGGCGGTAAGACCGCCGCGTGGCAGCGCAAAGAAGGTAAAAGTGAGTCTGGTGGGCTGAACGCTAAAGGCGTCGCTAGCTATCGGAAACAGAACCCCGGTAGCAAGTTAAAGACGGCTGTAACTACTAAGCCCAGCAAGCTCAAAAAAGGGTCGAAAGCCGCGAAACGTCGCGCTTCTTTCTGTGCGCGTATGTCTGGTATGAAGAAAAGACTTACCAGTGCAAAGACAGCAAACGATCCGAATAGCCGTATTAACAAAAGTTTACGTAAGTGGAATTGCTAATGGCGACTAGAGCTAAAAAGTTACAGGAAGTTACGGTGTCATTGGAGGACAAAGAACTACAGGCTAAAGATGTGCTTCTTTTATTAGAGTCACACGAGAAAGAATGTAGTGCTAGGTATGAACGTATAGAAGAAAAGCTGACCGATCAGAAGGCTTTTCTTGAAAAATTGGATCTACGTATGTGGGGTCTTGCGGCCTTGATTGTAGCAACTGCAATAGCAGAGAGGTTTATGTAATGGCTAGTAAGTTCTTAAAAGCAGTTAGCCCAGCGGCTATGGCTTTAAGCGATGGTGGTATTAAAGGTGTTATGCGTAATTTTTCACCCGCGTACAACCTCGTTAAGAAAGACGATAAGGAAGACGACTCCTTACTTCGTAAAGCCATGAAGCAAGGTGCAGCAGGCAAAGCCGCTGGAATGAAGAAAGGCGGTAAAGTTAAAAAGAACCGTGGCGATGGTATCTGCCGTCAGGGTAAGACAAAAGGACGTATGATATGAAAATGTGTGCAGGGTGTAAATCACCAGCTAAATGTAAAGCGGCTGGCAGGTGTTTAGCTAAAGACACTATGAAAGCCAAGATGGGCGGCAAGATGAAAGCCTACAAAAGTGGCGGTAGGATCGACGGTTGCGCTATGCGCGGTAGAACTCGTGGACGTACTGTATAGTGCGTAGCTACTACAAGAAGGGTGGATCTGTTAAAGACGCTTGTTACCACAAGGTAAAGGCGCAGTATAAGGTCTTCCCTTCTGCTTATGCTTCGGGTGCTATCGCCAAGTGTAGAAAGAAGCGAGCTGGTAAAAAGTAATGGCCGTTCGCAAGACTGCAAAAGGCGCGGCACTGAAACGCTGGTTCAAAGAGGACTGGAAAGATGTTCGTACTGGGAAAGCATGTGGACGCGACAAAGGTGAAAAACGCGGTACGCCGTATTGTAGACCGAGTAAAAGAGTCTCTAGCAAAACTCCGAAAACGTCTGGTGAAATGACGGCGGCGGAGAAGAAAAAGCGTATAGCGCAGAAGAAGCGCCTAGGACAACCAGCAGGTAAGCCGCGTAGAGTGGCCCCGCTTAAAAGGAAGAAGAAGTAATGGCAACGTCAGGAACAGCAGCCTTTGACCTAGACCTGAACAACCTCGTTGAAGAGGCGTTTGAACGTTGCGGCGTAGAACTTCGCACGGGTTATGACATGCGTACGGCTCGCCGTAGTCTTAACCTTCTGTCTATCGAGTGGGCAAATCGTGGTATCAACCTGTGGACTATTGAAGAAGGCTCCATTGCCTTAACTGACGGTACAGGCACTTACAATTTACCCGCTGATACGATTGACTTACTTGACCATGTGATACGTACAGGAACTGGTACATCTCAGTCAGACCTTAGTATGACGCGAATTAGTGTATCTACCTACGCTAGTATCCCTAACAAGAATGTAGAAGGGCGTCCGATCCAAGTATGGATTGACCGCCAAGCGGATGTGCCGCAAATCAACGTGTGGCCAGTCCCTGATGGCAGCTATACATTTACTTATTGGCGTATGCGCCGTATTCAGGACGCGGGTAACGGTGTAAACAACCAAGACATCCCGTTCCGTATGCTTCCATGTTTGGTCGCTGGATTGGCGTATTACTTGTCTCTAAAGATCCCAGAGGCTATGAACCGTATCGAGATGCTCAAGGCATCATATGAAGAACAGTGGACTTTGGCTTCTGCGGAGGATAGAGAGAAAGCCTCGTTGAGGTTGGCTCCACGTGAGTTCTTCTACTAAGGAGCAGATATGGCATTTGCTGCCGGTAAAAGAGCATTAGGAGTATGTGACCGTTGTGGGTTTCAGTACGAACTGAAAAAGCTGAAGCCACTGACGATCAAGACGAAACAGGTAAATATACTGGTTTGTCCTACGTGTTGGGAGCCAGATCAACCGCAGTTGCAGTTGGGTATGTATGTTATTGAAGACCCACAAGCGCTACGGAATCCTAGACCTGACAATAGCTATGCTGAGTCTAGGGAGATACAATGGGGCTGGAACCCCGTTGGGCTATCAAACCCCTATAATATCAGTGGGTTACCGAATAAACTTGTAGCTACTACTGCAGTAGGTACAGTAACAGTGACTTCGTAGGAGATATTGTGAACTACACTACGCTGTTTGAAACAATCAAAGGGTACGTTGAGAACGACTTCCCTAACACTACGTGGACCACTACCACGGGTACTTCTGCGGATTTCACTGGTAAAGAGCAGCTTGATACATTTATCAAGCAAGCAGAACAGCGGATTTACAACGGAGTACAGATTCTTGATCTTCGCAAGAACGTTACTGGTTCGGTTACTACTAGCAATAAGTATGTCACTCTGCCTAGTGATTGGTTGGCAACTTATTCATTGGCTGTCGTAGATGGCGCTGGGGCGTACAGCTACCTGTTGAACAAGGATGTGAACTTTATCCGTGAGGCGTTTCCTACGCCAACAGATACTGGGTTGCCCTCTCATTACGCGACTTTTGATAAGAACTCCCTGATTGTTGGGCCTACCCCTGACAGCACATATACAGTGGAGCTTCATTATTTTTATTACCCAGAGACAATCGTTACCGCCACTAATACTTGGCTTGGCGATAACTTTGATTCTGTATTGCTTTATGGTGCTTTGTTAGAGGCGTACACTTTCATGAAAGGTGAGCAAGACGTTATAGCACAGTACCAAAAACGGTATGACGAAGCGCTCCTACAGCTTAAAATGCAGGCTGAAGGTAAGAATCGTCAGGATATGTACAGAACTGCTCAAGCTAGATACCCGGTAAGGTAAAGGAGTAAACAATGGCAATTTCGCAGGAATTATGTAACTCGTTTAAGAATGAAATCTTGAACGGTACGCACGATTTGATTAATGACACCTTAAAGATGGCGTTAATCATCCCAAGTATGGCGGGCACTTATGACGCTGACACAACTAATTATTCTGATGTGACAGGCAATAGTGATGAGGTTTCTGCTTCAGGAACTAACTACACGACTGGTGGGGAAACGTTAAGTAACGTTACCATTACTACAGACACTACTAACGATGTGGCGTATGTAGATTTCGATGACGTTGTGTTTAGCGATGTAGACCTAGACGCACGTGGCGCGATTATCTACAACTCAT
>Ga0181563_10005096_pt1 | contig 12096 bp, 7 predicted proteins | sample 011ome_25_FD_133759 | JGI IMG/M metagenome (GOLD analysis project Ga0181563, IMG submission 133759) | Coastal salt marsh microbial communities from the Groves Creek Marsh, Skidaway Island, Georgia - 011512CT metaG (megahit assembly) | ecosystem: Environmental > Aquatic > Marine > Intertidal zone... | reverse complement strand
TTCTCGATTTGCGACGTGAGACTTGGGGTGTTAGCTGGCAGCCGCGGGTCACGTGAGCGTGAGCAATTAAAGATGCGAATCCAATCCCGAGACTGCGCCGGGCGCGTGTTTCGCGCCGTCCGCAGCTCTCCTGCAATCTCGAGCGCGCCGACCGTTGCGGACGCCTGGAGCGCCCGCGAACGCGCACGATGGATCCCTCGAAGATCACACCCGAGATGATGGCGTTCGCGCAGAAGCAGATGGCCAACATGACCCCCGAGCAGATGGTGCGTGGCCCCAGATCGCGCGGCGCGAACGATCGTGCCGGATTTGCGCTTCCTCGACCTTCTTCGCGGAGGAAGGCGGGGACCTCGGCGACGCGCGCGCGGTGGCCACACGCACTCCTCACGACGCTCCCTCGCGACGACGCGGCCTTCTGACGCGATGTCTCCCCTTCTCGGCGCGCGCCCCGCCTCGAACCCCCGCCGCACCCCTCGGTTCACGCGCGTCTCTCGTGATGAAAAACCGCGCAGGCCCAGATGCAGAAGATGGCGGCTTCGATGGGCGGCGCCGGCATGCCCCCCGGCGCGGCCGAGCAGATGAAGAACATGACCGCGGAAGACATGAAGCGCGCGGCCGCGGAGATGTCCAACATGGACGCCGAGTCGCTGAAGAACCAGTACAGCGCCGCGATGAACCAGCAGAAGGCGTCGCAGGATTACGCGCTTCGCGGCGCCGAGCAACTGAAGAAGGACGGGAACAAGCTGGTGGGCGAGGGCAAGTACACGGAGGCTATCGAGAAGTACATGCGCGTGAAGAACAACCTGAAGGACGACACCAGCCCGAACGCGCGCGCGCTCCGCACGTCGTGCATGCTGAACATGTCCCTGTGCTTCAACAAGACGGACCGTTTCAACTCCGCCGTCTCGGAGTGCACCGAGGTGTTGAGAGGCGACGGCCGCTCGCTCAAGGCGTACTACCGCCGCGGGCAGGCGTATTCGCACAAGAAGGCGTTCCGCGAGGCGGTCGCGGACCTGAGGCGCGCGGTCAAGCTCTCGCCGGGGGACGAGACCGTCGCCGCCGAGCTGGAGCGCGCGGTGGCCGACTTGACGGCGAGCGGCGAGGCGGACGACGGTGTGACCCCCGAGTTCGAGGTGTCCGCCGGGGCGTCCTCGGCGACGAACGCCGGGGGTTTCGGCCCGGACGCGATGGCCAAGGCGGCGGAGGCGATGAAGGACCCTGACTTCATGAGCAAGGCGTCGGAAATGATGGAGAACATGACGGACGAGCAGCTGGAGGCGATGACGGCGTCGATGCCGGGCGGCGCGGGCATGCCGAAGATCGACCCGAAGATGGCGAAGCAGGCGGCCTCGATGATGAAGAACATGAAGCCCGAGGCGATGGAGGGCATGATGAAGATGGCGTCTGAGATGAAGGACATGGGGCTGGACCCCGCGTCCGGGGGCGCGCCCTCCGCGGACGCGATGTCCAAGATGGCGGAGAAGATGAAGGACCCGGCGATGCAGGCGGCGATGTCGGACATGATGAAGAACATCTCGCCCGAGCAGCTCAAGGAGATGTCCAAGGCGTCGGGCATGAACATGTCCGACGAGCAGGCGGAGCAGACGGCGAAGATGATGCAGAACCTCGACCCGAAAACCATGCAGCGGCTCATGGCGGTGGGCACCGCCGCGCAGTCGACGATTGCCTTCGTGCGGAAAAACAAGCTCCTGGTCGCCGCCGTCGCCGTCGGGACCGTCGGCGTGACGGTGTCGTGGCTGATGCGCCGCTGGGGTTGGTTCGGCGTCGGCGCGGAGGAGGAGTTCGATCCGGTCGCGGCGATGGGCGCCGCGGCAGCGAACGGAGGGGGAGAGGACCCGTGGGAGGAGGATCAATCGTTCTAGGCGACGAGACGCGCGCGACTGCGTCGCGCGGTTTCGATTCTTTTTTTGATGACTGTCCTCTGCGAACATTTCAAGCCAAACTTTGTGTCGTGGTCCGCCGACGACACCGCCGACGCGCAGTCTCCGCCGCGCGGGTTGTCCTTCCTCGGTCGAGATGCGTGCGGTCGCACCTTCCGCGGTATCATCCGCGCGCCTCGCGGCGCCCGCATTCGGGCGCCGCGCGCCTCGCGTCGCGCTCCGCCGCGTGCCCGTCCCGCGCGCGGCCGTCGCGCGCCTCTCCGAAGGCGCCGGCGCGTCCGCCGACGCGTCCGCATCCCTCCCCGGCACGACTCTGTCCGACTCGGGGACCCTCGTCCACGGCGTCCTCCCCGGCGACGCGCGCTCGCTGCTCCCCCCCGAGCGCACCTCGGTCGGCGCGCGCGAGCCCGCGCGCGTGGCGGACGTCTCGCGGTACTGGGCGATGCCCAACCTGCGCCCGATGAAGGAGAGCAGCGAGGGGTTCCTCACGTTCCTCAAGGTTTCCAGTTTCTGCATCCTGTCCGTCACGCTCGGCGTCGTGGTTTCGCACGACGCGGCGTCGCGGCGCGAGGCGGCGCGCGGCGGCCGCTCTGCGGACGTGGAGGTGTCCGACTACCTGGGCTACGGGTTCGCGTACGGGTACCAGTACGGATATAGGTACGGCTACGACTACGGGCACAAGTACGGCGACCCGGAGTTCACCGCGGACCGCGGCGCCGCGACGGTGGCGTGGAGCGACGCGCCGAGCTCTTCGTCGCCGCCGCGAAAACGGTGGAGCGAATCGAACAATCCAATCAAGAGCGTCGCGGGGAAGGTGGGCATCGGCCTGAAGGGCGTGTGGGAGGCCATTCCGGCGTAGACACAACGATGCGCGTTTTTGATGATCACAACACACATATGTCACATCACACATCCTGCGTACCCGTGCCCGCGTACCGTTCGCGACGGCGGCCCGTCGCGCGCGCGAAGGCGTCGTCGTCGTCGCGTTCTCGTCGTCGGAGACATGCCGACATCGTTTTCCGAGGTGGTGATGACGAAAAATACAATCTCGCTCGTCCCGTCCGGACCGCTTACTTTCTCATGGCGCGATGCTCGCAGTCGCCGCGCTCTGGGTGTGCGCGTTCGGGGTGATGTTCACGCTCATGTCGCGAGAGGTCAAAGGCCTGAGACAGGTCGTGCGCCAGAAGGTACGCGGCGTTCGTGGACGTCCCCGTATCGATCTCTCCGCTTATCTGACTTCCTCGCCTTTCCTCGCCTTTCCACAGGACGCCCGACGCCGCGGCTTCGGCGCGATGGAATCCGGGGGACATCCGCAAGAGGCCGGGTGGCGACGCGGGTTCGAGGACGAGTCGCGGGTACCCTCGGCGGTGAGACAAGAGACCTTCCCCGCCGGAGGAAGGAAACGCGTGTGGTAGCTCATTTCATGTTTCGAGAAGTGCACGGCAGATACAGTATGTAGTACTACGAAAAACAACCTCGCTCGCTCGCTCTTCACTCGCCGCCGCCGGCCGCGGCCTTCGCCGCGGTCTTAGTCATGGCCACCATGACGTCCTTGACCGCCTTGCGGTCTCGCGCGGGCGTCTCGAACGGCAGGCGGATCTTGAACGTCTCGCCGCCGCGGGTCACCTGCAGGTTCATGCCGAGCGCGTCGAGGCCGACGATGCCGGCATCCTCCACGGTGAGCCCCACGTAGTGCTTGGTCATGGCCACGATGCTGTCCCGGTGGTCCGCGTTCATGTGCGACGCGATCGGGGTCGCGAACGCCGCGACCGGATCGGGCGAGCCCTCGAAGTACGCGTCGCCGTCCACGCCGCCGGCGCGCGCGAAGCCGCCCACGAGCCGCGCGCCGACCACCGCGTCCATCCTGTGCCAGGTGAAATCCCCGAAGTCCACCCAGAACGCATCCGGGTGCTTCGCCAAGTACGCCTCCCTGGCGCCCTTCGCGTCCTCGGGGTCGGCGATCTTCGTCACCGTGCCGGTCAACGTGACCCTCGCGTCCGCCGCGCCGGTGAACCCGGGCGCGGTCACGGTCAAGGAACAGTTCCCGTTCGCGGCGAGGTCGCCGGTGTGCCCGGACATGGACGACATGGCGAAGATGGGGCGTCCGCGGTCGTCCGCGGCGAAGCCCACGATGGATCCCGAGGGGTAAGCGCCGCCGTGCTCGCGGCCGAACGTGCTGATAACGGCGTATCGGCCGAGGTCCACCAGCGTGCGGCACTCGTCCGCGAACGAGAGCTTCGCCGCGCCAGCCTGGTGCTCGCGGAACGCCTCGATCTCGGGATCGACGTTCATCTCGGAGATGGCGGAGTCCTCGCCCACGTCGTGCGCCCGGGGGGTGGCGCAGAGGAGGCGAGCGCTCGACGCGCGGGAGGGCCTCGAGGCGGCCGCGCGGAGACGCGCGAGGCCGGGCGCGAGTGCGCGCGCGGACGCGAGCGAGGCGGCGGACATGTACGGGACCTGTCGCGCGGTGGAGTCTGACCTCGGCGTGCGATGACTTCGGTGACGTCGACTGCCGACACCAGCTCGCGTCGACGAGGTCTGAGGTTCACAGGTTCGCGCGTTCGCCGTTCGCGGAAAAAGACTCGCCCGTGTGTTTGAATCCTCGGCAGAATCGATGGGTGGACTCACAACGACGTGCGCGAGTTGAGGGCGGAAACGACGCGATGACACGTATCGGACGGTAGAAGACGCGAGTATGGCACGACAGTCGGCGCGCGGCGCCGATGACGACCGCGCGCGCCACTTCGACGTCACCGCCGACGCGAGCGGCGAGTTCGTCGTGCGGGCTGTCGCTGCGCCCGAGTGTGCCCACCACGCGTCCAGTGACATGCCGCGCGCGGGCCACGAGGTTCCGCCGCGCACGCCGCCCGACCTCGCGTTTCTCCCCGCGCACGTCTCCATCGGGCGCGCCGAGGACTGCGACGCGCACCTCCGCGCGCTTCTGGGCACGCTGCGTCGCCTGGGTCCCGCGGGGTGGCGCGTCGAAAGGCAGGCTCCGCGAGACGAAAAAAAAAAGCAGGCGTCGCCCGAGGATCGCGCCGAGGAAAACGCGCTCGGCCGGGACGGCGCGAGAAGCCGGGTGGAGCGTCTCGAGCGCGTCTCCGAGACGGAGCGCGTGCCTGAGACGGAGTTCCCGTGTATGGTGAGGTGCTCGCTCCCGGCGCTCTCGCCGGGGGGGAAGACGGAGGAGGAAACCCGCGAAGCGCCGCGCTCGAACGCGGCGTTCGCGGACGCGCTCCCGGACGTGCCCTCCATCCCTCTGGATGACCCTCTGGATGACCCTCTGGATGAACCCCGCGACTGGATGAACCCCGCGACGTCGCGCGTTCCCGAGACGCTGTTCGAGGCGGGAGACGAAGGGAGACTCGATCGGGCGCGACCGGGCGGAGAGGAAACCGCGGGTCCTCCAGGCGCGGGGCCCGCGGCGTCGCCGGGCCCGTCCGACGCCGCGGCGACGCCCGCCGCCTCGACGCGCTCGCGGCGGAGAAGCCGAGAAGCCGGAGAAAAAGCCGCGAAGACGCCTTGGAAGACACCGACCGTGCGTGGCGCGCGCTGGTTCACCACGCAGACGCAGCAGACCACGCCGTACACCGAGCCGCGTCTCACGGAGGACGGTGTGTTCTCCCCCGCGCCCGAGACCGTCGCGAGGGCGACCGCGACGGGAACGGCGACGCGGGGAGCGCTCGCGCGGGGTTTCCCCGGCGTCGGCGTGGGCGGTTCGGGGCGGTTCGGGGCGCACGGGGAGCTCATTTTGCCGTCTCCGATGCCTTCGCACGAGAGGAAGGACGAGATGCACCACGACGCGTACTTCGCGGACCTCCACCGGCGGCAGCAGAGCGGCAGAGCGGCGGAGCGGGTGGGCGGACCGCTGATGAACCCGCGCGGGTCCCGAGCGGCGGGCGCGGCGGCGCGGCGCGGGAACGCGTTCACGTACCCTTCGCCCGCGGCGGCCACCCCGGCGACGGCGCCTCGCGGGAGAAACGACGGGCCACCTTGTATCGCGCATCCCGGGCGCTCGCCTCTGGCGCCGCTTCCGTTCCCCGACTCGGACGCGGACTCGGCGGCGGCGGACCGCCGCTCTACGCCTTCGGGGGCGCCGCGGAGCGTGGTCGTCGGCAACCTCACCGCGCGCGACCTGGTGGCGATGCCGACGCGAGGCGGCGTGACCATCCGCACGGCGGCGGAGGCGGAGGCGGAGGCGGACCGACCCAGGCGGACCGAGAGTGGTGGAGCATTGGAGCACGACGACCCGTGTTCCGTCGCCGGGGACGACGCGGGAAACGCCGCGGCGGCGCCGGAGACGGTGACGGTGCCAGACACGTTCGCCGACGCGCGCGAACCCTTCGCGTCGGGGTTCGCGTTCCATGGCGGGTCGGAGGACCCTGAGGCCGTGCCTTCTCCCGCGGCGATGGCGGTCGACCGGGCGCCCCTCGGCCCTCCTTCGAAAGGAGGAAGCGCGGACCCGAAGGACCCGAAGACGCCGAAGACGGGGGGTTTCGGCGGGTTTGCCGGCGGCGGCGGCTTCGACGACACCGCCGGGAAACCGGCGGCGTCGCGGTTTCTGGACGACAGCGCGGCGAAGGCGAAGGCTCCGCCCTCTGCCTTCGGCGGGTTCGGGTCGTTCTCCACGGGGAACGGCAAGGCCGTGGAGGTTTCGGCGGAGGCGATGTCGAAGGCGGCGGCGATTTTCGACGGCGGCGAGAGACCGAAGCTCGCGGCGGCGGCGCCGGCTCGATTCGTCTCGCCTGCGGCGTCCCCGGCGCCCGCGCCCCGGCCCGCGGCGGCGGCGCCCGCGCCAGCCCCCCGCCGCGCCGCCGCGGCCAAGAGCGCCGGGTTCCAGTCACCCATGCTCGCGGGAGCGCCGCGTCCGGCGCTCGGGAAACGCCGTCTCGACGTCGACGCCGCCGCCGCCGCCGCCGTCTCCGCTTCCCGGTTCCAGAAACAGAAAACCGGGCGCGCCGGAATCTCCGGCGCGCCCAGCGTGCACGACCTGTTCGCCTCGCGAGGCTCGCGTCGCGAGGGCTACGCCGCGTTCTTCCGAGGCCTCAGGCCTTCCGAGCGCCCCCCGTCGCGCCACGCTCCCCACGGCTCGGCTCGGCTCGGCTTCGTCTCCTCGGACGTCGCCGCGGGGTTCCGGGTGGCGGACGCGGAGGGCCGCGCGCTCGGCGCGCGCGAGCTGCGGCGCCGCATGCTGGCCGCCGGGTGCGTGGCGCGTCTCCTGGACGCCGACTGGGTGCAGAACGCGTACCGGTGGGTCGTGTGGCACCACGCCTGCGTCGTGCGGTCGTTCCCGGAAACGCTCACGGACGGTCTCCTGACGGCGTCCGCCGTGGAGCAGCGCCTGCTCTACCGGTACCAGCGCGAGACGCTCGGCGCGTCGCGGCCGTTCCTGCGCCGCGTCTGGGAACGCGACGCGCCCGCCTCCGCGCCCGCCGTGCTGGTCGTCGCCGCGATTCGTCGAATGCCGCTTTTGACGCACGACGAGCTCGTTCAAAACGACGCTCAAAACGATGACGCGTTCGCGAACGGTGCCGAGCTCGAGCTGAGCGACGGGTGGTACGGCGCGCCGGCGCGGTGCGACGCGGCGACGACGCGTCTCGTGCGCTCCGGCGTTTTGCGCGTCGGCGCGAAAATCCTCACGCAGGGTCTGGAGCTCATGCCGAAGGACGGCGAGCCCGCGAGCCCGCTGGCGGACGAGGCGCTGGACAGCTGGCTGGCACTGCGCCGCAACCAGGTGCGGCCTGTGCCGTGGGACGCGAAGCTCGGCGCGCGTCCCGGAAGCGCGGTGGCGTTCCCTCTGCGCTCGATCGAGGCGGACGGCGGCGCGGTGAAGAAGGTTCTGCTCTTCGTCGAGCGCGTCTACCCCTCGACGTGGATGGAGTACGACCGGCCGGACGGCAAGAAAGTGCACCGCTCGGAGCTCGCGGAGACGCGCGCGGCGCGCGCGTGGGAGCAGGCGCGCGCGGCGGCGCTGGAGCGACTCGCGGACGCGCTCGCGCGCGAACGCGCGACTCAAGGAATCGACGACGGCGCCGCCGAGGCGCGCGCGCGCGCCGAGCTGGAGCGGCGGGGCTTGTTCGAGCGCCGAACGCGGCGCGCGGCGCGTTTCAGGGTCAGCGGCGTGCGGTCGACGCAGAAGGGTATCGGGCTCGAACGAAGCACGGGCTCAGCGCTGCTCACGGTGTACGACCTGGACGAGGACGCCGCGGCGCGCCTGGCGGTTTCGGAAGGCGCGACGTTTGAGGTGACGGACGTCGTCGCGCGTCTCGAGAAGAAAGAGGGCGGCTTGGAGCTCATCGCGAATCGCCGCTCGCGGTGGCGCCGCGTCACGCCCTCCGTGCTCGCGCGCGCCAACCTCGAGCCGAAACCCACGCCCCGGCGGCTGGCGACGGTGCGTGATTTGGCGGACGACGACGTGATTTCGCGAGACGTTGAGCACCGAGACGGCGTCGTAGATGTGCGTTTCGGTGAGGAGTTTGATTGCGTGGCGGCGATCGTGCGCGTCGCGCGCGCGAGGCCGGTCGGCGCGCCCTTCAGCCAGTGGGTGTTTCTGGCGGACGCCTCCGTCGGGTCCGGGTTCGGGTCCGGGTTCGGAACCAGAGCGGCGGATTTCGAGCTGTTGGCGGTGGAGACACGCGTCGCGCACGCCGAGGCGTTCGTCGACGCGGAGGCGTGGGGCGCCGGGACCGGGTTCGAAACCCGCGGCGGAAAAAAAGGCGTTGGCGAAAAAAAAGGCGAAGGCGTACGCGACGGCGGTTCATTCGCCGTCGTCCCCGTCGCGCTGGAAAACCTGACGTACGTACGCCGCGACGCCGCTAACGGCGTGCGCGTCGCGGCGTTCACCGAGCGCTCGCGCGCGACGCCGATGTTCGAGAGCGGCGACGCGCGCGAAACGCGCTACGCGAAACAAAAACGCGAAACGCCGTTCGGCTCGGGGCCGAACGCGCCGCTCGCCGCGCGGCAAGCGCGCGCGCTGCGCCGCGGGCTCGGCGAGGGCTCCGACGCGGCGACGGCGCGTCTTCGCGACGCGCTCCTCGCGCGCGTGCGCGCGTTGACCGACTCGGCGTCGCCGCCGTCCGCGTCGGAACCCGAACCTCGTTTTGTCAAAAACGTCGCGACGAACGGCGCGCAGATGGCGTCGAAGGCGAATCGCGAAGGCGGATTCGGATTCGCGTCGGAACCGGAAGGTCGCCGGAAGCGGTCGCTGTCGCTCGGCTCGGAGGCGGAGTGGGGCGCGAGCCAGCTGGCACACATCGAGGCGGTCGAGGCGAAGGCGCTGGAGGCGAGACGCGGCGCTAGAAAAGGCGCCGAGACGCAGTAGAAAAGACGAAACGCGGCGCTTCCTTTGAGACGAGACGAGCGACATATATACGCGAACGTCGAGAACGAACGACGGTAACTAGCTACGATATCGTCACGACGCGGGTCGACGGTACGTAACGAAACGACCTCAACGACGACGGTAACGAAACGACCCGTCGACTCGTCCCTACGTGGTCTCCCTAGACGTGTCTTATGTCTTCTTCTCCGTTTTCGTGGGTCTCCCTACGCCGCCTTCGCCTTCTTGCACACCTCCTCCACCTTGGCGAGCTGCCTGTCGCATGCCTCGAGCGCGGCGTAGGACTCGCCGGGCAGCGGCACCTCGACGAGCACTTGGCGCTTGGGCTCGTTGAGCCGCACGCGCACGCCGTCGCAGCACATGTAGAAGATGCCCTGGGTTTCTCTTCGGATGCGGCAGCCCTGCTCGTTGTTCACGTACAGCTCGTCCTGCAACGCGTCCAGCAGAACGCGCGCGGACTTCTCGTCGCGCGCCTTGAACGTGCGCCACACGGTGTCCGTCTCGTCCGCGCCGCGCTCGTGCCCCACCTGCCACTTCGCGTGCTTCCGGCGGAGCATGTCGTCCAGGCTCGCCTTCGGGGGCGCGTCGGGGTTGGTGTCGTCGCCCCAGCGGTACGCGGGGTTGGGGATCATGTTCGGGATGAACGCGCGCGTCACGAGCGTGAAATCGCCGGGCGCGCGCCCGGCGTGCCGCGCGACGCGCGGCCTGGCGCGCGCGGCCGTCGCCGGGACCACCCCGGGGCGCGAGCGCCACGCCAACGCGTCAGCGCGAACCGCGTGGGAGGACGCCATCGTCGTGATGGCGCGGAGGTGAACGCGGGGCGTATCGGCACCGCACGCGGGCCGGCAGACTGCTCGGGCGCGCGAGTCGTGAGGCGCCGGGGGTAAAGGTCGACGCGAGGAGGCGCCGGAGCTCGAAGGGCGCGGCCGTGTCGGACGCGCGCGAGGAAGTGCGCGCGTCGACGATGGCTGAAAAAGTGTTGTGCTGACGAGGCGGATGATCTTTTCGGCCGTTTTTGCAGACTGCCATTCCTGTCATCTTTGCGCGTTGTTACGTCACCGCGATACGACGTATCGCCAATCCTCAAAGCAACGACTTCGCATTTGACGTCGGCACTTCTGCGCGCGGCGGGCGCGCTCGGGCGCGCGGGATGTTGGCCGACGCCGTGGCCTCGGCGGTGCTTCGCCGGTACGCGTCGCTTCCCAAGCACGGCAAGCCACAGCCCGGGGAGTACACCCTGCTCGCCGGCTTCGCCGTGACCGACGACGCCGTTCCCGACGCGCCTCCGCGCGTGGTCGCGCTCGGGACGGGCACGAAGTGCCTGCCCGCGTCGAGCCGGTGTCCCCGGGGCGAAGCGCTCTCGGACTCGCACGCGGAGGTCATCGCGAGACGCGCGTTCGTGCGGTTCCTGTACGACGAGCTCGAGCGCGCGACGTCGGACGACGGCGACGGCGAGACGAAACGAGACGCGACCGACGCGAACGCGTCCATCGTGGAGTGGGTCGCGACGACGACGACGACGACGACGCCGACGCCGTTCCGCCTCCGCGGCGGCGTTCGCGTCCACCTGTACGCCACGCAGTCCCCGTGCGGCGACGCCTCGATATTCGAGCTCGCGGCGGACGGCGAGACGCCGAAGGAGCGCTTTCCGGGTCCGACCGCGCTTCTTCGCGCGGAAAACGCGAAAGGGCGCGCCGCGAACAAACGCGCCAAGACGTCGAGCGGCGGCTCCGGCTCCGGCGCGGGTTCGGGTTCGGGTTTGTTTTTTTTGGGCGCGACGGGCGCCAAGGTGTTCGAATCATGTCAATCGTTGTCCGTTCAAGGGAGCCAAGGGAGCAGAGAGGCGCTTCGCGTCGACGCTGAGCGCGGCGTCGCGGGGCAACGACTCGGCGCGTGCCGTTTGAAACCCGGCCGCGGCGCGCAGACGGACTGCATGAGCTGCAGCGACAAGATCGCGCGCTGGGTCGCGCTGGGGGTTCAGGGCGCGTTGCCGTCTTCGCTCATCTCGCGATCATCTCGCGATCATCTCGAATCATCACACGTGACGGGGACCGACGTCGAGACCTACGGCGCGGTGCGTCTGGCGAGCGTCGTCGTCGCGTCTCCGTCGTCTTCGGAATACGAAGACGAAGATTGTGAAAATAATGACTTCGGGCGTTCGACGCGGCGCGCCGTTCTCGACGCGCTTCGCAGAGCGCTCGTGGACCGCGTCGGGTTTTGCGTCCCGACGCGCGACGCGCCCGGCGTGTTCGTCGCGCACCCCGCGCCCCCCGAGCTGAGCAGCTCCGCCGGCCAGGCGCGGGGCTGGGTGGCGAGCGGGACCTCGCTGAACTGGTACTGGCGCGAGAATCGCGAGAGCGCGCCGGTGAGAAAAAAAAACGGCGACGGCGGCGAGGCGAGCGGCGCCGAGGTTACCCTCGGCGGGACCGGGCGCAAAGCGGGCTTTCCCAAAAAGGCGCGGGGCTCGCGAAAGGCGCAGTCGCGGCTGTGCCGCGCGTCACTCGCCGCGCGGTACGCGGAGGTGATGGCGTGTGTTCGAGCCAGGCTTCTCAGGGAGACCAATCGGCGATCGGCGATCGAAGGGCGTCGCGACGCGGCGAAAAACGACGAAAACGAAACGAAGTTTTCGTACGAGACGCTGAAGCGGTTCCGCGCGGGGGCGTACGCCGAGCGCGACGCGGCGTTCCGCGCGCCGCCGTCGCCGTTCGCGCGGTGGTCCGCGAAAGATCCCGAGGTAGGGCGGACGTTCGAGGTAACGGCTCCTTCCGGGTCGTTTTAGGGTTCATAGAGCTCTCGCAATTACACACGTAGCGAGCTATCGTACGCGCGTATCCTAATAGTGGATGGAAGAATCTA
>Ga0181563_10005095_pt1 | contig 12097 bp, 15 predicted proteins | sample 011ome_25_FD_133759 | JGI IMG/M metagenome (GOLD analysis project Ga0181563, IMG submission 133759) | Coastal salt marsh microbial communities from the Groves Creek Marsh, Skidaway Island, Georgia - 011512CT metaG (megahit assembly) | ecosystem: Environmental > Aquatic > Marine > Intertidal... | reverse complement strand
GCTGACGGGCCTCCCTCAAAGTTTGAGCGTGCGCCGCAAACGCTGTTGGAATAGATCACAACACCGGTATCACCATAGGCAACATGATCGCCAAGCAATGGCGGCATTATTGTCTGATAATTGACGCAAGTATTCGTCATCATGATGCCAATCGCCTCACAGGCTACAATAAAGCGGCGCTCAATATTGGCCATCTCTTCGGTCTGGCCAAGCGGCCGGTAATGCTTCAAATCAACCCCGCGCGGATCGGTAATCATTGGGATCGCTACGCGGCCACCATCATTGGCAATCGACTCCATGAAATCGACACCGGCATCCCCCACCGATTCCGGGTCAGCCATCATATGGGCCTGACTTACCGCCACCATGTCTTTGGCGTCAAAGAACTCGCCTACCTTAATTTGATGATCGATTGCCCATTGTTTGGCTTTGCCAAATTCGCCATTGAGCATGGCCTTTTCTTCGTCGCTCAGATGCATCAGCGGAACTCTTGTTTTGGTTGCTGCCGGGAATTAAGGATAATCATATTGATTAGAGCTCGCCAAGGGTAAAATAGCGTGGCCTTGTTAAAGAAGGCTTTCATGCCCATTTAGCAGTGTAGGGGCAGAGCATTAGCAATGGATGTTGTTCGATGATTGAAGTGTTTTTTGACGGTAAATGCGGGCTTTGCAGTAAAGAAATTGCTTATTACCGGCGCATCGCCCCAATTGGCGTTTTTGCGTGGATGGATATTGCCGCTGATGCGTCCCCACTGGCCGCGCACGGAATCACCCAGGCTGCAGCGCTTCGTTATCTTCACGTTCGTGATGCAGCCGGCCACTGGCATATTGGAGCGCCAGCCTTTGCCGTCATCTGGCAACAGCTAGCCTATTGGCGATTATTGGCAGTATTAATGCGCCTGCCGTTGATTAGGCAGGTCGTAAACGCCGTTTATATAAGGTTTGCAGATTGCAGATTTGCTAAGCTGGAACATTGCCAATTAGCCCAGAGCCAGATTGTCCAAAATCAGCACCCGCAGAATCAGGTCAATTGAATTCTTGGCAAATTGATGAACCGACTAAATGCCCTCAAGAACAATCAAGGAAGCAGATGAGTTTGCCAGCCTGATTGCCTTGATCGGCGCATATTCGGTGCTGTCCAGAAAAGCATGGGCGGCGGTGCGTGACGGGAATTTAATTAGCACGATGCGGGTCGGCTCCCATAACTCATTCTGCACTATATCCACGGCGCCGCCGCGGGTAAGATAAACCCCGCCAAAGCTCTCGACAATCGGCGCTGCTGCTGCCTTGTAATCTTCATAGGCGACCGGATCAGTTATTTTTGTATCTAACAGGATATAGGCGGGTTTCTCGGCGCTCATCGGATGTTCCCCATAAATTGACAATTAAACTGTTGTCTCAGATCGTCGGGCAATCCAGACCATCTGCAACGCCCTCGACACTATCGGCGATAATGTCCCAGTCGCTTGTGGCCTCGAAATCAACGATCTGATCGACTCCGTATTCGTATGGCCGGTTGATATATGCAGTGCGCATACCTTCCTTGCGTGCCGCCTCAAGATCGTCATTATGGGCAGCCGTCATCATGATTTCATCGGGTCGCATGCCCAAAAGGCGAATGGCATTTTGATAGACTGCAGGATTACGTTTGAAAGCGCGGTGCATATCGCTAGAGAAAATGAAATCCCAGGGGATGCCGGCGCGTTTAGCCATCGTCGACAGTAACACAACCGACCCATTTGAAAGTGGTGAGATCAGATATTTGGATTTGATTCGTTTAAGTCCAGGAACACTATCCGGCCAAGGAGTCAGACGATGCCAGGCGCGGTTCAAATGGTCGCGCTCAACTTCATCAAGCATCGGCAGGCCGAATTCTGGCAGAATTTCGTCAAGCCGTTCACGGTAAATAGTATCAATCGAAACAAACGAGCGCTCACCGGCGGTAACTCTGGCCATGCCCGGCCGATATCCGGCGCGCCATGCGCGGGCAAATCCATCACCATCAAAGTCTTTGACGCCGTTGCGCGTTGCAACCGCTTGGCCTTCACGGGCGATCGATGAACGCCAGTCAACAATAGTGCCGAAAGTATCGAACAGAACAGCTTTAATCATACGAGGTCTCAATTTTCAGGTTGGTGTTATCTGGTTGGTGCCGGCAGTAATTCGCGGCCGCAGACTATCCCGGGGCAATTAAACACGGCTTACGGCGGCATCAGCGTCTAGAAAGCCACTAATGAAGGATAAGCGCAATGACAAATTGCCAAGACCGAAACCAACAAAGGCAATAAGCGCCCCGCCATTCAGCACGCTGCCACCGGTTAACAGCCATCCAACTGTGCAGCCACCGGCAATAACGCCGCCAAAGGCCATGCAGAATGCACCAAGAATATAGCGTAGCGGATGCGGTGCGTTATTAAAGCCCTCAATCACGATGCGGCCAGATAGTTTGGCTGATAAAACCGCCCCGATTAACGTGCCACCAACAAGGCCAAGCCCAAATTTAGGCGCAAGCGCAGTCGAATAGACGAAATACCCAAGACTATCAGCAACCGGCAGAATGAAACGCAGGCCCTCAACTGGAACAGGATCAAACTCATCTGCGCCGATAACCGCTGTAATGAAAAAACAGACCGGCACCAAAAGGCCAATCAAACCAGCCATGATGGCACGCTTTAGCGGCTGGTCAGCCCCGCCGCACCGTAATATGGTCACGATCGTGGCCAGTAGGAACATGACCCAGATTGCAACGAGACTGTTGGATAGTAGCGGCGCGTAGTCAAATCGAACAAGACTGGCAAAGGTAATCCTTGGCACAGCTAAAACGCCGCTGATCGCCGACCATGAAAATAGCGACAAAAAGATAAGGGTAATGAATGCGCGGACATTACCGCGACTGGACAGGATGATTAGGCGTGAAACACAGCCGCGGCTTAGCCCCATCCCGACCCCAAATAACAGCGTTCCAAAAAACAGGCCAAATAGGTTTAGTGGTGCCTGATGCTGGCGCGCGCCGTCGATTGAAATCAGATCCATCTGTGCTGCAAGGCTGACCGCGATGATGGCTGATAGGGCGGCGATCGACACCTGCCACAGCTGATTAAAGCGACCGCGTCTTTCAGGTGCGGCGTTTATCGCTATAAAATTGGAGTACGCCCGGTTGGGGGTCTTCAAAAATAATTCATCATAGGCCGAGCGCGCGCAATAATCGCTGCGCTCTGCGAGCCAGCCGAAAAGGCCGCCAGCAAGTAATCCTGCCGCCAGAACAATTGTTGTCACACCATATATGTCACGCCATTCGATAATTATTTCCATAATTCACTCCGGAACGCCATCACTCTTACGCCATCTGATAGCATTTTTTATCTTTTTAAAAAATAAAAACCGGATTAAAAGAAATTTAGTTCTCAATTATAATAATATATGGCAATAAATTGCAAAATTATGGCTTTTTACAAAAAGGCCAAAATTGCCGTTAATTGCTGCGCGATCTTCCCGCTTGAAATTGCGCCAGAGCCTAGCTAGGGTATCGGTTCTGTTGGGGTGCTTTGGCACTGTCTGTATGGGCAGGGTTGGGGCTGAGAAGCGAGAGCTAACCCATAGAACCTGATCCAGTTAAAACTGGCGTAGGGAACGGAGACCTTTCCAGATCGGAACCCAATCCAGATCAAAATGTCTCATCGATCCATACGTCAATTTATTGCTTGTAGGATTTTTGATGGGAAAGACAAATTTGCAATGCAAGGTTGCCACGGCGCTAACCATTGCCGGATCTGACAGTGGTGGTGGAGCTGGAATTCAGGCTGATTTGAAAAGTTTTTCTGCGCATGGTGTATATGGCGCTAGTGTCATCACTGCCATCACTGCACAAAATACGCGATTGGTCAGCGGCGTTGAGGCGGTATCGCCCGCGATGATTGGCGCGCAAATTGATGCAGTTCTGTCTGATATCCGCATTGACTCAATCAAAATCGGGATGCTGGCAACGCCGGCGGTGATTGAGGCGGTGGCCGTTGCTTTGGCGCGCTATAACGGGCCGATTGTGCTTGATCCGGTCATGGTGTCAAAATCGGGTGACGCGCTGTTACGAGATGATGCAGTTTCCTGTTTGACCGAGATGCTATTGCCCCGTGCTAGCCTGCTCACGCCCAATATTCCCGAAGCAGCGCGCCTGTTAGAGGGACAGCAGGATGTAAGCCCCGAAGAGCAAGGCAAGGCGTTGCTCGCATTGGGGCCGGCAGCGGTGTTGATGAAGGGCGGGCACGCCGACGGTGCGGTTTGTCAAGATTATCTGATAACCAGTTGCGCAACCGCTGTCTTTGAGGCACCGCGGCTTGTCACCGAAAACACGCATGGCACCGGCTGTTCACTGTCATCGGCGATTGCTGCCGGACTGGCCAAATCGATGCCGCTGGAGGCGGCGGTCGGTACGGCACATCGCTGGTTGCATGGCGCTATCAAAGCTGCTGACGAGCTTGACATCGGTCAGGGGCATGGCCCGGTTCACCATTTTTACGACATTTGGAGATAGTTCTTGGCAAACCCGCAAATCACAATCGTTGGTAGCGGCGTTGCCGGGCTTTGCCTCGCTGCTGAACTGGCTGAACGCGGCATGGTGTTTCGGTTATTTGACCGTCATGGCCGTCCGGCAGAACATAGCTGCTCATGGTGGGCTGGTGGGATGCTGGCGCCATTTTGCGAGAGCGAGGCAGCTGAAGAGCCTGTGGTGCGGCTTGGTCAAGAGGCGGCGGATTGGTGGCAGCGCCATAATGTTGATGTTAAACGCAATGGCTCACTGGTGCTGGCGCTTGGTCGTGATGCCGGTGAACTAGATCGGTTTGCCCGCCGGACATCGCAGTATGAATGGGTTGATGAAGATGGGGTGGCCGCATTAGAGCCGGATTTGGCAGGGCGTGCGCGGCGCGGACTATTTTTCGCGACCGAGGCGCATTTGTCACCGCGGGATGCGCTGACCTGTCTTGTTGGCGAGCTGGAAAGCCGTGATATACCGATTGAAACAGCGGATTGGCTGGATTTTCCGGATAATGATAATGTGGCAGGCGCACCGTCACCGATTAGCAAGATCGACTGCCGCGGACTGTCAGCAGCGGATGCTCTGACCGATTTGCGCGGTGTCAAGGGTGAGATGCTCATGATCCGGTCAGCTGATATCCGGCTGTCGCGGCCGGTACGATTGCTGCATCCGCGAATCCCCATCTATCTGGTGCCGCGCGGTGAGGGCGTATTCATGCTTGGTGCCACACAAATCGAATCCGGCAACCGTAATGGAGCAACCGTGCGCTCGGTGCTTGAGCTGTTGAGTGCGGCCTATGCGCTGCATCCAGCCTTTGGTGAGGCTGAAATTTTGGAGATCGGCGTTGATGCACGCCCCGCTTTTCCAGATAATTTACCGCGTATAAGACGGCGCGGTGACCGACTTTATGTGAACGGATTGTTTCGACATGGATTTTTACTGGCACCCGCAATGGCCCGCATGGCGGCTGATTATCTGTTTTCGGGGCAAATCCCGGAGGTAATGGATGAAAATTTCAATTAACGGTGTCGCAACAGAGGTGACTGCGACCAGCCTTGACGCAATTTTGCAGGAAGCTGGCTATGGGGATTTGCGCGTGGCAACGGCGGTAAACGGAAATTTTGTTCCGGTCGGCCAACGCTCCACCTGCCAGATTGAGGCCGGTGATGCGGTGGAAATTGTCGCACCGCGGCAAGGAGGGTGAAATGAACAGTTTTTATGGCGTGAAACTGCCAACCGCCTTTATGCTTGGCACAGCAAATTATCCGTCACCAGCTATCCTTGACGCGGCGTTTCGCCAGTCTCAAGCATCAGTTGCCACGGTGTCAGTGCGGCGCGAGGCGGCTGGCGCGCGGGCTGGCGAGGGGTTTTGGCGACTTATCCGTGAACTGGGGGTGCAGGTTCTGCCCAATACAGCCGGCTGTCATACCGCCAGTGAAGCGGTCACAACCGCGCACATGGCGCGTGAATTATTTGACACTAACTGGATAAAGCTTGAGGTCATCGGACATAGCGATAGCCTGCAACCCGATCCTTTTGGTCTGGTCGAGGCCGCAACCATTCTGTGCCGCGACGGGTTTAAAGTATTTCCCTACACCACCGAAGATTTGGTCCTTGCCGACCGATTACTGGATGCGGGTTGTGAAGTGCTGATGCCGTGGGGCGCGCCAATCGGTACCGGATTGGGGCTGATCAACCCCTATGGATTGCGCAGTCTGCGTGCGCAATATCCTCACGTGCCAATGGTGATTGATGCCGGTCTTGGCCTACCGTCTCAGGCGGCACAGGCGATGGAGATGGGATTTGACGCGGTGTTGCTGAATACCGCCGTTGCCAAGGCTGGCGATCCGGTGGCAATGGCTTGTGCCTTTGCCAATGCCATCAAGGCTGGCCAGCTGGCAAAAACTGCCGATCCGATGGAGCCGCGCGATATGGCCGAGCCGTCAACCCCGTTAATTGGAAAGGCATTTCTGCAATGAGTTTGAATCACGGCCTTGACCGGTTTTACCCTATTTTTGACCATCCTGACTGGCTGGAAAGAATGTTGCCACTTGGGGTAAAGCTGGTGCAGATGCGGATCAAGGATTTGCCGGCTACCGATGTGCGGGCTGGCCTGCACCGTGCCCAGCAATTATGTGATGCGGCTGGCGCCACTATGGTGGTTAATGATTACTGGGAACTGGCCATTGATCTTGGCTGTTCTTGGATCCACCTCGGTCAAGAAGATCTCGACGATGCAGATATGCCGGCAATCCGGCGTGCCGGCCTTAACATAGGCATCAGCACGCATGATGAGGAAGAGCTTGAGCGCGCCCTCGCTGAACAGCCTGATTATGTTGCGCTGGGACCAGTCTATCCCACGATCCTGAAGAAAATGAAATGGACTGAACAGGGGCTTGATCGTGTCAGGAAATGGAAAGACCGGATCGGTGATCTGTCGTTGGTTGGTATTGGCGGCATGAACATTGACCGGGCACCAGGGGTGTTTGCAGCGGGGGCTGATATTGTTTCAGTTGTGACTGACATTACGTTGAATGAGGCTCCGGAAGCTCGGCTGAAAGACTGGATAGAGGCAACAAGATGAGCAGGTATGACCGGCAAATCAGTGTTGCCGAATTTGGCCGTGACGGTCAGGCCAAACTAGCCGCGGCGCGAGTTTTGATTGTCGGTGCCGGCGGGCTGGCAAGTCCGGTATTGCAGTATCTGGCCGGAGCGGGGATTGGCCACATCCGGCTGGCCGATCCTGATATTGTGTCGGTAACGAATATGCACCGCCAGACAATTTTTCGCACCAGTGACTTCGGTACGGCAAAGGCGTTGGCAGCGGCCAGCCACATGCGCGAGTTAAACCCCGATTGCGAGATTAAGCCAATCGTTGCGCAAGTGACGCCAGACACCATTGACGGCTATGCAGCAGAGGTTGATCTGGTTCTTGATTGCGCCGACAGCTTTGCACTGAGCTATTGCGTTTCTGATTATTGTTTTGTCAAGCGGCTGCCGTTTATTCATGCCTCAGTGGTTGGGATGGCAGGCTATGTTGGCGGCTTCTGCGCCAGTGCGCCCAGCCTTCGCGCGGTTTTTCCAGATTTACCGCACCGTTTTGGTAGTTGTGCTGAAGACGGCGTTCTGGGGCCTGTCGTCGGTGTTATCGGTTCATTGCAGGCGCAAATGACGATTGCCACAATAACCCGAACGCAGCCATCGCCGCTAGGCCAGCTGGTTACATATGACGCGGTTGAAAACCGGTTTGGTGGGTTTCGGTTCGATCATGCTGAAGAACCGAATTCCGGATTGCTCTTCATTAGCCCATCACAAATTCAGCCGCATGATCTGGTCATTGATTTAAGAACGCCCGACGAGGCGGGGCTGGTAACACCCGATGCGAGGCGCCTTGCACTTGATCAGATAAACACAGATTTACCGCTCGATGGCGTCGCCCGCATTGTGCTTTGTTGCCGATCTGGACAACGCGCCTGGGTGGCGGCGGAAAAATTGTCTGGCTTTTGGCCGGGCGCGATTTCATTGATCGCAGTTGGCGATCCAAATTTAATTCAGAAAGAGGTTTAGAATGTATCATTATATTATTGTTTTAATTTTTTTATTACTTTCATCTCCGCTGCAGGCAAAAGACCGGGTCACGCTGTTACTAGACTGGTTTATCAATCCTGATCACGGGCCAATTATCATCGCGGAGGAAAAGGGCTATTTCGCCAATGCCGGCCTTGAGGTTGAGGTGATCGCGCCAGCTGATCCAGCTGATCCACCAAAACTTGTTGCCGCCGGAAAGGCTGATCTGGCGGTATCGTACCAGCCGCAATTGCACCTTCAGGTTGCCGAGGGTATGCCCTTGATCCGTGTTGGAACTCTGGTCGCCACCCCGTTAAACTGTTTGCTGGTTCTAAAAGACGGCAACGTTAAAACGGTGGCTGATCTGAAAGGTAAGAAGGTTGGCTTTTCAGTTGCCGGTGTTGAAGAGGCGCTATTAACCACGATTTTGGCGCGCAATGGCCTCGCCATGTCTGATATCGAGCTGGTGAATGTCAATTGGTCACTGTCACCGTCCTTAATGTCAAAGCAGGTCGATGCGGTAATTGGAGCCTTTCGGAATTTTGAATTGAATCAGATGGATATTGAGGGCGTTCCCGGTCGTTGTTTCTACCTCGAAGAAGAAGGTCTGCCAGCCTATGACGAACTGATATATGTCGCCAACCCAGACCGTATGAACAAAGACGTCGTGCGCCGCTTTTTGCAGGCGACCGAGCTTGCAACCCAGTATATCATCAATCACCCGCAGGAAAGTTGGGAGATTTTCAAAGGCACAGCCAAGGAACTGGATGACGAGCTGAACAAGCGTGCTTGGAAGGATACATTGCCGCGCTTTGCTTTGCGGCCTGAAGCATTGGATGAGGGGCGTTACAGCCGGTTTGAGGCCTTTTTAAAAGATACGGGCCTGTTACAAGACCTCCGTCCAGTGTCCAAACTCGCTGTTGATCTGGGTGCAGAATGACCGATTACGGAACAAGTTTTGGCGCATGGCGAAAGGCGAGCGGCGCGGCGTGGCAGGATTATGTCTGCCATGAATTTGTTACCCAACTAGGCGACGGCAGTCTTCCGAGGCCTGCCTTTTTGCATTATCTGGTGCAAGATTACCTGTTCCTGATTCATTTCTCCCGCGCATGGGCTCTGGCTGTAACCAAGGCCAATGAGGTTGCCGAAATGCGGGCTTGTGCGGCGACGGTGAATGCGTTGGTCAATGAAGAGATCAATTTGCATATCCGTATTTGTGCTGAGGCTGGTATTGATGAGGCAACCCTATTCGCTGCTGAAGAGGCAACCGCCAATATTGCCTATACGCGCTATGTTATGGATGCCGGATATTCCGGCGATTTTCTGGATCTTATGGCGGCCTTGGCACCATGTGTTCTTGGCTATGGCGAGATTGGCGCAAGGTTGCTGGCAGAGGGCAGCAAAACACCCTATCGCGATTGGATTGAAACCTATGGCGGCAGCGATTATCAGCAGGTTTGCCATGATGTTGGGGGCTTGATTGATACAGCAGTTTTGCGTCGGCTAGGTGATCAGCCAGCCGGCAGTCCGCGATGGCCTGCTTTGTGTAAACGGTTTATCACCGCAACACGGCTTGAGGCTGGGTTTTGGCAAATGGGGCTTGATGGGTGACCGGCAATAACGTCAGAACTGCGCTAATCGGCAAAGCCAGAACAATGCCGGACAATCCCAGCCCGGCATTGCAATTTACTGGCAGCGCCAAGATCGCCGGAACGTGGATTTTTGACAAGCTGGATCTGCCGATTGCCGCCGGCAAATGGACCTGCCTGTTAGGGCCGTCCGGGGTTGGTAAAACAACGATATTACGTTTGCTTGCTGGTCTTGGGGATCATATTGAACATGATGGGAAGATTTCGGCGGATGATCATCAGATGATTGCCGGCCGGATCAGCCTGATGGCGCAAACTGACAACCTGATGCCGTGGCTGGATGTGCATGATAATATTGTTATCGGCAGCAGGCTTCGTGGTGATGAAATTCAGTCATCGAAGGCTGAGGTGCTGATCGAGCAGGTCGGCCTGACCCCGCATCGTCATAAAAAGCCCAACGCCTTGTCTGGTGGCCAGCGGCAGCGGGTTGCATTGGCGCGTACCTTGATGGAGGGGCGGCCAATCGTCTTGCTCGATGAGCCATTTTCGGCACTTGATTCCAAGATCAGAGCCGAAATGCAGGAACTGGCGGCGAGGCTTTTTGCCGGAAAGACTGTTTGTTTGATTACGCATGATCCGGGCGAGGCGGCACGTCTTGGTGATGTCATATTTGTAATGAATATGAACGGGTTGCAATCTGTTGAGCCGCCATCATCTCCGGTAATCCGTGATTATGATGCGCCTGATGTTCTGTTGTGTCAGGGGCAGCTTTTGCGGCTGCTGCGTGATGTGCCATGATCCGAGCGCTTCGCATCGCGGGCGTGACAGCGTTAATTCTGTTGCTTTGGCATCTGCTGGTTTTGGCAACGGGGCTACCTGCATTTATTTTGCCATCACCCGCACGGGTGGCGATGGCACTTTTCAGCAATCTAGAATTGATTGCCCATCATGCCAGCGTGACCATGGCCGAGGTTATGATCGGGCTATTGCTGGGGGCGCTACTGGGGGTGGTAACGGCAATCAGTCTTGCCATGTCGTCAATGGCGCGGCTGGTTGTTCGGCCGATGATGGTGCTTAGTCAGGCATTGCCGGTATTTGCGCTGGCACCAGTTTTGACATTGTGGCTTGGCTATGGGTTATGGCCGAAAATTATTATGGCGCTGCTGATTATTTATTTTCCGGTAACCTCTGCGTTTTTTGACGGGTTGATGCAGACGCCGCGCGGTATGCTCGATCTTGCCAAGGTGATGCAGGCACGGCCATGGCTTATCATGCGACATATCCGTATTCCGGCGGCAATACCGGCATTGGCATCTGGCCTGCGTCTGGCGGCGGTCTATGCCCCGATTGGCGCAATTATTGGCGAATGGGTCGGCGCATCGCAGGGGCTGGGTTACTTAATGCTGCTGGCAAATGGACGTGCGAAAATCGACCTGATGTTTGCCGCATTAATTGTGCTGGCAGTGCTTACGCTAGTGCTGCACGGTTCGGTTGACCGGCTATGCCGTTATGTGGTGCAGCGGCAAAACGGCTAGCCGCGCCCGCGGTAACCAGAAACACCCTGATCTGGAACCCATGTGCCTTCGGGGATTGTGCCATGCTGCCAGAACACATCAATCGGAATGCCGCCGCGCGGGTACCAGTAGCCGCCAATGCGCAGCCACCGCGGCGATAACAGCGCGATTAGTTCCTTGGCAATATCGACTGTGCAGGCCTCGTGAAAGGCCTGATGGTTACGAAAGCTGCCAAGATATAGTTTCAGCGACTTCGACTCGACCATCCATTGGTCAGGGATATAATCAATCACCAGATGGGCAAAATCAGGTTGAGCCGTCACTGGGCAGAGTGAGGTGAATTCCGGCTGGGTAAAACGCGCGACGAAGTTGCAGTCTGGGTGCGGATTGGGCACGCGTTCCAATTCGGCTTCTTCAGGGCTGTTTGGTAATTTTGAGGCTTGTCCAAGCGCTTTTAAATTTTCCATTTCATCCTCATGTTAATCCTCGTGCTGTGACGCGCTGCGCGCAATCATAGCTGGGTGCGGCCAGATCAGGGCTATTATGCCGATCGTCAGAGGGGTTAGCCATAACCAAGCATTGCGGTCAAGCCTCTTTTGTGAAAATGGCACGATCGTGAAAACCGCACCGGTTCAGACCGGGTCAAAATAAATATTAGTAATCTTGAATTTATTGCTTGTGCTTTAACCTCAGGAAAGCTAAGAGATGCGCGTTGCGATGACCGATCCCAGCTCGTGGGTTTTTTCCAATGAGGGGTGCTAAGGCATTGCTGGTTCATCTACTGGTTCTGAAAGGGGTGCGTCATGGATAACGCCAACCTTTTCCAACTGGGGATAGGTCTGGCAACGGGCACCCAAGCGGAAGATATCGACTGCAGCAATGCTGCTGCGCGTAACG
>Ga0181563_10005078_pt1 | contig 12123 bp, 7 predicted proteins | sample 011ome_25_FD_133759 | JGI IMG/M metagenome (GOLD analysis project Ga0181563, IMG submission 133759) | Coastal salt marsh microbial communities from the Groves Creek Marsh, Skidaway Island, Georgia - 011512CT metaG (megahit assembly) | ecosystem: Environmental > Aquatic > Marine > Intertidal zone... | reverse complement strand
TTCGAGCTTCTCGATCTCCGCCAGCGGCAGGTCGGTGAACAGGCGCAGGAACCGGCCGACATCGGCATCCGCCGTGTTGCGCCAGAACTGCCAGTAATCGTACGGGCTGACCCGGTCGGCGTTGAGCCACACCGCGCCGTCGGCGGTCTTGCCCATCTTCGCGCCGGACGCGGTGGTGATCAGCGGCGCGGTCAGGCCGAAGAGATGGGCCCCGTCGACACGGCGGCCGAGCTCCACGCCGTTGACGATATTGCCCCACTGGTCCGAGCCGCCCATCTGGAGGATGCAGCCGTGACGGCGGAACAGCTCCGTGAAGTCATAGGCCTGGAGGATCATGTAGTTGAACTCGAGGAAACTGAGCGGCTGTTCGCGCTCCAGCCGCAGCTTCACGGACTCGAACCCGAGCATGCGGTTGACCGAGAAATGCCGTCCGAAATCGCGCAGGAACGGGATGTATTCAAGCTTGTCCAGCCAGTCGGCATTGTCGACCATGATCGCATCGGTCGGCCCGTCGCCGAAGGTCAGGAACTTCTCGAAAATACCCTGGATGCCGGCCTTGTTCGCCGCGATCTGCTCGTCCGTGATCAGCTGGCGCGCCTCGTCCTTGCCCGACGGGTCGCCGACCTTGGTGGTGCCGCCGCCCATGAGCACGATCGGCTTGTGGCCCGATTTCTGGAACCAGCGCAGCAGCATGATCGGCAGCAGCGAGCCGACATGCAGGGAATCCGCCGTGCAGTCGAAACCGATATAGCAGAGCTTCGGCGCGCCCCCAGTCGCGATTTCGCCCAGCGCGGCGTCCAGCGCATCGGTATCGGTGCATTGATGCACGAAACCGCGCTCGGTGACGGTTTTCAGGAAAGCCGATTTCAGCTCGGTCATGATTATTCAGTCTGGTTCGGTGTGGCGCAATATTGAGACGCCGCGTCGTATCACAGGATGGTTTCCGTATCAAAGGATCAGGGCGGGAATTCATCGGGCGGGATTCCCGCCGGATCGCCAAAAATAATTGACGCAACCGCGCCCGCCCCACAAACTCGTCTGCACACCAGCAGAAAGATCGCCATGAAACCGCAGCGCTACGGACCGTTCAAATACACCCCGATCAACCGCCGCCCGAAGATCACCTGGCCGGACGGCAATCATGTCGCTCTCTGGATCATCCCCAATATAGAGACATTCCCCCTGAACGAGCCGGTTCCCGGCGGCACCGGCGTGGTGCCGGACGTGATCAACTGGGCGCCGCGGGATTACGGCGCGCGGGTCGGCGTGTTCCGCATCATGGACACCCTGGAAAAGCACGGCATGCGGGGCACGGTCGCGCTCAACAGCGAGGTCTGCGCCGACTATCCCGAGATCATCGAGGATGCGAAGGCGCTGAACTGGGAATTCATGGGCCATAACCAGTCGAACAGCCGCTATCTCCACCTGATGGACGACGCTCCCGGCCGCGAGGTCGTGGCCGCCACGCTCGACCAGATCGAAGGCGCCACCGGCACCCGGCCCAAGGGCTGGCTGTCGAGCGGGCTGCAGCAGAACTGGACCACCCTGGAAGCGCTGATCGACGGCGGCGTCGAATACGTCGCGGATTTCATCAATGACGACCAGCCCTACGTGATGGATGTCGACGGCCGGCAGATCTGCTCGATCCCGTATTCGGGGGAAATCAACGATCTGCCGCAGTTTATCCGCCACAGCCGCACCGCCGAAGAATTCACCGACATGATCCGGCGCCAGTTCGACACGCTGTACCGGGAAAGCGTCGAGACCGGCTCGGGCCGGGTGATGGCGATCTGCCTGCACCCCTTCGTCATCGGCGTGCCGCACCGGATCAGCGCGCTGGACGATGCCCTGAAATACATTTTCGGCCATGACGGCGTCTGGAAGGCCACCGGCAGCGAGATTATCGAGCACTACCTCCAGGGCGAGACGTTCTAGCCGTGGCGGCGTTCGAGCCCATATGGGCCCTCGGCCTGATGAGCGGCACGTCCATGGACGGGATTGACGCCGCCCTGATCGAAACCGACGGCGAACGCGTCATCGCGTTCGGCCCCGCGGCGACGACGCCCTATGCCGAAGACGTGCGCGAGGCGATCCGCTCTGCCCTCGGACAGGCCCACCCCGACCCCGCCATCGCCCGCGACCTGACCGACGCACATGCAGACTGTATCCAGGCCATACTTTCTCAATACCCTGAATACAAAGGGAAAGTGACCCTGGTAGGCCTCCACGGCCATACGGTATTACATTCCCCTGAAAGACGTCTGACCCTGCAGATCGGCGACGGGCCGCGCCTTGCGGAACGGGTCGGCATCGACGTCGTATCGGACTTTCGCAGCGCCGATGTCGCCGCCGGCGGACAGGGCGCACCGTTCGCGCCGCTGTTTCACCGCGCATTGTGCAGCATGATGGACCGTGACACCGATGGTCCGGTCGTGGTGCTCAATATCGGCGGTATTTCGAACGTCACCTGGATCGCGGGGGCCGATACCGACCCGGTCGCATTCGACACAGGCCCGGGCAACGGCCTCATGGATGAATGGGTGGAAAGCACTACCGGCCTCAAATGCGATCTGGACGGGCAGATCAGCGCCAAGGGCCGTGTTGACAGCACTACCCTGGGCAGACTGCTCGACAATCCCTATTTCGACGCCCCGCCGCCGAAATCCCTCGACCGTCTGGATTTCTCCATCGACGCGGTCCGCCACCTCACGCCCGAAGACGGCGCGGCGACGCTGGCGCGCTTTACCTGCGAGACCGTTGCCTCGAACCTGAAACACCTGCCGGCGTTTCCGGTGCGGATTCTGGTCACGGGCGGCGGGCGCCGGAATCCTACCCTGATGACAGGACTTGCCGACCTGACGGGGCTGCCTGTCGATCCGGTCGAAGCGGTCGGCTGGGACGGGGATGCGATAGAGGCGCAGGCATTCGGTTTTCTGGCCGTCCGGTCGTTGCGCGGCCTGCCGCTCAGCGTGCCTTCGACAACCGGCGTGCCGGTCCCCACCACCGGCGGGCACCTTCACCACGCAGCGTAACGCTGCAAGAATATTCAGTTAGTGACGCTGCGGCAGATCTAGAAACGCGTAGCGGTCGCCGCTGGTAACCCGCACCGAAATCACATCGTCTTCGCGCAGAACGGTGTAGCGGATCTCGGTCCCGGCCTCGCCCGCGCCCCACAGGGCCCGGTACATGTCCGCCAGGTTGTCTACCGGCACGCCCTCGACCGACAGGATGACGTCGGCGATCCTGAACCCCGCCCGCGCACCCGGGCCGTCCGCGGTCACGCCGGTAACGTATAATCTGTTTTCCGCCTCGGTGACGTGCACGCCGACCCACGGACGCGGCGGCCACGAGACCCGCCCGTTACTGACCATCTCGTCGAAGACCGGGAACAGCTCGTCGATGGGCACAAACATGTTTCCGGGCCGGCTGTCGCCATCCTCACCCAGCGGCTGTTCCAGATACAGGGAGCCGACGCCCGCAAGCGCGCCGTCCGGGCCGATCAGCGCCGCGCCGCCCCAATAGGGATGCAGCGGCGTCGTGAAGACGGCATTGTCGAGCATGTATTCCCACGACCCGGCGAATTCCTGGCGGGCCACGACATTGGCGGCGATCGCCTGCGCGTAACCGCCATAGCCGGATACGACGACGGGATCCCCGGCACCAGCGCCCTCGCCGATCCCAGCGCCAATGGCGCAACGTCCAGGGCACCGACCGCCCGCACCATGCCGAGCCCCGTCTCGTGATCGTAGGCAATCGCCTCTCCCACCACGGGTTCCGCGCGGCCGAGGATCGAAATCGTGACATCGCGCGCCTCGACGATGATATAGCCGATGGTGAGGATCAGTCCGTTCTCATCGATGACGATCCCCGCCCCTTCACGCTCCGGTCCGAGGGTCGAGGCCGTCGCGCAGCGCTGGTCGACATCGGCGTGCAGGCGGACAACGGCGGCGAGGGCCGGATCCAGATCATACGATAGAGACGCCCGGTCGGGACGCGGCGCCGTCGCGAGCGCCGGATGAAGCAGTTCCATCAATCCGGCGGGCCGGTGCCCGTTGGCCATGGGCACGCCGGTCATCAGGAATCCCCGCCGACTTTTGCATCCGCCGCGCCGGCAACCCGCTGCGCCAGTGAGGCGGCCATGAACTGGTCGAGATCGCCGTCGAGCACGGCTTGCGAATTCGATGTCTCGACGTCGGTCCGCAGGTCCTTCACCATCTGATACGGATGGAGAACGTAAGAGCGGATCTGGTGGCCCCAGCCGATATCCGTCTTTGCATCCTGCTCGGCCTGGGCCGCTTCCTCGCGCCGCCGCAGTTCGGCTTCATAGAGACGGGCACGCAACATCCGCATGGCCTCGGCGCGGTTGCGATGCTGCGACCTGTCTGTCTGGCAGGCAACAACGATGCCCGTCGGAATATGGGTAATCCGGATCGCACTGTCGGTGGTGTTGACGTGCTGGCCGCCGGCCCCCTGCGACCGGTAGGTATCGATACGCAGGTCGCTCGGGTCCACCTCGACGTCTATTTCGTCGTCTATTTCGGGATAGACCCAGACGGATGCAAAACTTGTATGCCGCCGCGCACTTGAATCGTATGGCGATATGCGGACCAGCCGGTGAACCCCGCTTTCGGTCTTCAGCCAGCCATAGGCGTTATGTCCCTGGACGCGGATGGAGGCGGACTTGATGCCGGCTTCCTCACCCGGGCTCTCGTCCATCAGCTCGACCTTGTAGCCGTGGGCTTCGGCCCAGCGGCTGTACATCCGGAAGAGCATCTGCGCCCAGTCCTGGCTTTCCGTGCCGCCGGCGCCCGCATTCACTTCAAGGAAACAGTCATTCGCATCGGCTTCGCCCGACAGAAGCGTTTCCAGTTCCTGGGTCGCCGCCTGTTTCTGAAGCCGGACAAGCGCCTCCTCCGCCTCGGCGACGATCTCGGCGTCGTCCTCGGCCTCGCCCATTTCAATCAGCTCTATGCTGTCGCGGAGTTCCTGTTCGAGTGCCGTGAAATCCTCGATGGATTTTTCGAGGTGACCGCGTTCCCGCATCACCTTCTGTGCCCGCGCCTGATCGTTCCACAGATCGGGATCTTCGGCTTCCGCGTTCAGTTCATCAAGTCGTCTCGCTGCCTGAACGGGGTCAAAGATGCCTCCTCAGCAGTACCAGCGACTGCTCTATCTTGTCGGCCAAGGCCTGCATTTCCGCCCGCATGACGTCTCCCGTTGGATGGTTCCTAAAAGTGGCGACGGACCCGGCGCCGCCGTGTATCGTCCCCGTGTGCGCTCAGATAATACGCCAGGGCGAGGCCTGAACCTGCGCGTCCATCGCTATACGCGGTAAGTGCCGGACATCGCCTCACCCGTCAATACAGATCGCGCAGTTTACCCGCCGGTGCGGCTTCGCCGCCGACCGGCTGAACATTCGCACCGCTGCCGTCGAGGACCTGTTCCCCGCGCGTCGGGACCGTCCCCGGCAGAAATGCCTCCAGAATAACGCCACGCGTGCCGGGCCTCGGTGGCCGGCCGGTCTCCGGGTCGACCCGCACAAGCTGCAGCCCCGGCGGCACCCGGAACGGAATTGCCGGCTGGTTTTTCAGGGCTTCTTCCATGAATTTCTTGAAGACGGGCACCGCGACTGACGAGCCCGTCTCGCCCTTGCCCAGCGGGGTGGGATTGTCGAAGCCGATATACACGCCGACTGCCAGATCCGGAGAAAACCCGACGAACCATGCATCGCGGCTGTCATTCGTGGTCCCGGTCTTCCCCGCGAGCGGCTTTCCGATCGAATTTATCCGTCGGCCGGTTCCCCGTTTCACGACACCTTCGAGCATGGATACGATCTGGTAGGCCGTCTTGGGATCGGCAATCTGCTCCCGGTTGTCGGGGAGGGACGGCACCGTGTCGGCATTCCATTCGGTGTCCCGACATTCATTGCAGTCGCGCCGGTCATGGCGAAAAATAGTCCTGCCCGTGCGGTCCTGGATCTTGTCTATCAACGTCGGGCTGATGCGTTTGCCGCCGTTGACAAGCATGGCGTAGGCCGTGGTCATTCGCATCAGCGTCGTCTCGCCGGAGCCCAGCGACATGGATAACAACGGTGGCAGATTGTCGACGATGCCGAAACGTTTCGCATAGTCGACGACCGTCTCCATCCCGATATTCTGTGCCAGCCGGACGGTCATCAGGTTGCGCGATTTTTCGATGCCGAGCCGCAACGGGCTCGCCCCATAGAACGTGTTCGAATAATTGGCCGGCCGCCAGCGTCCGAGCCCCGGTCCCTGATCTATGACAAACGGGGCGTCGAGAATCTGGCTCGACGGAGTAAACCCCTTGTCGAGGGCAGCCAGATAGACAAAGGGTTTGAAGGCAGACCCGGGCTGGCGCTCTGCCTGGGTCACCCTGTTGAATTCGCTGATCTCTGCCGAAAAACCGCCCGACATCGCAAGGACACGGCCGGTATGCGGGTCGAGGGCCACCACGCCGCCGCTGACTTTCGGTATCTGGCGCAGCGCATAGGTATTCGCCGGCCAGCTCTCATCGTCATTCTTGCGTGTGACCGCCTCGACGGCGATGACATCCCCCACGGACAGCGCGTCGGACGGCTGCTTTATCGATGGGCCCCGGTCGCCATTCTTGTCGACAGGGCGCGCCCAGCGCAACTCGGCGAACGGAATTGTGCCCGTCGTGTCGTCGGCGAAACCAATGGTGACCTCGCTTTCGGACAGACCGCTGACCACCGCGGTCTTCCATTCCACGACATCGCCCGGCAGCGCGATGCGCGCCATCGCGGTTTTCCAGTCAGTGGCAAGATCAACGCGGCCCAGCGGACCCCGCCAGCCATGGCGCCGGTCATAGGCCGAAAGCCCGAAATGAAGAGATGAATCGGCGATGCGCTGAAGCCGGGAATCCAGCGTCGTGCGCACCGAAAGGCCACCACCGTAAAGCCCCTTGTCGCCATAGCGGTCCTGAAGCTCACGGCGGACCTCTTCGACAAAATAGTCGGCACGGGCGACATCGGCGCGCGTCGAGGGGCGAACGAGGACGGGTTTGCCCATTTCGACGGCCGCCGCGGTCAAGCCGATAAAGCCGTCGGCAGCCATGCGGTTCAGAACGTAGTCGCGCCGGTCCCGCGCGGCTTCAGGCCGGCGTACCGGATTGTAATTGTTCGGCGCCTTGGGCAACCCGGCGAGAAACGCCGTCTCTCCCAGCGTGAGGTCGTCCAGCGATTTGTCGAAATAGTTCAGCGCGGCCGCCGCTACACCGTAGGAGCCGAAACCGAGGTAGATTTCGTTCAGATACAGTTCGAGGATACGGTCTTTGCTGAAGGCGCGCTCGATGCGCAACGCCAGAATGACTTCCTTTGCCTTGCGCGCGATCGATACTTCGTTGGTCAGCAGGAAGTTTTTTGCGACCTGCTGGGTGATTGTCGACGCGCCGATGGGCCGCCGGTTACTGCCCATCCGGCTGATATTCGTCAGCATGGCCCGGACGATACCCGGGATATCGATTCCGGGGTGGGTGTAGAACATTTTATCCTCCGCCGAGAGAAAAGCCTTGATGATCTGTTTCGGCATCGCCTCGATGGGCACGAACACACGCTTTTCGCGTGCGAACTCCGCCATCAGGCGGCCGTCGCCGGCATGGATCCGGGTCACCACGGGCGGATTGTAATCGGCCAGTTGCTGATATTCCGGCAGGCCTTTGCCGAAATGATAGAAACCGTAAAGCACAGCCCCTGCGCCGGCGATCGCCAGCACAACGAACATCAGAAATATTGCCGCCAGAATTCTCATATCACGCTTTCTGGGCCTACCCGCCAATCACTGCCGCCACCAGGTGCGAACGCCCCCGAGTATATACTACAACCCTGAATATGGTCTAATTATGGCCTGTTCAGGGCCTGCTGGCGCTCGAAATAGCGGTCCACCGCCGTCGCCATGGCTTCGGCCAGTCGTTTGCGTTTACGCGGATTACGCAGCATCTGCTCGTCGGAGCGATTGGACAGATACCCGAGTTCGACCAGAACAGAGGGTATATCCGGCGCTTTCAGGACCGCAAAACCCGCAAACCGGTGTGTATTGCGCAGTAATTTCCGGGTTTTCCCCATTTCATCGACCAGTTTGCGCGCAAATACGGCGGATTCGTTCATTGTTTCGCGCTGGGCCAGGTCGATCAGGATGTTGACGACGTCATTCGACTGATCGTCTAGATCGACCCCCGCAATCAGATCGGCCTTGTTCTCTTTCCGGGCAAGCGCGTCGGCTTCCTTATCCGAAGCGCGTTCGGACAACGTGTAGACGGAGGTTCCCCGCACTTTGCTGTTGCCGATCGAGTCCGCATGGACGGAAATGAACAGATCGGCGCCCGCGCGACGGGCAATCGCAATACGGTCCCTCAACCGGATGAACACATCCTTGTCGCGGGTCAGTCTTACCCGGAACTTGCCGGTCGCCAGCAGGCTCTGTTTCAGCTCGCGGGCGAAGGCGAGAACGATATGTTTCTCCCACACCCCGGACCTGCTCATCGCGCCGGGATCCACGCCGCCATGGCCCGGATCGATAACGATCAGCTTCTTTTCGTCGGCGCGGGCCGGCGGGCGCTCGAACGGGACCGGTACGGGTGCGGGAAGCGATGCCGCCGCTGCCTCCGGTTGGCGGTCCGGACGCTTGTAAGACATCATGAATGCCTGACGGCTTGTCTGCGCGATGTCGACGACAAGCCTGTAGGACCTGTATTCGGGAGACGGGGGAATGATGAAAACCTTGGCAATCCGCACCGGTCCCGTGGAATCGAGCACGACACGCGACGCGCCGGGCCGGAACAGACCGAAACGCATACCTGTCACCAGGCCGCCCGTCGGGGCATTGCGCAGTTTCGGCGACCACGTAACCTCCGACATGTCCAGAACGACGCGATAGGGTTCCGGCAGAACAAAGGATCTGAACGTCACCGACCGGTCGATATCCAGCACGATCCGCGTTTTCGCCGAATACACGCCGACCCGCACACCCGTCACCTGCGGGGTCGCCGCCTGGACCGCAGTCGGCGTCATGGTCGCGGCGGAGAACAGCAGGAACAAGGTTGCGGAGGACACAGCGGCCGTCGAAGCGGCACAGAACGGAATCGCCAAGGCCGCAATGGCCGCAGACGCGGTCGGGATACGCTTCAGAAGTGTAAAAATACCGATCACATCACATATTTAGCATTTTAAAAACGGCAGTATACCAGATATATCCGAATGAGGGGGTGCTTTTCAACGCTTTCAACCGAAGCACCTCGTTAATATAAGTTGTACGGATGCTGGCCGGGGTCTATTCTATTCTCGCGAACGTCCGTAGGTGGACTGGAATCGTTTCCTTGCACCGCGTGGCCCTCCGGAATTCGGCGCAAATATCCTTGTTTTGAATATCTGCGCGAAATGGTGGATCGGCTGCGTTTTTCGCCTGCGGTATATAGAACCCATATCCGGACCCGCTTTCACGCGGGACTCCGCGAACCATGTAAGTCCCTGCCCTGCGGTATCCCATGTGGAGAGAGCGCACCCGGCAGGTCGACGATGGCGCGTCCGGATCAGATGGTGCGGCTCGTTTTCGGTTGGTCGTTCGCACGACCGGGATGCTGCCGCGCCGGAGAAACACTATGTCGAAGCGCATGCTTATCGATGGCGCGCATTCCGAAGAGATTCGGGTTGTCGTCACTTCCGGTACACGTCTTGATGAATACGATATCGAGACGACTTTCAAAAAACAGGACAAAGGCAATATCTATCTCGCGAAGGTCACGCGGGTAGAACCCTCACTGCAGGCCGCCTTTGTCGATTTCGGCGGCAACCGCCACGGTTTTCTGGCATTCAGCGAAATTCATCCAGACTACTACCAGATCCCGGTCGACGACCGACAGGCGCTGATAGAAGAGCAGGAAGCGCTCGAAATGGAAGCCCGCGCGGCGCGCGAGCATCTGGAGGATATCGACGGGGCGAGTGACGACCACGACCTGGATGACGATGTCACGGACCAGAACGACGACGATGATGACGGCCACGACGACGACCACGACCACGGCCACGACGACCACGACGACGCAGAGGAGGCTTCTTCAGATAGCGAAGAAGATGACGAAGATACCGCGTCGGACGATACGTCGGACGACGCCGATGAAGAATCCGATGGTGACGAAAGCGACGACGGGGAGACCGCGTCTTCGTCATCCGCCGGTGACGAGTCCGGCGACCTGAACGACCCCGACCCGGTCGCCGCAGATCCCGATGTCGAGGAAGCCCTGGAAGCGGCGGAGAAATCATCCTCGCGCCGCACGCGCTCCATGCGCCGCTACAAGATCCAGGAAGTCATCAAGCGCCGCCAGATTCTTCTGGTACAGGTGGTCAAGGAAGAGCGCGGCAACAAGGGTGCGGCGCTGACGACCTATATCTCTCTCGCGGGCCGCTATTGTGTCCTGATGCCGAATTCCTCCCGGGGCGGCGGAATCTCCCGCAAGATCACGGTCGCCAAAGAGCGGCGCAAGCTGCGGGATACACTGAACTCGCTCGATATGCCGCAGGGCATGGGAGTCATCATCCGGACAGCGGGGCTTGAGCGGAACAAGGCGGAGATAAAGCGCGATTTCGAATATCTCATCCGCGCCTGGGACGAAGTACGCGAAAAGACGCTCGAATCCTCGGCCCCGGCGATGGTCTATGAAGAAGGCGACATCATCAAACGCGCCATCCGCGATGTTTACAGCAAGGACATCGAGGAAATTCTGGTGGAGGGCACCGAGACCTACCAGACCGCGAAGCGCTTCATGCGACTGATGATGCCCAGCCATGCCAAGCGGGTTCAGCAATACCGCGACGATACGATACCCCTGTATCAGCGCTTTCAGATCGAACAGCAGCTCGACGCGATGCATAACCCCGAGGTCCAGTTGAAATCGGGCGGCTACATCGTCATCAATCCGACAGAAGCACTGGTCGCGATAGACGTGAACTCGGGCAAATCGACCAAAGAGCGCAATATCGAAGAAACCGCGCTCAAGACGAATCTCGAAGCAGCCGACGAGGTCGGACGCCAGTTGCGGCTGCGCGATCTGGCCGGTCTGATCGTGATCGATTTCATCGACATGGAAGACGGCCGCAACATCCGCAAGGTCGAACGGCGCCTCCGCGAGGCGATGAAGACCGACCGCGCACGGCTGCAGATCGGCCGGATCAGTAATTTCGGCCTGCTTGAACTCTCCCGCCAGCGCCTGCGGCCCAGCCTGCTCGAAACCAGCTCGCAGATTTGTCCGCATTGCCGGGGAACAGGCACGATCCTGTCGACCGAATCGATGGCGATGCGCGTCCTCCGGGCGATCGAGGAAGAAGGCATCCGCATGCGGACCAGCGAGATCACGGTCCGGGTACCGACCGAGGTCGCGCTGTATATTCTGAACCAGAAACGCTCGACGCTGGTCGATCTCGAAGCCCGCTACGGTTTCAAGGTTATCCTTGCGGGCGACGATACGGTTATCCCGCCGGATATCGAGATCGAGCGGGTGAAAGGCCGGCCCGAACCGACCGCCGGACAGCCGTCGCGCGGTACGTCGGCGGGCACCGTTCGCACCGCAGAGGAAGATGCGGCGGAAGCGGAAGACGAAGCCGCCGCCGATGCCGAGGAAAACGAAGCGCCTCGCCAGGCAGACGACGAGAGCGAAGGCGAGGAGAAGCCGAAACGGGGACGCCGCCGCCGGGGACGCCGCCGCTCCCAGGGCGACGACAATCGCGCCGACCAGACCAGGACACAGGACAACGCGGACGACAATAACGCAGATGCCGCCGACGGCGACGCGGATGGCGACGCCGTGTCTGCAAACACCGGCCCGGCCGACGACGAAAACATCGGCGAGGAAAAACCTGCGCGTCGCCGGCGTCGCGGACGCCGCGGCGGACGCCGTCGCAACCGGAACGCCGAGGGCGAAGACGGGGAAGCGGCGAGCGCGGGCGGAGAGACGACGGAGCACTCCCCCGCTGACAACGGATCCGCCCCGGTGGCCGAAACCGGTTCGGACGAGGCTCGGGCAACCGAAGCGGACGCCGGATCGGAGACGGCATCGGACGCCGTTCAAGACGCCGCGCCGGACACCGGGTCAGAC